>Ga0116229_10014313_pt1 | contig 11039 bp, 8 predicted proteins | sample S1TSphgellanicum_3_FD_87313 | JGI IMG/M metagenome (GOLD analysis project Ga0116229, IMG submission 87313) | Host-associated microbial communities from peat moss isolated from Minnesota, USA - S1T2_Fc - Sphagnum magellanicum MG | ecosystem: Host-associated > Plants > Peat moss > Unclassified...
TGCCCATTTGGACATCTGCAGCCCAAGTTATGGGCAAAAGAAGGGCCGGGAGTCAAACTGGCAGTTTGACTCCCGACCACTAAAAGTCAGGAATCGACCTCTTCCCGACGTCGCCTTAAGGAGTGTGACACGGCGTTGGAAAGCTCTCGACGAGAGCTATAACTTTGGTTTAGAACTCGTCCTAATCCGAGTTTGGGGCGAGGAGCTATGGCCGTCCAAAGTCCTGGGACTCCAACCCGGGACAGTTTCGGGACTTCAACTTGGGAGTCCCGGGAAAAAGAGCCATTTGGATGTAGCCTCGACGGAGAGCTGCAGAGTATATTATATGGGGGAAGGTGGTGGCTTCCCCCAAGTCCGGGCCATGGTGAGTCTTGTGTGTAAAAGTGCCCGTGGCTTGTCCAACACCCAAGGGTGTTCCTGAATGTGAACTAACCCTCTTGTGGTTGGTTCTGGATGCAGATTCGTGCTTGATCTTCTAATCCATCTTCCTAGTCTAATCCCGGGACTTCTAGCATGCCCCTCTACCTCTCTTTAGTGCTGGAAGTCGGGAGCGCCCCTCAAATCTCACTTTTCCGCAATTACACATAATTGGACCCTCAAGTGGGTTTAACCCGGGACTTGGGAGTGCGTCATGGGACCACACAAATCTAAAATTCCTCATTGGTCCAAACTATGAAGAGTGGTCAGTTTGGGTTTACATTAAGGTAGTTTAGGGCACAAGCCCAAGCAAATGACTTTGGATGAAAAAACTTGTTGGAATCCTACATGGATAGTTATGGATAATGTTGGTTGGGCATGTGGGGTATTTTCTCAAGCCTACTTCAAAAAGGTGGGCCTAATGAAAATAGTGAGGGCCCATAGGTTCCAAAATATTATTCTTAACCTTGATTTATGATATTTTATTTATTTTTATAATTTTTGAAAGATAGAATTGGAAGGAATTTTTGGTGGCTTCTCATAAGGCCTCAACACAATAATAAAAAAATCATTTTTTTCTTTTTTTTCTGAAAATTAAAGTTGAAGGGAATTTTTAATTACCGCCCCCACAAAATTGTTGCCCTTTGAGGTTTAAAACAACAATAAAATGGGAATTTTCTATTATTATTATTTTTTAAAAAGTAAATGGGATGACAACCATTATGTGAATCCACATTGGCTTTCAAAAGCCCAACAATTCATTTTTTCCTCCACATACATTCACACATGCTAACAAACAATGCATATTTGTCCATTTCATACTTTAAAATCAAGGCTTGAATGCTTAACACTTGTTAAATCAGCATATACAAACACTAATACATAGCAATCATAACAAGTATTCACTTTCTTCTCTCCTCCATGATGTGATTATTTATGAAAGGTGCAAAAAAAATAAAAACAAACAAATAAAAATTTGAAAAAAAAACCAAAAAAAAGTAAAATGGAAAAATAAATAAATAAAAAAAATGAACCAAAAGAAATAGGATAACCACATTTCCAAGCTTTTTTTTAACAAATTTTTTTAATAAAAAAATACATGTGATGCATTCTTTTGATCCAAATTGGGTTTACACCCTGAACAAAGACCTTGAAGCCATAACTCGTGGGTTTTCTGGGGTACCATGAGGTTCTATAGGTCATGGCCAAAGCCCTCTAATATAAACACTTTATAGTGTTAACCACATAATTAACAATTGTCTTAATCCTCTTACATAACAACTAACATGTGGTTAGGCTCATGATAACATTCGTGTCGTGCTTTACAAAGGGTGAGGGCATTCTTGAAGAGTAGGGCTGTACTTGGCTACCACCTCATCTTAAGTCCCTTATTTTGGGAATGCTCCCACTACAGGGCTTTACCCTCCACATTAACCTTGAGACTCACACATGGGATAAAGTGTGGTGGTATTACGAACCTCTTGGGGAAATCATTTGGAACTTGGGGAACAAGTTGGAAATGCATAGGGAACATAGGGGAACACAATGGGAATATCAAAGTCCAAAAAAATCAGACCCCAAAAGGAAAAGAAGCTAGACCTCTTGGGTGCATGCTGTATTATCATTTGGATGAGTAGAATTTCTATTCTGAGGTGTGTGTTTGTAACCCATTTTTGCCTATAATAATACCCAGCTCTTTGAAGTATAGACTTGTATTGTTTAATTTGCTCAAAAAAAAATGGCTCTTAAATAGAAGTTGATCTTATTTCCTTCAGAAGGCTTGGCTCTCTTGTAGTAAAGCCTAATTATAACATTTAATTATATTTTTAAATTATTTAATTTAAAGAAGATTTTCAATGGGGTTTTTTTTTTTGAAAAAAAACCCAACCTTGGTTGTATGTAACCCCTTAAAATAGGGACATTGCCTAGGTATGACTCAAGGGAAGAAATAAGCTTATCTCAAACCTAATTTGTAGTGGGTTGTGTGGAGTGATATCTGCAGTGGAAAATTGGTGGGCTCGGTCTTCATCCATTCCCCAAACTAGCATATGTATAGAATTATGAAGATTAAAATCATACATTTGGGTCAGCCTTTTTTTGGGGTGAGAAAACTTGGACATTTTTTATTGCAAATTAAATGCTTTTTTTTGAAAAAAACGCCAAAAGTAGAAAAATAAAATTATATATATATAATAATTTTAAAAAAAGAATTCTAAATTTCTAATACATGGTAATTTGTTTGTCATGTTGAGATCTCCCAAACCACAGTGCCCCTCCCTCGAGCACTTGATATTGTTGGAAACCCTTGATGAGTAGGGGTGCACCCAGCTGGTTTGGCAGTGTCTAGGGCCTCCCGTGCAAGAGTTATTAAATATTAAACAATTTAAAGAATATGCAATAAAATCAACACTAAATATTTTTGGGAAAGTGGGGGCCTGCTCTTCCTAGTATTGGAAAGTCCTCAATAAGTAGGATTAAATGGAAGTGATTCTGTAATTTTTAAACCTAATTTGTGGGAGATATTGAATTTTGAGTTTTTTTGGTCACTGAAATTGATTCATATATATATATATATATATAATTAATTTATTTTATTTTTTAAAAAAAATTCATAATTGGGTTTTATCCGCAGGGAACCTGTTCACACTTGGGCCAGTGGGACAGGCCACACTAGTGATCTATGATTTCATAAAATTCATTTGTCAAGGTTGCCAAAATAGAGCAGGATTCCTAAACTTTTTTACTGACCTGTAGCCAAATTTGGCTAATTCCTCTTGTGGACGATCAGCAGTGCGGCTACATCACAAAATTGGAAAAAAGAAACCATGCAAAGTGGTTTATTCCTTTGAGCATTGTATTGTGAAACTAGGGTTTAGGGTTTTTTGAACCTAAATTATTGTCCCAAAAGTATTTAGGGTTTAGGGTTTTTTGAACCAATATTTATTGTCCCAAAAGAATTTTGAGTTCGGAGTGTGATCCCTTTCTTCCAGAATTATACTATTCTCCAGAGGAATGGGAGACATCATGTCTCATGGACAAGAAAGATATGAGAATTTGTTAGTTCCTCACATGCATTCTGCAGGAGTATTTGGATACCTCTTCACATCCAAGCAGTAGTCATAGGTCATGAATGATGATCTAACTGTGTCAAGTTGGAACAAGGCTGCAGCATCGAGCTTTCGATAATTGGGTCCATCCCACCATAGATGTTTTTGGTCAAGGCCACAAAAAGGAATTGGATTCTCTCTTGCAGGATTTGAACTTGATGATGTCTTGATGATACTACTACTACTACTACTACTACTCCATTCGCATGCATCAATATTGAAATTCTTGTAGGAAGCCACAAATGGTGCATTGCTCCAATCCACTTCAGTTTTGCCGCCATTTGTAGCCCAGTCACTTCCATCATATAATGTGCAATACACAGCCATGGGTCCAATGTTTGGGTACATTATCCCGACTTTCTTTGGATACACTCGAATGAGTGTCGAGTCTACATAGAATCTGTAATCACAGAAAGAAGAAGAAGAAGAAGAAGAAGTAGTGAGCACAAATGATCATAGCAGTTAAGAATCTATCTGTGGAAAAATCTCTACTAGTTGAAAAACTCTTGGTTGCATTGCTCTTGGTTGAAACCTCATGTAGGAATTCTAGACACAAGCAAAAGAGATGATCAGGTACTTATAGGGAGAAGAAGCCCAAGCTTACAAAATTTGTTCTGAATTCCAGATGATAGAATATGTATGGAAATCTGCAACAGGATCGAACCACAGCTGCAATCTTTGCTCTCTTCCTCCAGTGCCATTGGCAAACACATTGGTTTGCAGAACAATTGGTTTTCCCAAAGTATTACCTAGGAACTCAAAGTCAAGTTCTTCATGTGGACCTGAATGAGAGGATGCAAGCTGTAGGGAAAACAACCAAAGAAAACAAAAATAAAAGATCGATCCACCAACACACCCACCTGTAACTCAAAATCCAAGTTAGATCTTGCACCCAATGGACCTGCTTGCAGATTTTAGATTAGCTGGAAATTCAAGCATGAAGTGCTACGATGCTGATCATGGGTGCATGATAGCAACACTATCACCCATCAAGTGTTTAGTATGGTTCTCATATTCTTAGATTCATATATCTTTAAAATATAATTTCACATGTGAAATTGATTTCACGAGGAAACTGCAGATTATGTACATACATAGAAACTGGTCACAGTGCCTGCGGAGTCACCAGGCACTAGCTTCAGATCCATGCTTAAGAACCCATACATGTACGACTTGTTTGATGCAAACCCACTTCCTGCAGCCAATTGCAGACTAAAATCAATCAATCAATCAATTGCAAACAAAAAATTTCCTCTGACCAATTGTGAACTGAAATCTCTGATCAATTGTTACAAACTAAAATCTTAACTTTGTGACAAATGAATCAGAAAATTGTTTTCTTCTGGAATTGGAGCAAAAGCCTCATGCAGAAGGCTTCAAGCATGGATGTTGTTCAAAAGAGATTTATTTGGAAAATTTTCTTACCTGAAGAGGAATCAAGCTTGAGCTGAACAGTAGCTCCACCATCCAAGAAACTCACATGATCACTGGCCCACTCTACAAAAAAACCTTCCCAGAAACTCAACCGTGCACTGGATCCAAATATTGATCCAGCTGCTGCAACTGCAAAATTTATGCTAACCAGATTCATAGTTGTAAGCAGTAACAAAGCAATTGCCAACAAATGAAATTTGGATTGATCTCGATGCAATTTACAAACAGCTAGACTAGCTATAATTCTCATCTTAGAAATTTTGGATTTGGATAGTTCCAAGTTTTTTCCGATCAAAGTCTTGATGAATTTGAAGCTAAAGCCCAGGACTTCAGATCTAGACAGTTCAAACTCTTCAAGAGCTCACAAACACTGTAACTCAAACTTGCAAAAAGTATTTGTGGGACCAGATTTCTACAGCCAAGACTTCAATTATGCAGGTCTGAGCTTCACAACATTCCAAGAGTCTAAATTTGAACTTGGGTTTTTCAAAGCTAGAAATTTATACAGTCCAAAAAATTTGGGAAATGTCCACCAAAATCAAAATGGTGAAAAAAATAAATTATATATATAACAAAAAATCAGCTGTGATTTTGGATCATAATTTGTTCTGTAAGAGATTCAAAATGGTCCATAGCCAAGGTTGAAAGTCGGAACCCAAATTTTGCTTCTGGAGAGGAAAGGGACTTGGAAAAAATTCTACTCTCAAGAAATCTATTGAGTAATTCCAAATAATTGCAAATCCAAGTTTCTCATAGTGCATCAATATGAAGTTTTGTTTTTATTTTATTTTTTAAAAAAATTCTGGGTGTAATTCTAAGTTTTGGAATTGAACAGTCCCTGAATTTTACAAAAAAGAAAAAAGGAACCAAACTTGATGGGTACAAACAGTTCAGAGCTCAGAGGCTTATTGAGACAAGCTTGACAAATTGGAGATACAAAACATTTGGTGACATGAAGTTGAGAACGAAATTTGAGAGAGAGAGAGAGAGATGTGAAGAAGAAGAAGAAGAAGAAGAAGAGAAAGTGTTATGGATACACTTGACTTACTTAAACTTGGAGTGTTCTTTTTTTTGTGTATTTGAGCTTGATAGTATATAAGAAGGTGTCATGGAGTTCTTATGTCAAAGTACAAAATAGAACAATTATGGACACACATGACAATCAACTGTTAAGACATGCCCTTTGCAAGGACTAACTAACTATACTCCAGAGTATGTCAACTGCAACAAAAGATGCTTGCCTGCTTCATATGTGACCAGCAATACATACACCTAGCAGCACACGATCTCCACCCTCACAGTAAAATGGCCTGTACAACATTGTACACTATCTTTTGGATGAAGTCGAGTACAGGCCCTTCCATGATTTTCAACCTGTACTATAGCATACTATAGTGTGAAACTCAACCCTCAGAGTAAAATGGCCTGTACAACATTGTACACTATCTTGTGGATGAAGTAGAGTACAGGCCCTTCCATGATTTTCGATCTGTACTATAGCATACTACAGTGTGAAACTCAATTTTGGGCCTGTAAAATATGCCCACAACGCAGTACCAAAACATAGAGTACAATTTTTTTTGGGGGAATTTTCTTTTCATGTGGCCTAAGTAGTGATCAGCATCCAAATTAGTGATCAGCATCCAAATTTTATTGTGTGAAATTTCACATCTATTTGACGCTTAAATGGCTGTTGCAAGATTCTTTATGGATGCCTTTTTAGTTGGTCACATTCTGAGGAGAAAAACATGGAAGTCGCCATATTTAGACACTGGGGGCACCGTCCTCTCTAACCTATAGCCAAATTTGACTCTTTCCTCTTGTGGGTGGTTGTCTTGTGGCTAGGGCAAAAAAAAAACCCTGGTGATCATCTATAGGAAGATGTAGAAAAAATTTGGTGATTTTCATCAGGAAGATTTTAGTCAAATCTGGCTATAAACCCCATAAGAACTACAAAATTAATCAACCTTCTATATTTATGGCTACGCACTGAAAGCTAAATATGAAAATCTGGCCATTTTTACTTTCCCCTCCCCACCTCACTTCTGGCTATTGAAACCCTCCAAAATCACTTCATTCTCAATTTTTTAATTTTTGGCAAAATTTCACCAGAAAAAGAAAAAGGGCTGCCTCCAACAGGTTGAGAAGACTAAATAGGAAATTACTTTTTTTAATTTTTTATTGGGCAACTATGAGCATTGGCCCAGTTGTAGTCTCTCACTATATATATATATATATATGTTTATGGGTGGGGCTGGGGGAAATTTTAACAGTATTTGTTACATGCAACAATTTCTATAGTGGCAAAATGTTGCCAAATTTTGCCTTTGATTTGGGTGTGCCCGAGTAACATTAGGGTAAAGATTGGGGGTGACTTTTAGGCAAATTCTCCGGATGGCCCTTAAAAAGCTGATTTCCTCTTTCACCCGGTGTTTTTTTCTTCAATTTTGTGATGTTGCTCAAGTGAGGATAATTCACAAGTATATTTAGCCAAATTTGGTGATATTCAAAAGATGAAAGTAAAAAAATCTGAAGCACCCTTTCATATTGTAGGCAATTGTGACAATTTTTGGCAATACTTAATTTTCCTTTTTGGGTGATTTTTTTTTTTTTTTTTTCAACCAGGGAATTTTCATAAAAATATTTTTTTTACAAAACATTTTTTTCGCAAAACAACAAAAAGTCACCACAAAAAAAATAAAAAATAATTAATTGCTTTCACCGAACTCATTGTATACTTAACATTATTTGATGTGTTGAGGCCCTGATACCAGATGTTGTAGCATGTATTTTTGGCTGGTTTGTGTGCTGCGGCACACTAATGCCTATTTGTCGAAATCGTTAAATTATTTAACACTCGTGGTAAAACACCAATAGAGGCCAAAATAGGGAGTGTGGGTGGAGATGCTTGTTAGTTATGGTGAAACCGTGCTTGGAGGTAGAGATGCATTTTCAACCTACTACACCGTATCAAGCAACATTTGTTTTGTGTTATTGTACAATGTTGATTGTTGTTGTTGGTGTTGTTTGTGAGAAGGGAATGAGGTGAGAAGGTGAACAAAAGTACTACTACTACCCAATAACTGAAAATATAATATCAATTCTTTTGTGGATGTTGTTACATGGGGCTGAAGAAGAAGATGTTGTGTAGGTAAAAAGTTTGAACCTGTCATTGACTAGTACAAACACAATCTTTTGTTTGTTTTTGGTTGAAAATCAATGTAGCTAGCCTAATGGCCAAGGGAGGATAAAATCATGAAGTATGTTGCACATGCCTTCTTCCACCCATTGGGAGGGTTAATAAGAGTGTTGGGCGCGTTTTATCAATTTTAATGCATCACCCAGATAAGGCTAAATAATACAATTTTTCCAAATATATATATATGTTGGCCGGGTAAAGGTATATAGGTTTCCAAAAGAAAAAAAGCTCCAAACTGGGTTAATTCATGATCTTGGAGGGTTAACATCTAAATAGATGGTAGTTTTAAATGTTATAAGGTTAGTTTTAAATGTACATGATGTCCACTAAACATTCCAAGGTAATTAGATCTTCAATTTTCAAAAATGTAAAAGGTTTTATACAAACCCAATCACGAAAAATGTTCAAAAGTGTTCAAAATGTTGACATGGATCTAATTATTTTCCTTTTTCCTTTACTTTCAAATTATGCAACTCCAATTTCAAATTAAAGTTTTTTAAAATTTTAGAGTTCAAATTCTTGTGATTTTCATGGGTTGGAATGACAAAAAGACAATTTGAAGCTAGGTAGTGTGTCAACATGATAACCTAATGTGCAAAACTTTAATTTAGGTCACTTAATGAAGGAAGGAGATTGGATGAATCCAAAGCTTCATTCTTGGAGTGTAGTTTGTCAAATGTGACTAAGGCCCAAAATGCCCCAATTAATTTTGCACAAATTTTCATCATCACTATCAACGTTTGAAGCACCATCTTTTGAAATCAACATTAATTCAACAAACATAAATGAAGATATTTGTATCTTCCTCTTAGCACCTTCAATCAATTAATGGAACATTTTCATTGTCCCCCAAAAAAAAAAAAGCCAAAATGATGTTATTTCTTTTTTTGAAAATTTCATGGATTATGTTAATTTTTCAATGCAAAGGCTTTGAAAGTATACCTGAAATGCTTCCAAGGTTTGTGCAAGGCAAAAATCTATAAACTCTAATGTGTTATAGTGGATGAGAAGACCTATTATTGGGTAGTGATGAAGTTAATGACCAAATGTTGAAAGAATGGTAACATATTTGATCATGACATGATCCATGTGGAAATGAATTTGCAATGTTATGTTAAGCATTGTGAACCTAAATTTATTTACAATTCTATTGTTTCCTTTTTTATATAGGTGAATATATTTTATTTTCATGAATAGTTTTTGTTGTCTTAGTTCTTACATTAGAATGGGTTTAATGTTGGATGTCACAATCATTGTTTCCTCTCATTAGAATGTTGATACAACATTGCATAAATGATCCACATTAACTATTTACAATAGTTTTGACATTCTTATCATGAATGTATGAAGCTTTGAATCTTAAACATTTGGACATTATGCATTTCTTGATCTTTAAATAACAACATTCATCCCCTAGTTAAACAATGAATGTGGGTTTGCTTGTCCATGCTCAATTAGAGACACATCTATTGTAGTTTTGCATTCATGTTTGTGAAGTTGTTTCTACCAATGATGTCCTTTGAATTGTTTATTTCCAATGTCCAATTGAGACCATGGTATGTAACATTAATAAAGGCCACATCACAATTTTGAGTTCTTGTGTGGGACTACATAAAATGTTGTACACAATGAGTTTAGAGCATTACAATTCCATGCAAATGTGCGAATTGCAAAGTTTGATGCCTAAATTGAATATGTAGATGGAGATACAATGAACTATCTATCTACTATTTTAGCCTTTGATGAATAGCTTTGGGCTTGGTCCACAAAAGATGATGTGCTTTTGTTGAAATTTACTTGCTATTCAGAATTTTGTTTCAAAAAAATATTTGACCAAAAGACAATGTCAGGTATATTGTTAATGAGTTTCAATGTATATAACTTCAAAGGCTACAACATAGACAATAATTGACTCAAGAAAACAAAGAATTTTGAATTGAGCTTTGAAACTCATTATACCATTAACCAAAAAAAAAGTTGGAAATCAAAACGGTATCATAGTTTGTCAAAGCAAATATGATCCTTGTTTCCTAAAGTTGCATTTTCATAAACTAAAATATCTTACTTGTAGACTTCCAAATGAACAATGATTGAGTGTATGTTGTCATATATAGCTCCAATTTCACCTATTCAAATTTATGGGTTGATTCATGAAGAATTAGGAATTTTTTTGGAAGAGCCAAGCAAGAAGAAATTTTGGAGAGAGCCATAGAGATACAAAGGGACATGGAGAACTAGGTTTGTAAATTCATAGGTAGGTATGAAAGGTTTCATAAATAGGTACGAACCTAACACAAAGATATAAACATCATTTTGTTTATAATATACATGTTTTTGCACCAACTTATTCCATATTTCCTCTACAATTTTAGCATATGTACAAAACAATTTTTTTTTTAAAATCTCTAACAATATTTGAATGCACTACCTTATGTGGCATTTATTTTCATATCATTGTTGTATCGAAGAATTTTCCTCAAAAATAAAGTTCATTTTCCTAAGTACTTAAATCTTTAACATGAATGACAAAAATATTACTTACATGTTGAAGCTATAACATGCCTTAACATAATGTGTATACATTAAATAGTTGATTCACAACGCAAATGACCCTCAATTTCGTGCCAACATTGTGAAAAATCCCATGGATAACACTTGGAAACATGATTTTAATTTGGGATTTTAAAATGTATTAATAAGTATTTAGTACCCAATGTATTCATTTTTTAATTTCTTCCATTCTTATTTTATAATTCTAGTTATGGCTTCAATGATAAAATCTTTAAAGGAATTGTTATCAACTTGTTGCAATCTCAATTTCATGAAATCCTAAAAACTATTATCACTTAATTAACCCTTATACATGCATGAAATAAGGTGAA
>Ga0116229_10014314_pt1 | contig 11039 bp, 10 predicted proteins | sample S1TSphgellanicum_3_FD_87313 | JGI IMG/M metagenome (GOLD analysis project Ga0116229, IMG submission 87313) | Host-associated microbial communities from peat moss isolated from Minnesota, USA - S1T2_Fc - Sphagnum magellanicum MG | ecosystem: Host-associated > Plants > Peat moss > Unclassified...
AATAAATTTTAAATAAATTATTTATTTATTTATTTATTTTATATAAATTTAAATAATTTTATTTTAATAAATTTTATTTTAATATTTTATTATTATTATTATTTAATAAATTTAAATATAAAATAAATAAATCAAATAATTTTATAATATATTATTTATTTATTTATTTAGAGGGCAGATTTTCAATGGATGGAACTTGGCCTCAGCACCAAATTATGTGGATGAACAAGATATGGTTTTTTCCAGTGTGGGGCAGCTATTAGAAACAGGAAAGAACCCTCACAGGTTATCAGGGCGGTTCTTAGGTTTCTTCTTAACCATGGTCTTCAAAAGAAATTTTCAAACCCCGGTTATGATATATTTATATAACCACGGTTGTCAAAAAAACTTGAAGAAATAAAATAACCGGCCATAAAACTGCCCAGTCTTTGACCGGTTCTTTCATGAAAACCATTTTTACCCGCTCTTTACCAGTTCATACATAACATGGTATGGATGGTTCTCTGAATTATCTGAAATGTTTTTTTAAAAAAACCAGAACTAGCCACTACTAACAAATCAAATGCCTGCCCAGAAGCAGTCGAGCACTAATTTGGTCAAATTATGGCTATTGAAAATTTGGCCCCTTGTGACTGAGTTAAAAACAGTCAAGCGCCAAATTGAAGTATTAAACTAAGGAGCTATGTTTCATTTTCAAATGCCAGCAATATTCAAGTTTCTAATTTTAAAGGGCCGAAATGCAGATTCCGCATAACTCATCTGTCTCAATTGAGAAGCAGAATTAAACACTTGATTGGCAGAATTAACACTTGATTGGCAGAATCAACACTTGATTGGCAGAATCAATACTTGATTCTACTTCTAGACCCCTACTTTTGATGCCGAGGAATAATGGGTGCATGGATGGCTGATTCTACCAGGTGAGAGCCCTCACCTACCAAACAAGTGAGGGAGCACCTTCTTTCCGGAATCTCTAGTTACCAAATGCACGGACCGCCCCCATTGCATTGCATTGCATCCACACTCATCAAATACACAACCACCAGCCACTTTCCATGAATACATTACCTAATTCTACTCGGAAAGCACTGGCAGAAAATTTCTAGCGTATGTGGAGTGCACCTTATCCAGCGGAATTTCTCCTTTGGACGACCGGAGTAGTCACCCATTGCCTTACCTTCTTACCTACTAGAAATGTTCTCTCTCTCTCTCTCATGCAAAAAGGTTCCCCATTGCATCTATACTCATCAAATACACAGCTACCCATGACTTCTTCACATGCATGCCTTACTTACTTACCTAATAGGTACCTATTTTAATTTAAATGATTCTTTTTTTTTTTGGCTATATGGGGGGTATCATAGGTGAGGAAGAATGTAAGTGGTAACTTTTGTAAAGTAGGTGCGACACTTGGTGGCTACTAGGTTAGTTGGTAGATGCATGTGGGATGGTCTTTCAACATGGGCTTTCAACCATGTTTGTCGAGTTCCCGATGTGTTTGTTGCCCAACATGTCCCAATAGCACCTTACTTTGTCCCATATGCTTTGTCCACATTTTCCTCTTGGAATGTATATATATATATATATATATATATTATTTATTTATTTATCGACAAATATTAGGAATTGTGTGTTCTCGTTGGTTTAAGTGAATATAGTGTGACATCATTACAAAATTTCAAGATTTATTTGATGTTGAATATTTAATATATGTTTTCCTAATATTTTGACAAAACCATTAAGAAAATTATGAAGGTCTATTTTTTACTTGTTAAGTACACTTTAATAAATTCTCAAAAGTCTTGGATTTTCTTCGACCAAAAAGATTAAAGAACAAAGGAAAAAAAAGTTCAAATTTTCTCTCAACTCAAGATGATTTGAGTTTTCTTTTTTCTTTTTTTTATGTTTTACTTAGGTTATAGAATATAAAAGGATTATTTCAGGGGTTACAATAAACTTACATAGAGGGCTATATATAAACTTTGTTTAGAGGAGTTTTTTTTTAGAGAAATACCTAAAAATTTATCTACCATATGGGATACCTAAAATTTATTTAGAGGCTCCGTAAAGCTTACCTAGGGAAATAAGTGATGATTATCTGAGGAAACATCTAAGGGTCTACCTAGATTAGGGGATACCTAAGAATTACTAAAGGTGCTATAGAAAATAATTTAGAAGTCATATGTAACCTCTCAAATGGTCCCCTATGTAATCTCCTAAGTAGCCCTTAACTTAGAAAACCTCTTTATAACTCATTAAGTACGTCATAAGTAACTTTTTTTAATAGCCCCTAGATAACCCTTAAGATGACCCTATGTAATATCCCCCATGCAAGCTTTTGATGACCTTAGGTAAGTAGGCAAATAAGTAACCCACGAGTAGGTAGGTAGGTAGCTCATAGGTAGATAAATAACTGATGTGTGGGTAGCTAGATAGCCCATGGGTGAGTAGGTAGGTAAGCCGTGGGCATGTAAGTAGGTGGCTATGGGTAGGTAGGAAAGTAAATAACTAGGGAAGTAAATATGTCTAACCTAGTTAACCCCACTAGGTAGGCCCTAGTCTACATGGTCATAATGTAGGTAGATCAAAGTGTGGTTAGAAAAAAAATTATTGTAATCACTTGAGAGGATTTTATCCTTAGTTTAGTTTTGAGAATTGGTCCTCACTCACTTTGATAGACTTTGCGGATAGCTCAACAATGGAGGATGAATGGTATAATCAAAATCAAAGTGAGGCTCAAACTAAGGATTAGATTTACACATAACTTTACCTTATGACATAGAGAAATTCTGATTTTAAGATACAAATGCTTCCTAAGATGAACCTTTGTGTATTTGATGTTCAGTGTTTTGAATGTGAGCTTGACACTGTGTTCTTTTGTCCCATGGTAATATGTTTTTGCAAATGTCCTCAAATTCCTAGAAGTAAATTCCAGGATTGCACATGTAAATCTTGAATGATGTATGGAGTTATTGTTTTGTGATTGAGCTTTGTGCACTCTCAACTTTTTTTCAATTGAAGAATTTGGAACCACATTGTTGCAGGTGCTTGATTACTAAGCAAAGTTACGTCCATGCTTCTTCAAATGATGTGGAATCATACCCCTTCCTTTTGTGAACAATTGCTCGAGGTTTGAAGCAAAATTCCTCGAGCTGTTGATTTTGTTGTTGTCTAACTTTGCAGCCTTTCATGCAAAGTAAATTATAAACAAACAGCTCTCCTTTTTGTTTTTTGTGCATGTATTTTGAGGCATCTCCTCCCCTAAGAGAAGAACCCTAGGCTGTTATGCCAGGGTTCTCCAATTTTTTTTATATGTTCCCGCATTCCCATGAAAAGATAGTTGTTTAAGTACATGGAGATTCCCATATCCTGAGGTTGGGTAACACCCTCGGGCCCAACTATGCCTGATGCCCGAGGGTGTTCCCCAACCTCAGGAGAACCCATTCATTCATACGGGAACCTCTCCTACAACTAAGCATTGTCCTCATTCTTTGTAAAGTCCTAGTGTTGGCTTCATTATGGCTTTTGTATTACAACTTACAAACCATGAAGATGATGATCTACTGCAATCTTCTCCAAATTCTTTCAAGGATTATCATCTTTACTGAAGCATTTCATCTTGCACAGGTCCTCTCACAAGCACAAATTGACATGTTTTGCTGCAATTTCTCTTGTAGCATGCATGCATGCATCATCACCCTTATCACTTCTGGTAGTGTCTTCACCATGTTGTCCAGGAGGAGGAGGAGGAGGAGGAGGAGGAGCAAGAGGAACTAAACCATGTGTGGTGAAGTTTCAGAATTTGCAGTTTGGGGTAAGGCAAGGCACTTGGGAGTGAGGAGAACCAGCAGAATTTGATCACCCTGTCTGTCTATGCATGCAGGTGATAATCCTTTATTGGATGCTGAATCTGGGATGAAGCAAAAGCCATGTTTTTGTAGAGAAAAAATGGTCTTTGAAAAGCTTCATTTTCTTGAATCTGAGCTTCTGATCTGGAGCCAACTCTGTTGTGTCTATGAGGGGAAGAAGGCAGTGCTGTCATGTAGTCTTGTTTCTCTGCTGGTGTATACACAATTGGAGCAGAGGGACACAGAACCTGATATGGAGATGAGATGGAAAATCAATTCAACAGGCTGCGAAATGCTGGTTAATTCTCAGCTCATGTTCACAGCCATGCACAGTTCTGCAAGTCATGGTATGGTGCAGTGTATGGTGGTCTCTGAGGAAGCATTCAAGGAGCATGGCACATGTCTTACACCTCTCCATTGCCTTACAGATGTAAAGTGGAGAGGAATCTCCAGAATGTACATATGAAGAGAATGAACAGCAACTTTGGAGATTGGTGCACTGTTAGTACTTGAAGGTTCAAGATTCCCTTTCCTTCTGATCATTGCAATCTGCAATGATCCTCCTTCCATGACTCAATTGCTTCTGAAATCTGTGAGCACTCCACAGTGCAAATCTTGAAATTTTGTGGCTTGCAGTTGCACACTTGATCAGCAATTTTTGCAACTTCACAGTCACTGAGATCCATCTTCATGCTTTTGGTCTCAAGCTGATGTTTTTTTCACATTCAGCCACTAGCTGCCTCTCCAGTCCTCTCTATGCCTTTGGCTTAGATGCTTACTTGTACAGGGATAATTGAAAATGCTTACCCTCATCAGCTTGTTTGCTCCATCTGTGGTGTCAGTTTGTACCAGATCAGTGTCTACTTAGTAGCTTTGACAAGGCAAACTCTGAAGTCACTCCATCACCAAAGGTGCCTGAGGAACCTGCATCATCCTCTTCCTATGAGAGTCTTGCCAACCTTTGTGCTGCTGCAACCATGTCTTGCCATGTGAATCACTCTCAAAAAATCAGAAGGATCCTTCCGAGTCATTCAATGAATCTGGTGAATCAGGAAATGATTGTCCATGGAAGCAGGCCCAGGAAGGTCAATGTTATGTTTATCAGAGCAAGAATTTGCAGATGTATGGTTGCAGCTTAGTAGTACATAACTTGTTTGCAGATTTTTTCATATGGTGGACTGTATTTTTGAAACTATCTTTAGACGAGAAATCCATGGATTGTTCTTTTGTCTAGAGCTTTCTGTTCCTTGCCCTCAATATTGTTTGATAAAAAGGTTTGCTGTAAGTTGCTGCAGTGGAAGCTGAAGGGGGGTTGAAGTGCAGCAGAACTTGAGGGAAATTGGACATTTCTGAACCTTTGATTCTTTAGACAGCTTGAACAATAAGAGGATAGAAAGGAGTAATAAGCATAGAAGGGGGGATTGGCAGCTGAAAAAAGGCAATGCACAAAGTGAGACAACTGCTTTATGATTATTGAACTCCTGGATGAAATGCATCACCAGCAAATTCAATGAAGGAGGAAAAGATGCAAATTTGAGAGCTGAGGGATACATCTCTGATGGGCCTTCTGGCCACTGCAGAAGCTGGAGGGCTGGGGACAAAACGGGGGAGGGATGGGCTGATGTTGCCTGTAAGGAATCATTCAAGCATGAACTATGGGTTGATGCAGTGAAGGAGCGAGAAGGTGGTCCCACGTCATGTGAATCATGAGGTCCCTCAACAGTGGTCTGAGTTGACATCCAGAGAGGGATTGCTGATGATGCACGGTGCACTAGGAATGTGTCCAGTTTCCAGACTCCTCTGGACTTGGATTTTGTGCCAGAGGAGGTTTGAGAGAGGCACACCTGCTGAGAGGCTTGGTAGTGATGACTCTAGTAGCAGCTAAGCTGACAGAAGATTTGCCAAGGAAATGGATAGGCAAGCAGGGACTTTGTCTCTCATTCATGTATTATTCCTCTGTTGAAGCTTCATGGTTTGATATTTGGGTCTTGTTTTTTTTTTTCCCTTCTGGAACTGGACTGGAAATGTACTTTGACAATTGTATACAATGGTTTCTCTGTGCACTCACATTCACATATATTCTTGTGGCATGTGAATTGCTGTCTGTGGATTTAACTGCAAGAGATAATAACCTGGGTCCAAGTCAGGGTATGCAGATGTGCTACTCCAGCTGCTTTGCAAATGTTGTTAGCCCCAATCAGTGGGTCTGGACCTGCAAGAAACATGACAATCGCACAAGGACTGAGCATGCTCTTTGTTGCTATGACCACCAGTACTGTGCAAGCATTCAGATTCTTAGCAGGCCTTGCCATCAGATACAATCAGGCTCAGATCAACCAGGAAAGCTCCAGCAGGCCTTTGAAAGAGCCAGTACTAGAATTCAACCATCAAGATTCAGGGGACTGGGAGGCATGGATTTGAGGCCAGTGGTTTCCAAGCTGAGGTTTCTGGTGAAAGTTCATACACCCATGAAGGAGCCACCCATTTCTTGCTTGGGAGAGGGAGCAAGAGACAATGAGGAACACAGAATGGACAAGCATTGAAGAAAAGAATTGGAATGGCAAGGAGATTTGTAGTGCCAATGGCATGTGCATTGAGAGAGCTATCAGCCCAGCCTGGGTAATTGTTTGGTTCATTCTATTGTAGTTGGCTTGACACCAACTACCTGAAAGTTCAAGAATCTCATGAAGAAATAGCATTTGCTAGAATTAGAACAAATGCATTTTAGATGATTTCCGCGTGCACTTATGTTGGTCATGTTGATTATGTCAGAAAATATTATTGGCTGAAGGTCAGGGTTGTAGAGCAGCAGACATGGAGAGAGACTCGGAGAAAATGGTTGGGAACAGAGAGTGGGGATATAAAGAGAGGCAGAGTTAGGGCTCAGGAAGAACCTGAGAGGAAAGCTTATTGAGGGACTAAGAGATTGTGTTCAGAAACTATGTGATATAAAGAAGAAAGCTGTATACTCTCAGAGCCTTTTCTAGAGGGCTCTGGAGTGGGTTGTTGCTCATAGATTCTCTCTCTCAGAAATCTCCATGCACTTTGCCACTCATGCTGCTAAAACCTTACTCACCTAGGAACAGGAAGTTACATCTAGGACTGTATTTGAGCTCTTGGCAAAAACTTTGGGTCAAGTTGTGCATCTTATAGTCTCCAGGAATGCAGTGTTGATTTGGGCTGTGTGTTTATCTTTGCTGTGATCATAAATTCTTCCCCCATAGCTGTAGTCGAGAGATAATTTCTTTCTGTTGCATAGCATAGCTTCCTAATTTAGTTTGTTCCAGTCTATGGTAAGAGTAGAGCAGGATACCCAGGGAAAGCTTTGCATGAAAAACAGACATCAAATTAGTAAACAAGCTTTGCATCAAGCAGGCAAGAACTAGGACATTACCATGCAGTCAGATGGTAGGCTTAGCTTCATTGTGTGAATTCATGACAGGGTCTATCATCAGTGGTACATTCTTTTACATGGTGTATCAAAGGGAGGATGTACCCAAAGAAGATGTGAGTGGTGAGAACCATAAGCTGGTGAGTTAACAAGGATCCCGTTATCTTTTTAAAAGTATGTTTATTTCCTTGTCTTGATCAACTTGAAATTACACACATGAACATGTGCATTCAGCAAACATGCACATGCAAAGCAATGCTGTCAGAGACATGCAAACTTGGTGTGAAGCAATGATAATATAACCTTGTTGATTTTTTTCTCAGTATACTGGTCAGAGGTAAGTCCTAAAAGATGGGATGCATATCGACTTCAGAAGATTGTCCAACCCTTCAGCAGCCATCTCAGAATGGGTGAGGCTACTTAGCTTATCCTGACTCTCTCCTTGCATTCAACCAGATAGTCTGTTGGTAAAATATATCTAAAAGTCATGTGACCAATTTTATATGTACATGGATTCTCTGTGAAGGGATAAATAAACTCTCTGTGTAGGATCTCCAAGTGAAGGCTTTCACCCAAGAATCTTCTTAATGCTAGTCTTTTGATCAGGAGTCAAGTGCTTCGGAAACTTGAGATCAAACTTTATGTGAAGGTTGCCCTTTTTTCCAGGTTCTTTGAGAATCGGCATACCCTCATTTTGAATCACTTTCTCATAGCCAGGATGTATTATATCTGAGCATGGAATGTTGAGTATCCTCCCATCACAGGTTTTCAATGTCACTGTATGGCCAATCAGGGCATCGGTCAATGAAATCTTTTGCACTGTAACCAAATTGTCTCCTTCCCGCTTGAAGGTATCATGTGGACGCTCATCAATAATGAACACTAAATCGGCTGGCATCAACTTTCCTTGTGGATTTCCCATTTCAGGAAAGGTAATTTTTGTGCCTTTCGACCATCCAGGCTGCACTTGGATTGTAAGTATTTCTTGTCTTGGTACCAGTGTCTTTCTGCAAACCAAGAAAAATCTTCATCCCCTCAACATGTGTGTGCAAAACTATACAACAAACTCTCCCTCTCTGGTTGTTAAAAAAGAAGAGATGGACAAATAGAGGAAGAGATTTATTTTCTGGGAAAGCAACAAGAGTTTGTCACCTGCTGGGATCCATAACACTTCGAGAGATTTTGACCTTCCTAACGCACCCACTGAAAAGCTCCTCAAGGGTGCAAAGCAGCTTGTTTTCCAGATCACCTGACTTACGTGGCCCTTTTTTCTTTTGTGGTGAGGCATCACAAGCCATTATGACAGGCGTTGCAATTTCTTCCTCAGTGAGACAGTGATGCTTCCAGATGTTTGGGTCACCACCCAATCCAGCAAATGGATTTACACCACCAAAGAACTCATTGAACACCTCTTCAGCATCTCGAGGTTGGTATCTGGACATGTTTGTGGCTCCACCATTGGAGAAACCCTGAGTTCCAGAAGCAACATGTGGTATTTTGTTCTTCAATCCCTCCTCTCCATAGATGTCAACTATGGCTCGAGTATGTGGATCCATTAACACCTAAGCACGCACCAAAATTATCATCAATGTCATCTAGTTGATCCAGCAGTATTGTATTGTTTGCACAAGAGAGAGACGGAATAATAATCATATGAAGGTAAAATTTGCTTACTGCGAAGGACTCACAAATCCGATTAAATTTGACTCGTGCCTTAGCTTCATCTGTGGGGTTCTTATCAGGGTGCCATTTCATAGCCAACCTTCTGAATGCCTTTCTAAGATCCTCATCTGTTGCATTTTTCCCTACTCTCAGCACTTCATAATAGTTCTTTTGCCGAGGTTCACTACATGGTCCACCCTTCATGGCTGCTTATCTATGAACAAACTCACATTCTTGTCGTGTGTGGATTCCAACTCAATGGTGCATAATTTTCTCAAATTCCTGTCAGTGTATTCCAACTCAATGCAACCAACATTCAATTCCTCCTGCCCTTTTTGTCTGCACATAGATAAGCATCGGGTTTTAGTTGAAATTGTTAAATCATTTGCCATGATTGTTCTTGCTTGATCAATGCAGATTTCCAAGATGGAAAACATGAGTTTACACACAAACCACCACCATGACTAAGAAGAGCCATCCTCATTGAAGATTGTCAAGTGAGCTTTCCAATGGCAAGAATCATGTTCCCAAAATGTGCCAAGGTTCTTCTTTGGATGTTGTAGGGTTGATTGACTAATTTCATTTATAACAACAAATTTGCAATGAGTTCCGTACCTACGGATCCCGAACAAATTCTCTCATTTGCAACAAGAGTTTTGCAATGAGTTTCACACCTATGGATCCTGAGAGATTCTCTCATTTGCAACAAGAGTTTTGCAATGAGTTTCATACCTATGGATCTTGAGAGATTCTCTCGTTTGGAACAAAGTTTCATACGTATGGGTCATGAGAGGTTCACTTGTTTACAACAAGAGATGACTTGCAACAAGCTTCATAGCTATGGATCTGGAAAGATCTATTGATTACCAACAAGAGGTTTTGCAACAATTTCATAGCCATGAATCTGGAGTAATAGAATTCCTCTTGATAATAATTAGCTACATGGGTGTATTGTACCAATTCTAGTAATGTTATCCAGATTGCAACTTTTGCTCCATCACAAGAAGACATGGAGGAGTTGTTTGTTTTCTCAAAAACATTTAACTCTCTGAGGCAACTGCTCACTACCTCCCCCTCCCCCTCTCACCATTTTCTTTTGGATTTTCCAACATGACTGTAAATGAGAAGGAAATGGTGTCAGCAGGGTGGCACTACCATGGAAGGCCAGTAGTGCCATGGAAGGCCAGAGTGAACCAACAGCCACCAGAACATCATCCATTGGAAGGCTGATTTGACTCAGTTGTGGATGAACAATGGTTCATAGCTAACCACACTGGTTAGCTATATACTAACCATTCACATGCATCTACTTACCTACTAGCCACCAAGTGCTTTTTCCATTACCTACCTAGATAGTAACCAATTGCATTCCTTAATGCCTTTCTTTTTCTGGCTAAACTTAACGAGTTGGTTAAAAAAATTTCAAAATGGCTGAAATTTTTTTGTTTTTTTTCGGGTTTTCTAGTCACCAAATTTCTTTTTAAAAATTTTTTTGGAAATATGGCCAGATTTCTCTATTGGGTTCTAGCATGTAGCCAAATATGTGAAGGAATCTTGTACTTTTTTTTTTTACTTTCATATCATGTTTGTAGCCAATTTTGGCTAAACTGCAATACGGAAGATTACAAGTTCAGCTGCATCACAAATATGAAAAAACAAAACCTGTAATTGCCCTACCTACTTAACTGTGATAGATAATTAAGCTTTTACATGGTTAGTAAGTTACCTAGGTAGTGTGAGTGGGACCAGGGTTTACTGGATGGATTACCAAGATGGAGCCTGCATAACTCCAGTGTGGTTCATCCATCACTAAGTAATAACAGGTTTCCCATGGATGGTGTACTGGTGGATGGATGGATGGTGGGTCACAGCAAGTAAGGTACAGAGTGAACCAGCACCCCCACCAGTGCACCTTGCAGGATGGATGATATTTGGTCATGAAACACTTTTTCGTTAATATTCTTGTCCCATAGTGAACCACAATGGTTAGCTATGTACTAAGGAGCAAAAAACACTTTTAAGTGACTAGTAGGTTATATAAGTGGCTACTAGGAGCATGTGGCTGGCTAACTAGAGGGATATGTACTAACCAGCAAAAACATTTATAAGTGGCAAATTATAACCTAGTAGCCACCAGT
>Ga0116229_10014315_pt1 | contig 11038 bp, 5 predicted proteins | sample S1TSphgellanicum_3_FD_87313 | JGI IMG/M metagenome (GOLD analysis project Ga0116229, IMG submission 87313) | Host-associated microbial communities from peat moss isolated from Minnesota, USA - S1T2_Fc - Sphagnum magellanicum MG | ecosystem: Host-associated > Plants > Peat moss > Unclassified...
TGCAACCAAGCTAACCACCATGGTTAGCCAAGGAACTGGATTCTACATAGGTAAGAGCTGTATTTACTACCTACCTACCTACCTACTAACAACATGCCTGTGAGTTGTTATAAGGTTGGTAGCCAAAAAAAAATGCAACCAAGCTAACCACCATGGTTAGCCAAGGAACTGGATTCTACATAGGTAAGAGCTGTATTTACTACCTACCTACTAACAACATGCCAGTCAGTTGTTATAAGGCAGGTAGTAAAAAACACACAACCGAGCTAACCCACCATGGTTACCCAGGAAACTGGAACCCAACAGAAAACAGATTCTTGACCATTTGTCATCCTTCCTTCATGGGGCCAGAGCCTTGGGTGAACCAGAACCCACGGTGGTTAAATGTACCAACCGTGGGTGCCGGTTCACTCTGGCCGACATATGAGAGAGCTTAGTAAGCAGTTGTAGAGTTCGCAGTGATGTCAAAAGCAGCATGAATCGGTGTTTTCTGGGGCCTTACATCTTCTGATATTTTTAATGCATTTCATCATCCCCATCATGGTACCCTCATAGTTACCTAGTGAAGGTTAGATGTGGCCATACATTCCCGGAATGAAACATGGGTCAATGTAAGTCAAGTCTCGCCAAAAGCAGTGATTCTATTGGGGTGAGTTTTCGCCATTTTTTGGTTTTTTTTTTGAATAAATAATAATATTCTGTCACAAATTCCATGAAAAAAAGTTTGTTGGAAAACCATGAAAAGAAAATCTAAAAAATCACCCACAGTTGTTTACAATATGACAGGGTGCTTAGGATTTTGATACTTTTATATTTTAAATATTGTCAAATTTGGCTAAATGTCCTTATGGACGATTTGCCACTTGAGCAATATCACAAAATTGAAAAAAAAAAAACACACACACACACACACATTGTACATAGGAGAATACTCCAATATATGAGTCTTACTAGCAACATGTTTTTTTGGGGCAAAATTTGCCAAATGGCATATATATATATATATATATATAGTGTAATTGGGTTTTACTTGAGTTTTGTAGTCGTCAAACTTTGAAAAAAAAACTCACCAGATTCTATCTTAAGTTTCAATATGTAGCCAAAAATATAAAAAGATATTAGTTTTTTTTATTGTCATATTTTCTTATCACCAAATCTGGCTAAGTCATCTTATGGACGACCATCACTTGAGCAACATCACAAAATTGAAAATTAAAAATAAAAATAAAAATGCTTACTACGATTGCCATATTGAGTTAAGTGAACAAATTACCTCTGAAGTGACCTCATGGCTGAGCACATTTGGTAGAGTTGGGATTGTCACTTGGCTGACCACAAGTGTGATGCAATGGAATTAATTGTCACTTAGTAGACTTTTGCGTGTTGAAAAGTTTGTCAAAGTGCTTAGTTCACATAACTTCCTTAGTGGAAATTTGAACTCCTCCTTTTGTTAGGGTTGACACTTAAGGTTACTAAAAAGTTGGTCAAAGTGCTTAGTTCACATAGCTTCCTTAGTGGAAATTTGAACTCCTCCTTTTGTTAGGGTTGACACTTAAGGTTACTAAATAGCCCAAGTTTCAACCATATTACGAGGGCATACCTACACAACTACTAGAGTGTAGTACACAATTATCAGGTTCGAACCAGTGTTGTGTGTGTAAGTGTCAATAGTTGTCATACATATGCACAACGCGTTTGTCAAAAAACGTAAAAGTGTATGTCCTAAACCATATACACGGATGACACTGGTTTGAACCAAATTATTAATGCATGAATTGTTTTCAATTAATAAAATTCTTTATTTTTATTTAAATATCAAACGTATAACCTAATCATTTAACTCACAAGTTCACATTAAGGTTAGAACCAAAAAAATCAAAGAAAATTCAGGGTTTTTTTATGTTTTACATTTTTTTTTTCAGTTTAATGAATTAACATCCCTTGTGAGCTTCATCCCAATGAAGATTGTCAAAATTGTTACTCCAAAATAGAAAGAAACTGCTTTCAAAATGGCAAAATTATTCTTTTCAAAATATCTCTAAATATGACTATTTTTATTTTTATTTTTATTTTGTTCTAAAAAGAAAGGGTATGTTGCAAAAGAGAAATTCTCTCTCTTTTCTCTCACCCACTATTCTCTTCTAATTATGTTTTGTTTTGTAGTGCCATTAGAAGGGTCGATATAAGTCAAGCGTCTCCGAGACCTTCTAATGACCTCCTCTAATTTGTCACGACTACACGCCGTGCCATATCGAGACTGGCACACATTCCATTGCAAATGTTTTTCTTCCAGGGTCAGCTCCAGTCGTCTATGGTCTCAACTTTCAAACTTTGAATCAATTTGTTTGTTGATCGATTGCATGAGACCCAAGTGAGTTTTTCAACAATCTATCTAATACTACGGCAAGTTCAACATTTCAATACGAGTAGTACTATGGCAAGTAAGTTCAACATTTCGGTGTCAAATTAGTACATATTTTATTTTGAAGAACAAGATTTCATATTAAAAAAAACTGGAATATTCTAAAAATTTAAAGATTTTTTTTCCCTTTTTATTCCCACCACAAACTATTATTTTTCTACTTGAAATAAATGGCATTTTGAAATTTTCAACATTTATGAAAATAATATAATTAATTATGGAATTTTCCATGGTATTACAGTATCTCCTATCTACATAGTTTAGGCTTTTTTTTTGGGGGGTTGGGGGTTTTTCTTCCAAGTCAAACCCACACACTCTTTGTTTTCCCCTCCACTACTTATTGCCTAAACCCTAAACCAACCCTAAAAAAAAGGCCCGAGAGCAGGTCCACCCCCAGACACCCCTCCCCTCCTCTGTTTTTGGCAGATCCAACATTCCCCAGTCCCACCTGTCCAGGTGAAACATGAAAACCTAGCCATGCTTTTATTTGTAATGGATCCTTTGAAGTCCACTGTACCTTGTGCAAATTTTACAGGTCCAAACCCAATCACAAGGTTTTTTGAAGGGTTGATTGGTTAGGTGTTGCTTTTTCTTTTTTTCAATCACTGGCTGGGCAGTAAAATTATCCGTAAAGTTGTGCCCAGTTGGGCCCCACTTTCACCCCCTGTTTCACCCCTCATCCCTTATTTAGTGTTGTCCGGAAAGTAACCGGATAGGGGGTCCAACAGGGGTCCAAACTGGGAAAACCCAGGATGGGTTCCCCAAATTGACCACAGCGGGGGTTTTTTTTTCACCCACGGGCTGCCCATGGGTACCTTCAGCTATGGTGGTTAGGATTGGGGAGCTACGGAGCTAGGGGCTAGGGCACTAGGGCCTAGGGTGCTATGGGGCTACGGGTTTAAGGTGCTATGTGGCTATTGCCTATGGCTATTAACCATTGATGATTGGCCTTGGCCATGGCCATTGGCTATGTGTATTGAGTACTGGTTATTAGATATCGGTGTTGGATATTGGCTATTGGCCATTGTCCATAGGCTATAAATATTGGCTATTGATATTTACACTAAAAAATGTGGCTATGGTTATAACCCATTTTGGCTATTGGCCATTGTCCATGGCTATGCTTATAACCCATTGGTTATTGGCCATTTTGCATGGGCTATTGGTGTTGGCTATTGATATTTATACTAAGGCTATTTTGGGTAGGGTTATAATCAATTGGCTATTGCCAAATTGTCCATGGCTATGTTTTAAACCGATTGGCTATTGGCCATTGTAAATTGGCTATGGTTATTTGGTTTTGGTTGTGGACTATTGGCTATTCAATATTTTAGGGTTTGATTTACAAGGTTTTAAAGGTTTAGTTGTTTTGGACATATAGGGCTATGGGGCCTAAGTTTATGGGGGCTAGTGTTATGGTCATTAGTTTCATGGGAGCTAGGGCTATTGGGGGCTAGGGGGGCTAAGGCTATGGGGTTATGATTAAGCCTATGGGGGCTTAATAACTTGTACCATTTAGAGCTATGGGTTTTAAGGTTTAATGTTTATTGCTTAAGATTTGGTTTTGTAAATTTTAAAGGGTGATTCTAAAATTGAAAGGGTTGTTTTCATATTAGGGCACTAGTTATAAATAACATATTCAAGGTAGGGTTTATGATGGGCAATACCATGGATGCAATCTAATGATCAAACTAAACTTAGTAATGTAGTTTTAAGGTTATGTTCTATACATATGTAGAATGATGAAGAAAAATTCAACCCCAATGGTGTGGACTTTGGTATATGGACGATGTAAGATCATAAGGTGTAGCTTACGTTTTCATGAAGGCTATTTAAAAAGTTCATGACAAACATTTTCCTTTGAGATCGAAGATGTCTTCTTCAAATGAGAGCGATGCTTCTTCTTATAATAGTGATCATTTCACTTCTACTTCAAGTGATGAGGAGATATTGGAGGATATGGACAATGAAGACATGGCTATTTTCCATTGCATGGTGGTTCCTTGCAACTCCCATGAATTTTTCACATCCCATGAGATTGAGGAAGGGGTTGGATGTAACGGTTGGTGTTTGAAATGTGTTGAATACAATGCAAGTCACCAAATTTGTTCAAGAATTTGATTAATTTTACCTTGGCAGAGTTTGATGAATTGGCATCTTTAGTGGTCCCAACAATTTTAACCCGCTCACAATTTACATGTGAAATTGTCATGTCAATTTTCAATATATGGTTTAAGGTTTGAATTTATTATTATTTTTTGGGTTTTCATTTAGGGTTTAAGGTTTGTGCCTTGTTTTTATGTTTTAGGGTTAGTGTTTTCAGGTCTGAATTCTATGGTTTAAGATTTGATGTTTATTGTTTATGGTTAGGGTTTCTGTTTTAGGCTTTAGGATTAAGGTTTAAGGTTTACTTTTTGTCTATAAAGGTAGGTTTTAGGATTTAAACTTTAAGGTTAAGGTTTTTAGGTCTGAAATTTAGGGTTGAATGTCTGATTTTTATTGTTTAGGATTAGGGTTTAAGGGTTGGATTTTCAGGTTTGATTTATTTTGCTTAGGGTTAGAGTCTAGGTTTTGGTCCTTGGGGTTAAAGTTTTCAAGTCTGAAATCTAGGGTTTAAGGTCTGATTTTTGGTGTTTAAGATTAAGGTTTATGTTTTAAGTTTTAGGGGTTGGGTTCCAGGTTTGATTTTTTTAGCTTAAGGTTAAAGTTTAGGTCTTAGTATTTAGGGTTAAGGTTTAGGTTTTAGTCCTTAGGGTGAGGGTTTTTAGGTTTGAAATTTAGGGTTTAGGTTTCAAGGTTTAAGGGTTGGGTTTCAGGTCTGATTTTCTTTGCTTCAGGTTAGGGTTATGATTTTCAGGTCTGAAATTTAGGGTTTTCAAATTTGATGGGTTTTATTACATCATCACAAGTGAGGTTTTAGTTGTATCAAGTAGGCTTTCCAAGTTGAGACCTGAACAACATCACTAGGTATGATGCTTCCATGTGGAATTAGTCAAAATATGTATTACGTGATGATGCATTGTTCATTGCATCATGCATCAACCATGCACTTTCAGATGAGATTCAATGATCCACATTTGAAAAAAAGGTTAAGTTAAAGATGCATTGGCGATAATTGTCAATGTATATTGGGTTCATTAATGGGACATTGATCAAAATTTACAAGCCTTAGTAGAATGAAGCACATCGTACATGGTTTAACGGGTGGAAAAATATTTATGCAATGAACAACACAATCATTTACATAGATGGTGGCTACCCAATCTCCTTTCATGATTTGAGCATTTTACAACATTTGGGTGTTTATAAAGATTGGCGCAATTATTTCACCCATAGATATGAGTACTTTGAGTGTCTATTGGGAAATTTGGGCTATATGGGTTAAGAGATGTTCATTATGCATAGGATAAGGTGACAAGAGCTACTACTTGATGCTAACAATGATGTTGTGTGAACCTACAACAATATGCTTGCAAGTTTTAGGGTGCAAGTAAAGTGAGGCATAGGTGGGTTGAAGAGAAAGCGGAGGTGCTTCATGAAGAGGTTTGATTAAAAAAACCAAAATATTCACAAATTTGTTTTTGAAATGCAAGTCTTTTAATTAATTTCCTACACAAGAGATGCATGGACCTCACAAATGATTCACAAATGAGGTCATAAATGATCAAGATGCTAAATCAACTACACATAATTGGGCTAAGGATTTATAAATACATGTCCAAAACTAATCTGATCCCTATTTTAAACTTGTCCTTTATGATGACACCTAGGTATCTAGTTGCCTTCAAGTAATTTTCACATTATTTAATCTCTGATTGTTAATTTCAACTTTGTTAGCTAGGAAGGCATTTCAAATTTGAAAGGTTGTGGAGAAATGAGCTACAACTCTCGTCATGTTTTTGGACTAGATTGGTTATAGCAACTGAAAGGTTATAACATCTCCACCTTGGTCATCAACCTTTCATTATCACTTGTAGATGGCCTAAAGTCCAGTGAAGCATTAAAGTTAAACATAAGAGGTACTAGTTCATCATAATTAGATGATGGGGTTGAAGGTGTAAATACAAATGACCTATTTAATAAACTTTCACATCTTTTCAAGACATTCTTGGTTGTATGTCCATTTGCAGCCCTTATGCACTCTAGCACCTCATCACATTGCAATGTAGCTTTTTCCAACCCCTCTTCATTGCTAATTCTTGTTTTTAATTCCTTCAAGGTGTCACGAAGGTAATCCTTCAAAGCAAATTATCAAAAGCCTAGATCTGAAAGAAAAAAATGATTGGGCTTCTAATTGGAATAATGATTAGAAACAATGCAAATACCAAACTAATGACTATCAATGATCAGCAATGATGACCAATAATGACTAGCAATGTTGACCAATTGTGATTAATTGTGATGATCTAAATTGTAGATAAAAATGATGATTAAAAGAAAAATGCAACCCATTAAAAACACCAACTAAGGCTAAAAATGTGCATTTCACATCTGATCCATGTTAAACATAAAGGTTATGCTAATGGGATATGATTAAGGATTAAAAACCTATAATCAATAGGGTGATGATGAAAATGTAGCTCATTAAGATGACTATAACATTATGGACAATTGGGACAATTTGATTAAAATGGGAATTTAGACCATTATGACCACCAATCAAGCCTATATGTGGGGATTGTAGATTTGATGCAACAAAATACATGAAGTTTTGATCATCACATTATCAAAATTAGAATCAACATTTTGATGATGATCATAAAAAAATTTAAATGATGTCCACTAACCATTTAATGGGAAGTGATGATTTCAAATTTGATCCAAGCCAATCAAACACGTTTTCACAACTACATCATGAAAAAAAAACCACCAAGACCACTAAATGAGGTTGTGGGTTAAAAATGATTAGAGTTTTAAAAAGGATGACGATTAGAAAAAATTGGAGCATTCTTACTAATCAATGAAGTTAAAGGTTTGTATCTGAAACATGAACCAACAAAATCATAAAAGTTTTGGCCACATGACCATCATATTTAAAATGAAAACCACTTATTAAAGGTCAGGGACTAAAAGTCTAAAATGCAATTCAAGAATGTGACTAGAATGGGAAGGTCAGACCATTATGACCACTAACTTGGTTTAAACATGGGGATTTCAAATTTGATGCAACAAAATACATGAAATTTTGGGTCACTACGTCATTAAAACCAAAATCAACATTTTGAAATTTGATCATAAAAAAATGTAAATGATGTCCATTGGCCATTTAAGTGGAAATGTTGATTTCAAATCTGATCCAAACCAATCAACCATGTTTTGATAACCACATCATGAGGAAAAAAAATATCAACAAGACCACCAAAAGGGGCTTAAAATTGTGGGTTAAGGAGTGATCAAGTTATAATAAAAAAAAGGATGATGGCCAAAAGAAGAATTTGGAGCATTCAAACTAGTCATTAAAGCTAAGGGCTTGTATTTGAAGTATGAACCAACAAAATCATAACAATTTTGACCACCACTATCATCATATCTAGAGTCAAAACCACCAAGACCACTAAAACCATTTAAGGGAGATATGGGTAATGATAGTTGTGTGGTTCAAAAATTTGAAAGTGTACATGCGGCAACCTTAGCCTTGGGCTCGCGACCAAGGCAAGGGCTTGCAAGGTTGTGAGCCAAGAGGAAGCCTAGGAATGAAGGAAAGTGTGAGGGAATGAACCCTCACACTCCAAAGGAGCTTCCACTTTGGGAGTTAGAGTCCCGGTGGACTCCTGAATGTTCAGAAAGTGATTGCAAGGGTCAAAACCCAATGACTTGAGGAGTTTTTTATATCATTGAAAATCTATTGAAACGTAGATGTCTAAAATGGGCTCACATCACCCATTTGGACATCTAAAACACAAGTTATGGCCAAAAGAAAGGCCAAGAGTCAAATTGGCAATTTGATTCTTAACCATTAAAAGTCCGGAATCGACCCGATTTCCTTGCGTGCAAGTGTCGTGCAACATACCATTGGAAAGGTCTCGACGAGGGCTACATTTTTGTTTCAAGCCTCATTTCAATCGGAGGTCTGCACACAAAGTTATGGGGCCCCAAAGTCGCGGGAGTCCTAACTTTGGCAATTGCGGGACTCCCATTTGGGAGTCTCGGGACAAAAAGCCATTTGGACGTGGGCCTCGTGGAGAAACACATAGTATACTATAAGGGGGAAGGTGGTGGCTTCCCCCAAGTCTGGGTCGTGATGAATCTTGTGAGTTCGAGTTGCCCATGGCTCGTCTTAGCACCAAAAGTGCTCCAATTATGCACTAACCACTTGTGTTGGTTTTGTGTAAGTCTGTGTGAATAGTTGATGCTTGTCACTCTTCCTAGTCCCATCCTGGAGCTCCAACACGCCCCTCTACCCCTCAAAGTGTTGCAAGCTAGGGAGCGTGCCCCAACTCCTTGTTTTTCCAATGTTTTCAGTTTGGACTCACATTTGAGTCCATTACGGAGCTTGGGGGTGCGTCACATGTACATAGTGAAAGTTCATATACAAATTTCAAATTTCAATATCATTTAATGAATTTAGTGAGTCACCGGCCATGACGCAATATTTTTGGCATTCTAATTCAAATTTCAACCACACTTTAAGAAAAAGCCTTGGAAAACCTTGTATAACAATTATGTGACAATAAGAGGCATTGTCAAATTCAACAATTTCTAGGACATTTCATGTTGAAGTTTTGTCCACAACCCTAAACCAAGCTTTGTTTACTCGACAAAAATGCCACAACATCGATGGGTCCATGGGCAACTAAATGAACATATGTTCAACAACAAAGTCATCCATCAAAGGGGGTAGTAGGCCATTGCTTTCACATAAAATGTCTTGGACTTTCAATTCCACAAGTTTTGGTGTTCTTGGACATTTCAGGCCATGGTTAATGGGTTTTAGGGTGAAAAATGCTCATGAAATGTTGGTTTTAGGGGATCTAGATTTTGAATTCTTTCAATGATTGGGCAAACCACGAAGAGGATAAGGTTTGCAAAAGTTTGCAAAGTTTAAGAGTAAACACTAAAAGTGACCATAATGAGAACAAAAATGTATGCCATAAGGTGAGGTCTTTTGGGTGATAGTCATAGAAAATTTCATTTTCATCATAAATACTCGATACAAAGGTCATGGTTGTAATTAAAATTAAATTTCACTTGAGAAAAAACATTGAGGTAAGGTTGTTGGTGTTCTTGTTGTAGAGCCAAATGTAAGATGTAGGATGGACAATTAATGATGGAAGTGCACTTCCTCCGCAATGCACTTCTTTGTGAATGTTTATGATGTCACTTCCTTTTTTTTAATGCCTATTTTTGTAATGTTAAACCCCTTCTCCAAGCCTTGGTGTTCTCTTTTGGTGCCTATTTCTACAATGTTAAATTGCTTCTCCAAGCCTTTGTGTTCTTTCTTGACACATGTTTATGTGATGGTAAACCCATTTTCCAAGCCTTGGTGTTTTTTTTTATGCTTGTTTTTTACAATGCTAAACCCTTTCTCCAAGCATTGGTGTTTTTTATAAACCCTTTGAGTTCAAAAAACCTTTACGAAAAACAAGTTTCAATAGAGCAAGTCATGAACCAAATGTGTTGGGTAGAGTAACTTGGCATGAAACTAGCTAATTTCATGCCAAATTAGTGACAAAACACTAGTTTCACCCCTTGTTGAGGCCTTTTGTTACTTTTTGGTGTTGAGATGGACATTATGATTTGTGAATCTAGCAAACATGGGTTTCCAATGCCAAGGGTGTTGAACTTTATGGATAATTTAATATATGAAAATTTTCCTTGAAAATTTAGACCCCTTGGTTATTAATTGCATTGTCAAATTAATTACCAGTGAATTTACCAAGTTATTATTGCATAATAAGCAATGATTATGTATAAGTGTTGGTTTTCAATTACCCACCTTGAAAACCATCAATTATATTGCATAAAAAGGATGATTCATAAGTTTTTTCTTTTTTCGTTTCCTATCATAAGCATGTGTTGGGTTTTAGGATTGATAACTTACTTAACTCCAATCATCCACATAGGTTTTTAAATTTTAAAATTCAATAACCCATAGGTAGATTATCAACTCAATTATAAAAAAAATTCAATAACTAGGTTGATAATTGGGTGTCTTTAATCATGAGTATGGGATGTGGCCAAATCCATTAGCAATTTCATTAAGTTTTAGATGGAAAAATCTAATGAATTCAATATGGCCCTAACAAATGGGGACTTGTTGGTATGGACATAATGATTTTATGAACACTTGGTTGAATATGAAATTTGTATGTGGCAATGGAATGGGATGAGATTTTCAATATTTAAATTTTTTTAATGTTAGTGTTATTATTAATTATATTAAAAATTATACAACCCATATACAATCAACATACACCTTGTATACAATTATTGGTATCATGGTTAAACCTTGGTTTTTAAAAATATAATTCATTGTATTTGTCAACTAGCTACCATTCCTAGTGATGACATTCTTCATTTTGCACATTAAAATTCTTTAAAATTCTTCATTTAGCACCTTGTCATAACATTCTTTACCCGCGAATGTTTACCAAATTACACTGGTTGATCTATAAA
>Ga0116229_10014316_pt1 | contig 11038 bp, 14 predicted proteins | sample S1TSphgellanicum_3_FD_87313 | JGI IMG/M metagenome (GOLD analysis project Ga0116229, IMG submission 87313) | Host-associated microbial communities from peat moss isolated from Minnesota, USA - S1T2_Fc - Sphagnum magellanicum MG | ecosystem: Host-associated > Plants > Peat moss > Unclassified...
CCTCGGAAACGATCATCGGCGCCACCTACGCCAAGTGGGTCCAGTCCTATCGCGACCTCCCCATCCTCATCAACCAGTGAGCCAACGTCGTCCGCTGGGAAATGCGCCCGCGCATCTTCCTGCGCACGGCGGAATTCCTCTGGCAGGAAGGCCACACCGCGCACGAGACCGAGGCCGACGCCATCCACGAGACGCGCCGCATGCTCGACGTCTACGAAACCTTCGCGCGCGACCACCTCGCCATCCCCGTCGTCACCGGCCGCAAGAGCGCCAGCGAGCGCTTCCCCGGCGCCGTCGACACGCTCTGCATCGAGGCCATGGTGCAGGACCGCAAGGCCGTCCAGGCCGGCACGTCCCACTTCCTCGGCCAGAACTTCGCCAAGGCCAGCGGCATCAAATATCTCTCCCGCGAAGGCAAGCAGGAGTTCGCGTGGACCACGAGCTGGGGCGTCAGCACGCGCCTCATCGGCACTCTCATCATGGCCCACGCCGACGACGACGGCCTCGTCCTGCCGCCCCGCGTCGCGCCCACGCAGGTCGTCATCATCCCCATCATCCCGAAGGAAGAGCAGCACAAGGAAATCCTCAAGGCCTGCGGCGCGCTCGCGCAGCAAATGGAGCTCCAGTCTTGGCACAAGGAACCGATCCGCGTCGAAGTGGATCAGCGCGACCTCCAGGGCGGCGTGAAGTCGTGGGAATGGATCAAGAAAGGCGTGCCCATCCGCGTCGAGATCGGCCCGCGCGACCTCGAGGCCGGCACCGTCTTCGTCGGCCGCCGCGACAAGGGCCCCAAGGAAAAGACCAGCTACAAGCGCGACGAATTCGCCTGCCTCGTGCCGGAAATCCTCCAGCAAATCCAGGACGCCATCTACGAGCGCGCCTACAATTTCCGCCGCGAGCACACGCGCACGATCGAGACCAAGGAAGAGTTCTACGAATTCTTCACGCCCAAGAACGCCGACAAGCCCGAGATCCACGGCGGCTTCGCCCTCACGCACTGGAACGGCTCTGCCGAAGTCGAAGCCAAGATCAAAGAAGACCTCAAGGTCACCATCCGCTGCATTCCCTTCGAGGAAATGCCCCAACCCGGCAAATGCATCTTCACCGGCGAGAAAAGCGACCAGCGCGTCGTCTGGGCGAAATCCTACTGAGGTTTCGCACAGGGTACAGTTGTAGCGGCGGTCCAATTCGCAATCGAGGTGAATGCGTTTACGTTCTCTGATAACGCCGCGCTTCCGCTTGCGCGGCAGCACCCACGAAAAACCTACTCATGAGCAAAGCCCAGAAGCTGGTGAACAGGGCGCTGGAGGTCCTGCTTCGCCGCCACCAAAATCACCTGAACGACCAGAAGGCGCTGGCGGAAATTCATTCCCTGCTGGAGCGCACGGACGACACCGGCGCGGGCACGGCTTCCAACCAGGTGAAGCTGGCCAAGGCGGCGATGCAGAAGCACAAGGAAAACGGACTGACCAATCCCGAGGCCATGATCGAGCTGCGCCGCATCTTCGCCTTCGTGGCCCCGTGAACGCTGGCGGAATGCCTTGCACCCCGGCGTTGGTGAGGGGAGCATGTTACCCGGAACCAAAGAGGATTTGATATGCTGCTCTTAATTGCTGGTGTGCTCGTGGCTTGCTGGGTGCTGGGATTGTTCTTTCGCATCGCGGGAGGATTGATTCACATCCTCCTCGTCGTGGCCGTCATCGTGATCATTTTCAGTTTCCTCGCCGGGCATTCGGGCCATCCGTAAATTTTTTATGAGCAAGCATCATCATCACCCCCACGAGGGACACGGCCCCGGCAACCCGCCGAAAAGCCATTTTCGTCATAACTGGTTTTTCTACGTATCGGGGATCTTCATTCTTCTGGCCCTGCTGGCGTTCATCGCGTCGGGCAATCTCTCCTGGAATTTCAACGCGACGGCTCCGCAACCGAAGCCGCTGGTTGGCGGCGCGAAGTAGCGTTAACCGCAGGGGCGCCTTTTTCCTCGTTACGGAGTTGTGCTTCGTAACGGCCTTGTTGAGGCAGTGTACTGCCGATCCCTTTCTTCCATGCGGACGAGGGCAACCAAGTTGCCAAGGCAAGTGCGTTCCGAAGTATAATTTTAGGGGAACTTTAGCAGCTTACCCGCTCCCTTTATAAAGAGGTTCCCGATATTTTCTTTGGTAAGGCCGTTACTCTTAATGTCTGCTCGCCTCACAAACTGGAACTCTTCTGCTCCTGAATTTCTCGCCCATGAATCATCAAATTCTGTCACTCCATCCCCGGCATGAAGGTTGGAAGTCCAGCGGATAGTGACGTGCACAGTGAATCCCCGAACATCCTTATCCTCCATTCTGCCCGTTGGCCCGTCTCCAAACCAATCCGTGATCTTGAGGCCGCTTAAGACGATGGAGTTTGCTTGCCCGCCAGGGTGAATATCTAAAAATACTTGCTGCGCGTTGGCGCTATACCACCCCAGCTCCATTTTAGTTATCGCCGCCTGTTTCGCTTGCACCTCCTGCTCTTTGTCGAAAGCTAGCTGCTGTGCAATCGCCTCCTGTTTTGCGGCGGCTTCCTGTCGGGCCTCTGCTTCCTGCTTTGCAAGGGCCTCTTGCCTCTGGTTGTAGAAGAACACGCCTGCGGCGGTAATCCCGGCCCCAACAAAGATGCAAAAAAGGATTCCGGCTATCAGCGCGGCAACCTTACCTGTTGACATGAAAATGCATGGTAAGCGTCACCTTTTGAGAGTCGAGTTAATTGACGGCCTCACGTTTCCTCGTTACGAAGCTCTACTGCCGATCCCTTTCCGCAAAGCGGAGGAGGGCAACCAAGTTGCCAAGGCAAGTGCGTTCCGAAGTACAACTTGGGAACGAGGAAGGCATGAACGCCGCTCTGGCCTAATGGCGCGGAAATCAGTACATTCTGCGCGCCGGGCTAGTGGCGAAATGGCAGACGCGCCAGATTTAGGTTCTGGTACCGCAAGGTGTGGGGGTTCAAGTCCCTCCTAGCCCACAACCTTCCAGGGGCGCAAAGTTCTTCCCCTTCCTGCTTCTTAATTCTAGGTTGGTTGTTGCAATGATTCCCCGTTATTCCCGGCCGGAGATGGCCGCGCTTTGGAGCGAAGAGGCGAAGCTCAATCACTGGCTCGAAATTGAAGTGCTGGCCTGCGAGGGCATGGCGCACTATGGACACATTCCGGCCGAGGATGCGCAGATCATCCGCGCGAAGGCGAAATTCGACATCGCGAAGGTGCGCGAGAACGAGAAGCGGACGAACCATGATGTGATCGCGTTTTTGGAGGAGGTTGCGGTGCACGTGGGCGGGCCGGGGCGGTTCATTCATCGCGGGCTGACGTCGTCGGACCTGCTCGATACGACGCTGGCGCTGCAATGCGTGGCGAGCGCGGACCTTTTGCTGGCGGATTTGGCCAAGTTGCGCGTGGCGATCGCGGTGCGGGCGAAGGAGCACAAGTTCACGCCGATGATGGGGCGCTCGCACGGCATTCATGCGGAGCCGATCACGTACGGCTTGAAGCTGGCGCTGATGTATGACGAGTTCGGCCGCGCGGAGAAGCGGCTGGTTGAGGCGCGCGCGCAGATCGCGGTGGGGAAACTTTCCGGTGCGGTGGGGACGCATGCGCATTTGGACCCGCGCGTGGAGGAATTCGTGTGCGAGAAGCTGGGGCTGAAGGCGGCCGATTTGTCGACGCAGATCATCCAGCGCGACCGGCACGCGCACTTCATGAGCACGCTGGCGATCATCGCGAGCAGCATCGACCGCTGGGCGACGGAGTTCCGGCACCTGCAGCGCACGGAGGTGCTGGAGGTGGAGGAATTTTTCGCGGCGGGCCAGAAGGGCAGCAGCGCGATGCCGCACAAGCGCAACCCGATCACGGGCGAGAAGCTGAGCGGCTTGGCGCGCGTGATTCGCGGCAATTCCCTGGCGGCGCTGGAGAACGTGGCGCTGTGGCACGAGCGCGATATTTCGCACTCGTCGGTGGAGCGGATCATTTTCCCGGACTCGTGCGAGCTGCTGAGCTACATGCTGAAGTTGACGACGGATCTGGTGGCCAAGCAGATCGTTTATCCCGAGAATATGAGGGCGAACCTCGAAAAATCGAAGGGGCTGATTTTCTCGCAGAGCGTGCTGCTCGCGCTGGCGGACAAGGGCCTGCCGCGGCAGACCGCGTACGAGGCGGTGCAGGCGGCGTCCATGGCCTGCTGGCGCGGGACCGAGCCGCTGCAATATCACCTGAAGAAGTCGAGCGACATCATGTCCGTGCTGAGCGAGAGGGAAATCGACGAGCTCTGCTCGCCGGAGCGCCATTTCGCGCACGTCGATGCGACGTTCCAGAAGCTGGGGTTGGGCTAAGCTTCAACAATCTTCGGCCACGCACCGCCGACGCTGCCGAAATGGGGGATCCAAGTGGGATCGAAGACATCGCCGCGGGCGGGCTGGCCGGCGCGGTCGAGATAGAGACAGCCCAAGGGTTGCTGCGGTAGACTTGAGATCAGCCGTTTGGCGGATTCCAACCGTTCCAGCCACCTCTGCTTTAAAGTAACCGGCGTCTCCGGCTCAACGAAAGTGACATCTTCCAGCGTCGCCGGATTTATCAGACTGTTCCGGCGAAGATATTCCAAAACGAGTGGGGGCGTGTATCCTTCGTCCTTATCCACTGCCGCCCAGACGGCCACGCCGAGCGAAATATAATCGCGATCAAGCTGCATCAGGTCGATGAAGTCGCGCACCTTTTGGCGCCCCACCGCCGCTAATACTTTGTTGGTGGCGGCGTCCGCGTCGTGCAGGCGATAACCCAAGACTTCATCTTTAACGATGGGGAAAAAGCGATAAGCCGAGTCAGCCGCCCAATCGATTCGAACGTAATCATCACCGCGCCTGACGATTGCCTGCTGGAAAGTTTTTTCCCTCCGAAGAAATTCAACCCCGTAGCCGGCGTCGGTGAGCGTCCGGGCGTCCGCGTCCGCGCTGGCGGAAACCGCCTGAGCGGAGTGATGGAAAATATCTATATCATCAGAGAACCGGGTCGAGTTTTCGTGCCGGTTAATGACGACTCCGCCAGCCGCGAAGCTATCGGGATTTCGATTGGCCGCGATGGTTTTGAAAATTTGAACCTGGAAAGATGTTAAGGGCATAGGGTCGCGGCGAGATTCCAACCCTTGTGGCCACCGTGACGCCTGAGCCCCTCGACGATGAGAGGTAAATTGGCTTCAGTAACGGTCAGGTCTTTCCGCATGGACCAAAAGCATTGGGGCCGGTATTCCCTGTAGGCGTCTTGGGCGCGACGGAGCTTCTCCTCCATGGTCAGGGGAGTTGTAAGAGTTGCGCGCGAACTCATATGGAGATTATACCCGCATCGCTTCCCCGAGCCAAGCTCTCGGAATTCAGTTGTGCGAGGGGGAAAGGTGGCGTACCTTTAGTTAACAAAGCTTATGCATCCTCTATTCGCTTGGCTGCCGCATGGTGCGGACTGGATCTACATCGTTCTTCTGGCGCTGCTGATTTTTGGCGCGGACAAGATTCCGAAGCTGGCCCGCGGTTTTGGCCGCAGCTTGGGCGAGTTCAAGAAGGCGAAGGAGGAGTTCGAGAAGGAAGTCTCCGCCGCTGCGAATGCGCAGGACGTTAAGCCGACGTCCGAAGCGCCGAAGGTGGCGGGCAACCTGCCCGAGGCGATTCATCCGGTGCCGAGCGGCACGGTCACGGCTTCCGACGAGCTGACCAAAAAGAGCTGAGCGAGCCGGCATTCGCCAGCGCCAGCACTGCCGCCATGATAATGGCGGTTCCACCCACGAGCCCGATCAATCGCGCGGGCCCGAGCACTTTGGGGTCGAGCAGATAGCCGTTGAGGTTCACGGCGAGGCCGGTGAGGAAACTGACCGTGGTGCACAAATTGCGCAGGGCGAAGAGGCGGCCGCGGCGCGCGTCGTCGACGTCGTTCTGCAGGCGGGACTCGATCGGCACGACAATAAAAGCGGAGAGTACGCCCATGAATCCGGCGCCGAGCACGGCGGGCCAATACTCGTGGATGGTGGCGAAGCCGATGAGCGCGAGGCCGAGCAATCCAAGCGCGAGGAACGGGAGCGCCTTGGCGTGGCTGTACTTTTTGGACACGCCGCAGAGCGCGACGCCGAGACCGAGGCCGAGGCCGATCGCGGCCATGAGAATGCCGAAGGCAAGCATGCGGATGTCGAAGACCGGCGGCTTGGGCGCGATCATGGCGAGGTATTTCACCAGCGTATTGACGAGGAGCTGCACGGAATGGAGGTCCACGCTGACGACGATTTGCTGGAGGATGCTGATGAGCACCATCGCGCTGATGAAGGAGAAGGCGGAGTTGACGATGACGATGGCGCGCAGTTCCGGCTGCTCGCGCAGGACGTTCCAGCCGCCGAGGACGCCGCCCCACATGCTTTCGCGCGGCGCGGTGGAGTCGCGATGTGGGGTGAGGTCGGCGTTGATGTGGTAGATGCACCACGCCGAGGCGAGGAAGCCCATGGAGTTGAAGAGAAAGCTGCTGAAACCGCCGAAGATCGAGACGATGAAGCTGGCAACGGGCAGGCCGATGAAGTTGGCGATGACGCCGATGAGCGAGATGAGGGAGTTCGCGGTGACGAGCTGCCCCTGCCCGACGATCTGCGGCAGCGCGGCCTGTCGCGCGGGGATGAAGAGGCCGTTGCACGCGCCCATGAAAAAGACGACGGCGTAGACGGCGAAGAGGTTGTGCAGCGTGAACCAGAAATAGAGCACGGTGAGGGTGAGTCCCGCGCGGGCGAGGTCGGCGTAAAACATGACCCAGCGGCGCGAGAAGCGGTCGATGGTCCAGCCATAGAGCGGCGCGAGCAGGAAGCCGGGCAGCATGGCGAGGAAGGTGACCTGCGCGCTGTCCTTGCCGACGTACATGCCCTGCTTGATGCCGAGGATGACGTAGAGCAGCGCGAACTGGTAGAAGCGGTCGCCGAGGCTGCTGATGATCTGGCCGTACCAGAGGCGGGCGAAGTTCTTTTCGCCCAGGATCGAGCGGAAGGAGGTGGAATCACGCTCGGGCGACATGGAGCCGTCTATGATGCACAACGCTTGTAGAAAAGCGTGTGGAAAGTTTGTGGCCGCGCGCGTGAGCGCGTGGACCGCTCGAGAGCCGAACCACCGCCTTACGGCGGCGGCTACGAAGACAAAATAGTAGTGCGGCCCTTACCGTAGCCGCGCCCGTGAGGGCGTGACTCTTTCCAGGCCGCGTCCACCGCCTCACGGCGGCGGCTACGAAGCTACTTCCGCCGGATGCTGATGATCGTGATCGTCTTGCTCGGCTGGGCCATCGGGTCGGTGCCGCCGAGGGTCTGGATCTTGTCGAGGACTTCCTGGCCCTTGGTGATCTTGCCGAAGACCGCGTAGCCATTTGGATCGCCCATCGGGTTCGGGTCGAGCGAGCCGGTATTGTCGACGAAGTTGAGGAAGAACTGGGTCGTGGCGCTGCTCGGATCGCTGGTGCGGGCCATGGAGATGGTGTACTTGGTGTTGTGCAGGCCGCTCTTGACCGCCTCGTCGGGAATCGGCGCGTGCTCCGGCTTGCCGCTGCCCTGCGGGCTGACGCCGCCGCCCTGCGCGACGAAGCCCTGCACGTCGCGGTAGATGAAGAGGCCGTCGTAGAATTTCTCGTCGACGTACTGGAGGAAGTTTTTCGTGGTGATCGGCGCGTGCTCGGGGTCGAGCGTGATTTCCATCGTGCCCTCGCTGGTCTTCATGACGACCACGGGGTCCTTATCCGCGCGGGCGTTCGAGGCGGAGACGAAGGTGATGGCGGCGGCGAGCACCGCGACAACGGGGAGAAACGAAGAGGTTTTCACGGTAACCATTTCAGTCCGGTTTGCGCCAAAGTCACGCTGAATCTGATGACGACGCGGCAACGATGGGATGGATGGGACATATGGGACCGATGGGACTTATAGGACTTCATGCCAAGCAAGTCCTAAAAGTCCTATAGGTCCTATAGGTCCTATGAGTCTTATAAGTCTTAGGCCTCCGACGGTGTCGCCTCCACGGTATCGCGCACCGCTTTTTTCCTGAGCACGATGACGACCGACGCCACCACCACCACGGCGCCGATGAAGATCCGCAGCGACATCGGCTCGCCCACGGCCCAGCCGAGCAGCACGGCGAGGACGGTGTTGATGTACGAGATGGTGGAGACGCGCTCCGGCGTGCTCACGCGCAGCAGCCATGCGTAGGCGGTGAAACCGAACAGCGATCCGAAGGTGACGAGGTACCCGAAACCCAGCAGGCACGGAAGCGTGAGCCGCTCCGGTGAGACGCGCGTCCAGTCCCCGTGCAGCACGGAGATAACCAGGATGACCGTGCCGCCGGAGATCATTTGCCGCGCGAAGGGCAGGAGCGGTGAGCCCTTGGCGTGATGCGAGCGCGAGTAGATCGCACCGGCCGCCCACGCCACCGCGGCGAAAATAAGCGCGAGCTTGCCCTCGATTTCCATGCGTGTGTCGGGCAGCGCCGGCGAGGGCCGGATGAGGATGCACAAGCCGATGAAGCCCATGACGAGTCCCGCCCCGGTGCGCAGCGTGGGCCGAACGCCGCCCGGGCGCACCCACTCAAACAGGATGATGAAGAGCGGAATGGTGCCGAAGATGAGCGCCGTCGTGCTGGTGTTGACGTGCTGCTGCGCCCACGCGACGGAGCCGTTGCCGCCGAGGAAGAGCATCGTGCCGACGATGGACGCATCGCGCCATTCGCCGAGGCTGCCCCAGTGAAAGTCGCGCCGGAGGAACAGGCCGACGAACGCAAGTAGGATCCAGCCGGCGAGGAAAAAGCGGGCGCCGCTGATGACCAGCGGCGGCAGGCCGATCAGTGCGTAGTGCAACGCCAGGTAGGTCATGCTCCAGGCCACGTAGACATAGAGGAAGGCGAGCGTCACCCAGGTGGTGAGGCGTCTGGTCATGGTCGGCGATGGCAGGGAGGTCATGGCGGGGTCGGGTTGCGGCGGTCACCGACGACACCGGGGCAACAAAAAACCCACCCCGGAGCCGGAGGTGGGTTCGCCTGAATTTAAGGAACGCGAACCTAGCACCTCCGCAAAACGACACGAATAGCGTGCCACATCGGACGATGGGCAGCTCGAATCGCTTTAACGGCGGAGACTTGGTTCACGTGGGGGACACTATAGGAAAGGGCGGCGTTCGTCAAATCGGCGTGGCGGCTATCGCGCGGTCACGGAAAGCGCCGTTTCATAGGCCAGACGCTCCAGCCGCTTCGCATGCTGCGCGGAGGTGAGCGACTCCGGGCGCGGGCCGGGATTCGCGGGCGTGCTGAGACCAGCCAGCTTCGCGAAGGGCGAGTTGCCGCGGAAATCGACGCGACCGCAGAGCGCCCACGCGGGCCGCTGGAGCGTGCGCGCCAACTCCGCCAGTTGCGACGGCGCCTTGCCGTGGAGCGAGGTGCGGTCGAAGGCGCCTTCGCCGGTGACGACGAGGTCGTGCGCGAGGACGATGTCGTCGAGCCCGGTCAGGCGCCGCACAAGCTGGAAGCCGTCTTCGCGCCGCGCATCGAAGAAGGCCATCAGGCCATAGCCGCAGCCGCCGGCCGCGCCCGCGCCGGGCTCATGCGCGAGATCATAGCCGAGGTCGCGTTTCACGACGCCGGCGATATGCCGCAGGCCTTTGTCCAAGCGCCGGACCATGGCGGGGTTGGCTCCTTTTTGTGGTCCAAACTGAAAGGCCGCGCCGCGCGGTCCGAAGAGCGGATTCGCTACGTCGGTGGCGACAACGAAGCGGCTTTTAGGCATGGGTGAGGGAGTGAGAATTCGGGCGATTTTAAGCAGATTTTCACCAATCGGTAGAACTTGCCGGTGATTTTTATCGATAAAGTTATATCCGATCGGTGCCGCGAGAGATAGGCCGGCCTCGGTTGTGGCGCTACCACCCAAGCCGACCAAAATCTCCGCAAAGCCCTCCTGCGCGGCGAACGCCAGCAGATTGCCGGTACCAAGGTTGCTCGTCTTCTCCGGGTTGCGCAGGCGCGGCGGCAGATGGGCGATGCCCGAGGCCTCGGTCAGTCCGATGAACGCCGTCTTGCCATCGCCGAGCACGCCCCACTTGGCGCGGATCGGCCGCCCTGCGGCGTCGAGCGTTTCCGCGTAGCGGAACTTGCCCTTCGTGGCGCGGACCATGAAGTCGACGAAGCCCTCGCCCCCATCGGTAAGCGTGAAGCGGGTCGTCTTGACGCCGGGCCACGCGCGGCGCAGGCCCTTCTCAATGGCGCGCGCGGCTTGGTCGGACGTCAGCGTACCCTTGAACTTGTCCGGCGCGACGAGGACCCGGCGGGGATGCGGCGGTGCGACGCGACGGCGGGCCATGATCTCTGATTAGACGGCGGAAGGCCGCGGGCAATGGTGAAGTTTGCCTAGGTATTTTCCACGCGACAAAAGGCCGGGTGTGCGTAAGTTGGCTCCGCCATGCCGACGCCTCGTCCCATCCTCTACGTTAAGGCCGGGTGTCCCTGGTGCGATGAGGCCGAGGATTTCCTTAAAGAGCACGGCATCGCCTACGACCGGGTCAACGTGAGCGCCGACCGCGCCGGCTTTGAGAAGATGCGGGAGCTTTCCGGCCAGACCAAGGCACCGACGATGGACTGGGCCGGCGAGGTCCTGGCCGATTTCGGTGCCGACGAACTCGAAGCCTTCCTGCGCGAGCGCAATCTCGTCAAATAACCGGCGCGCCGCACGATCACCGGAATGCCCACGCACAAATCGCCCAAGATCGATGCGCTGCTGAGCCGTTTTCCGGAGTGGCCCGATTTCAACCGGCACTACGTCGGGTACTTTCGCTGCTTCAACGAGCAGCTCTACTACGAGGCGCACGACGTGCTCGAGGAAGTGTGGCTGCCCCTTCGCGGGCAGGAGCAGGCCCGGTTTTATCAGGGGCTCATCCAGTTGGCCGGCGGCTTCGTCCACCTGCAGAAGAATCGGCTTGGCCCCGCCGCGCGGCTCTTCGCGCTCGCGCTGGCCAATTTCGAGGGCTATTCCGCGTGCCACGCCGGC
>Ga0116229_10014318_pt1 | contig 11037 bp, 2 predicted proteins | sample S1TSphgellanicum_3_FD_87313 | JGI IMG/M metagenome (GOLD analysis project Ga0116229, IMG submission 87313) | Host-associated microbial communities from peat moss isolated from Minnesota, USA - S1T2_Fc - Sphagnum magellanicum MG | ecosystem: Host-associated > Plants > Peat moss > Unclassified...
GATCTCACAATTAATCACAAGGAAACAATATCACATGGTTTCCCATGCGATCTCACAATTAATCACAAGGAAACAATATCACATGGTTTCCCATGCGATCTCACAATTAATCACAAGAAAACAATATCACATGGTGCACATGACATAAGTTAATGCAACATGACTAAATTATGGAATCTTATCACCCAACTTACCCCTTTAAACAATTACCTAAGTAATTGTGTAATTACATCAAGTTACACGACCTGTTACCTTAAACCTCATCAAATAACAATGTCTGGCGAAAAATTCCTATTGTGGTGTTTGCGCCTCCCCAACAGAAGGTGAAATTTCATCCCAGTTTGCCAGGAAAAAAAACACTGGTTCTTAGACCTAGGAGTAGGCATATGGCCCTAGCTCTTTTTAGGAGGACTTATACCTATAAGGTGCCGTCTAAATGGACTTAGGAAATTTCTCTTAATGCTTTATGAATCAATAAACTTGTGCAGACTAGCACTTCACATGCTCAAGCTGCAAAGATGGAGGCGTTTTTTTCCAAACTGAGGATCTGGGGATATTCACAGATTAGTACTTCTACCATTTTCCCTGACAAAACTCCAGATGATATTACAAGCATCCAGACCAGCCTTTTCTTTACTTGCGAAATTAAAAATGAAAAATTAAAAAATGAAGTTATTTTTGTTGTATTTTCTGAGGTCAGAGGTATAAAAAAAGGCAAATTGGCCGGACTGCTATATCTTCTTCCAATAAGTTGCCAGAACTATATTAGAAGGATGATTATAATTTTTTGGTTCATATCTGGTTTATATCTAATTATTTGGCTAAATATTCTTGTGGATGATTCTCACTTTTTCTGCATCTCCTTTGAACAATCGCTATTTTCGATGCCAAATTGTTTTCTAAAAAGAGCACTGATCCAGCCCTACATCCAACACACAAATTATAGTCTCTAATTCTTGGAAACAAGTTGGCCCACATTTCTAGGTCAGTTAAGCCCTGTACCTACACCTATGAGAGAAACTGTACGGATGAGCCAGAACGTTTAATATATATCTCTAGGAAGGAATTGCGTGAGCTTACTGCACATTACGCATAGTTTAGTCAAATTGACTCCATGTATTAAGTAAATTGAAAACCAATCAGAGGCACATGGCTGTGTGATTTTACCAACAAAGGAATCAGTGACTTCAATTGCTGCCAATCCCAAAAAGTATGGTCTTCACTGGGACTATAAACTCTTCACATTAAACAATTGCTTTAGTAAGTTTTTAACATTCTGGCCGTTGCATTACCTACACTCATATGGTATCTGGTTTCGGGTGCGGAATACGAGTCCAGCCAAAGAAAAAATAATTTACCCATGGTGGCAGTTACACCGATCTCATTAGTGGAGCCATATTTTTTGGTAGGTGTGTGGACTGCATGGTTTATGTCAGTTAATGGACTCTCAGAGTCTCAAGTAGCCTGGGCCCGGGCCAACTACTAGCTTCAACAACTCGTGGCCAGTGTTTCTTTTGTCAATTTTGTGATATAGCGAAAGTGGCGATGATTCACATGAAGATTTAGCCAGATTTGGCTACAAGATAAATATGAAAGTAAAATTTTTAAAACGTCTTTCCATGTCTTTTTGCTACATAGTTGAACCATGTATAGAGATTTGGCGATTTTTCTTATATTTTAGTTGAGTTTGGCCTATTGAAAATCTTTTAAATTTAGACTTCATAATTTCTAATATGTCTTTTTGGCTATATATAGCCAGCGAAAAGAAAAGGCTACTCATGAGTCCCATATCTAGTAAGCACATGTTGAGACAAAGGAGGAGGAATGAAGGAAGATGAGAACCACTTCATTAGGCGTCAGGAGATTCCTGACAAAAGCCTGCTATATTTCATTGCCCTTTGAAGTGCATGTAACCACTTGGGTTTTGCAGAGTTTAATTGAAGGTTCTTTCAATTTTCTCCCCAAGAAAAATTGATCACCACCCCCATGCCATGATCAAAGATGAGCTAATCATGATTCGTGAGGATGGGTTTGCTGACCAGGGCAATGCTGCAACTTGCAATGTTCCAAGCTTTCTTGTTGGTGATGGTGGCTGTTTTGTTCTTCGCCACAGTTAAAAAAATTTAAACCCATGTGGGCAAGGCCAATGATATATTGGGAAACGCCCATTCTCCTAAATATTTTGTATGACACAACATGAGCCTGGCAGCAGAAGCAATTGAATTGGCATGTTAAATGGTTCTACCAGATGCCAACTCCATTCATGGACAGCAGCCGCATACCTACTATCATTCCACTTTCGACTTCTTTGAAAACCTGTAGTACTGCTGGCCCATGTCAGGGCTTTAGACCCCTCCAGAGTCCAAATGGGGCGAAGTGGAATTGACCCCAACCCAACCCCAAACTACATTTTGAATGCATCAGAAATCTGCAGGTGCTATCCATGCCTTAAACCGTGAAGGGCTGCCAGGCCACCTGCAACACAACAGTCTGGAGCATAAGACCCCGTTCAGATCCAATGGTTGAATCTCCATGCAACTTGAAACAATCTGTTTCCCACCCTTCCCCAAAGGGGGTTCTACAACATCTTTTTCTCCATGCAACCTGAAACTGTGCGCCATAGTGGTGAACACCAAAGCGGGCAGCAGAGCCAACGACCTGTGGAATTCATAACCCTTTGCTTTAGGGCCAGAACTTGCAAGACATGTTTTGAAATTTGATGGTAGACAGGCCTGACGCCTTATACAGGGATCAAAATGGCCACTTTTGTCCATTGATGGCTAAGCATTGTTATATGTTCACCTATGTGATTTTTCTCTATAAAGAACATATTTTTTACCAAGTGTATTTTGAGCATCGTTTTAGAGTGAAATCCAACACAGGGTCTCTCACTTCCAAGACAATCCTTCCATAATTTGGAAGGTAACTCTTTCTTATTTCTATTTAAACTAAGTCAACGCACAAAAAATTTGAAGGGTCTTTATCCAAGCAAAGCGTTGATCTTTATACCCATTCACAATTTCAACTGCCAGCCTCATGACAAGTGCCTCAAATCATGAGGAAAGGGTTTAAATATAGACCCTTCTATATCAAATGGTACACACTAAAGGCAAGAACCTAATAATTTTACACAATTTTTAACTTTTTCACTCTAAAAAGGCATTCAGAAATGACAATGCAAACTTTTTTATTCCCTATAATGCTCCAATATAAAGAAGAAATGGAATTGAAAATGGAACAACATAAGTCCCTTTTGAATTGCAAAAGGCCAAATCTCTAAAAGTCCAAGGTGATAATTAAGTTTCTCTCTCAACTACCAATCGAGTTGGAGTGTAACAACTTGGCAATTGGATTGGGAGGTATGTCAACAAGGGGTGAAAGTTAAGAGATAGCCAACCCCACTACTACTATTTGTTTTAAGTTTGAATGCTTGCACCTTTTGAAGTGTGTTTGAAACTTGATGTCAAAACAAGGTGACCGAGGTTTGAAGGGGACACTTTGTACCTATCATATTTTATTGACTGGTTGGAGCGGTCCACAAGAATTACATTAGGGAAAATGGGGGAAAAAAAAGGTCATATTGCTATAAGGTCATTGGACCATCATGTGATTTCGTCATCATGAAAATATGGGTTAGCCACTTGTTGCTTAGGGCATATCCATGGTAGAAAGTACAAATCACTATCTATGGCCCAAATTTTATGTGAAGGAACGAGATGATGAATATTTAACTATCCATTCTACATGTAGATCTCTTACCTTTCTATCCCATGTCGCTTCAAAATTTTGAAGTTTATTGATTGTTAGTCATTCTTCATTGTCTATTAACTTTGGTACTTTGAGTTTTTTGGGTGCTTTAGCCTCTTGGTATCAACTTTAAGTTTGGTATCGTGAGGTTTTTGGGCCTTAACCCCCTACCTAGTACTTTTTAATTTGTTCATCAATCATCAATGTTGCAAGTCGTTGCATATACAATCTCCATTGTAAAGTCAAGCATTGTTAGATTTTTTTAGGGCAAACTCCCATGTCAATGTATCTTGTATCCCATTGTGCATATTCCATAGTCTGTTCACAATCCACCAAGCTTAAGGCTTGGGGAGATTTGTTGCAACTTTGATGTTTACACTTGCAACAAGCTTCAAATTGTGCACACTACACACTAGATTGGCATATCAATGTAAGGCTAGCAATGGGATTGATCATGGGGAAGGGGTGAATTTAAGGTTGAAGATCACAATTTATGTTATGATTCCTTAAATCTAATGAAGATGATAGACTTAAGACTTGGGAGCAAAATTTGAACTATTGGAGCCTAAAGGTTTCAACAATAAGCTATAATTAAGAACCTTGTTGATTTGTTTCAAATCATGTAGATTTCAAAATTGTAGATAGTGAAAATTCTTAACTAAGTGCAAAACCTAAACCACTTTTCAATTGATCCTCTTCTATGTTCATCTTTTTGTTTCATTTCTAATTTTTTTCTATAATCAAGTTGTGATTTATGAAAGCTTTGCTACCTTTGTCAATTGGTAGATGGATCATAACACCTTTTCATTTCAAATTCAAGAATTTTTTTGAGAAGAAGCCAACCCATCTCCAAGAGCCTAGATTTCTTTCATTACCTCATGAAACTGAATCTAGTAGATAGGGAATTTGTTTTTTAAAACCAAAGCCATGGATGTGGTTTGGAAGTTTTAGAACGTACGGTCAATGAATATACCATGGGAAGAACCTATATTTGATGTTGATGGAAATCTTTCAACAATTAGATGCAAAGTTTACACCAAGATACACGTAAGCAAAAATTGTTGGTCCCAAAATTAGATTATGTTTATAAACATGCTAGGAAAAGGAAGAATGAAGAAGGAGCCAAGACGATGGATTTGAAATGTGTTCAAGCCAAAACTGAAACAACATATATATATGTCATTGTGTCAATGAACTATCCATTAATTTTGTAAGAATGATCAAGAAAGTAGAAAGAAGGTGATTCAATTTGCATAAGTTTTCATGTTATTTAACAAAGGGAAACCCATGACCAACTATGAGGATTTCAAACATTTCTACAACTTTTTTAAGTTGAAAATCAACCTGAAGAAACACTAGATTGACATGGCAAGGTGGGAAATTGTTAAGCATTTCCAAAATCAAATATCAGCAACCAGTAAAATTGTTATTCATGGGGCCAAATTGTGGCACTAACATGTGATGAGGTTATTGCCCTTAATAACCAATCTTAGATTTCTATACATGGATATTATGTTCAAGATTAATGTTGCATCCTAGTTCTACTTTCAGTTATATGCATTGTAAAGGATCCAATGCCCAAAATTTAACAAAGGTGATTTTGGCTACACTTGTTAATTTTGAGGACCTCACGGAAAAAGTGGTAAGCTAGCTCTTGTGTTTTGGTGCAAATAGTGTGAGTACATTGAATAGGGTACTTGGAATGGTGTTATAGTTCAAATTCGAAACTTTGCATGTTCTTTTCTTAACCAGCATTCAATGCAAGGTGCATAAAACAAATTTTTTTTGCCTAGTTTGTAAAACATCAACTCATTTGACAAATTTGAGCTTAATGGAACGAAATTGTTGACTAGATGATGCACCCCCAAACTCTTTAGGAGACCCAATAGTGGAAAAAGAAAGGAGTGGAGGCATGTTCCCTAGCTTGCAACACTTCTGGGATAGGAAGGTGTGTTAGAGTTCCAAGATGAAATTAAAACAAACTCACAAGTAAGAGTTCAAAATGAAATCAACTTGCATAACCAAGGAGAGAAAACGGTTAATGTAAGTTGAATGCAAACGGTGTGGTGGACTTAATAGGGATAACTTTAAACATAAATTTTACACAAACCACAACCTTTGGGAAGAAGCACCAATCCCTTCCTTATATTATATTTTGTGACTCTTTGCGGGGGCTACATCCAAATGGCATTTTTTCCTAAGACTCCCAAGTGGGAGTTTCAAAATTGGAACTCTTGTTGTTTCGAAATTTTAGATGTTCATATCTTCCTCAAATCAATTTGTTTTGGAGCATGCAAGGGCAATATCTTGTAATCCTCAAAAAGATCTTTCCAATAGTGTATCACAAGCCCCAATTAAATATAATTTGATCCTTGTTTTAAAGGGATTTGTGGTTAGGAGTTAAATTCCCAATCAACTTTCAACCTTTCTTTCAACCATAACTCATGCATTTTATGTTTAAATGAACAATGCGAAAACACTATAGGCATCTAAACTTCAAGACCTTTCCAATGGTATCATATGGGCCCAATTTGGTGCTTGTTTACCTTTTCAATCAAGGTTTTAAATATTTAAGACTCTCACATGAAATGCAACTCTTAAAGTGGGAGTGCATTTGGGAGTCATTGGGTTCAATCTCTTACACTATCCCCCACTTGTGAAGGTGGGTTTCACTCTTGAACACACTCTTTTGGCATTACATGTCCTTGCACTCCACACTTAATTACGAATTTAATGTTAGGGTTGCAACACTACAAAAACTGCCAAATAACCAATTGGGCAACATGGAAAAAACATTAGAATGCATGTAACATTTTTTATACAACATGGAAATTAACTTTATGAATGATAAAAGTTAAACATCACACATTACAACATGCATGCCCATTTACATGTTCATTGTCATGTATGCATTGTATATTAGATGGATACCCATTAAATTAATGATTTGTGTACAACAACATCAACTTGAAGGTTTTGATTCGAGGATAGGGGATGCAAGTCCAAACTAACTACTTAAAAACCTACTGCAAGAATTAAATCCTTAAAATAACATGTTATTAATCTCATGATTTACAAATTGATTAAATTTTTAAAAAGATTTTTATGATTCATAAAGATTTGATATTATATTATTATATAAAAACATACGTACAAAAATGGGGTGCAGTTCATTAGCCTAAATCATTATGAAACCTAAAAATTCAAATACATTCATTACACATTACTAATTTCACCTTGCTTAAAGTTATTTCATTATAAAGTCATTATGTAAGGATTATGTTTTATTACTAGTTAACATAGTTCATTATTATAATTTAATATCATAAATAAGTATATTTTTATGTTGTTGTTTTAAATACCCTAAATTATTTTATGTTATACCCTATGCTAACCTAGATTATTCTAAATTATACTTCAAGTTATTATAAGTTATCATAGGTTATATCCTAAATTTATTATAGATTTTCCCACTTTATGTTATTTAAAACTAAATTATTTAACCATCCTTAAGTTATACATTAGGTTATTTTATTTTAAATTATTATATCATGTTATTTCAAGTTATACTTTAAGTTATTCAAAGTCATTCTATTTTATGTCAATATAAATTATTTTATCATAAAATATAATAACTTTTAACATATAAAACAATTACACATAATAACTTAAGGTGGAACAACTTAAAGTAGAATAATCTAAAATAACCCATAATAACAATAGTAAAATAATTAAAATGGCAAAAAATAGCTTATAATAAAATAAATAATCATAATTTAAAGTACAATAATTAGAATAACCATAAACAATAAAGTATAACCTACAATAAAATGGTCTAAAATAACCAAGAATAGCTTAAAACATTAAAAATAACCTATGATAAAATATCCAACAATAGCCAAAATTAACTTATGATGAATACCTTAGAATAACCAACAATATTCTACAATAGAATAACCAAATAAACTATGATAAAATAATCAAAAATAACCTATGGTAAATAACTTATAATAACCAACAATAACCTACACCATAATAACATAAAATAACTTATGGTAAGTAACTTAAAATAATTAACAAAAGCCCATGATAGAATAGCCAAAAAATAATTTAAAATAACCAATAATAACCAATGACAAAATAACCAACAATAGCCTATGATATAATAACCAATCATAACTTCATGTAAACAACTCAAAATAACTAATAATAGCCTGTTATAGAATTACCAAAAATAACTTTTAGTGAAATAGCCTAAAATAATTTACAATAAAATAAAAAAAATTCATTTATGGTAAAATAGCTTAAAATAGCCATTGATAATTTATGATAGAATAACCAAAAATAACTAATAGAAAATAACCAACAATCGTTTACAATAAATTTTTTAAAAATAATTTAAGGTAAAATAACTTAAAATGATCAATAATAGCTTATGATAAAATAACCACAAATATTTTTAAATAAAATAACTTATAATAACTAACAATAGCTTAAGATATAATAACAAAAAATAGTTTAAGGTAAAATAATTTAGAATAACCAACAATAGGTTATGATGAAATAACCAAAAATAACTTACAATAAGATAATTTATAATAACCAATAATGGCTTGTGATAAAATATCCAAAAATAATTTAGGATAAAATAGCTTAAAATAACCAATAATAACCTCTAATATAATAGCCCAAAATAGTTTAAAGTAACCTACAAATCTTGTAAGATAAAATAACCAATAATAACCAATGATAAATAACTTAAAATAACCAACAATAGCTTATGATAAAATAACTTAGAATTGCCTATGGTATAATAACCAAGGATTGCCAAGAATTGCAAAGATCAACCTAGGGCAAAAAAGAATGTGGATAACAATATGTGATGATAAAATTAAACCCATTCATTTAAATAGTGGTTTAATGGTTAAGAATTTATTCCTTACACATGGTGATGAAAGGAGGTGAAAGGTTCAAACCTTCACATTTGTACCTTATGTTGGTGGGCTAAGTTGTTAGCTTAGGCTAGGTATCTTAAAGAAGGTTCCTAAATGTTTAGCCTAAGTTTGGATTTTTTTATCAATGAATTTATTTTTGATGATTTAATTATTAGTGAATTTATTATTAACAATTTAACTTTTAATGAATTTGTTAACTATTGATGAATTCAATTAGCTTTTAATGAATTCACCTAGTCATAACAATTGATCCCCATTTACTAGGCGGTTAGTCACTTTCACCATGGTAAATTTGTCCAATTTCATTCAAAATCTAATGAAACACATAATAAATTTGGATGCATATTGGTGTAATGTAGATATATTTTAAAATTTTATCATAAAAATATTATTTGGAATACATTTGAAGTCTTTTTAAACATATTTTAAGTAAGGAAAAACTTTGGTTAAATTGTCTTTTAAATGTTTTTGAATTTTCATACTCATTATATTCATTTCAAATTTATCTCAATGTTCCTTGATCACTACATCAAAACCCTAATTTTATGACTACATATATGATTGCATTTGTAAATGTATTTGCCATTAATGACTAAATATGACTACATGATTATGTAACCAAATCAAACTCATCATTAGTCATAGTTATAAACACCATTCCATGATTTTTACAATTTTGGCATGTTGAACACATAATTACATATATGATTGAACATATGATTACACATATGATTTCACATGATGGATATATGATTGTAAAGAAACATGTGTCTTCTATAAGTAACCTAGCCTAGGTTAATATATTTGGTGCCAACCTATTTACCCTCTTCCCACCATCTACTAACCCACTTGAACATACTTTGTTTAAGTTGATTGCTTAGTCTAGGTTAGGGTGAAAGCATGAATAGGGGGATTGTTTGGATTTAGACTTATAATTATTTTAAATTACATACAAATGTAAAACTTAAAGCCATATTTAAAATTAACATTGTCAATTTTTTAATTATTCATGTTGTCATAGACTTTAATGGGAATCATCATAAAATATTTGGATGAATTCTAAAAAGATTATGAACTTGTAATGGAATTTTCAAATGACAACACTACATTTGTCACAAAAAAAAAATGAAAATGTGGACTCAAAAAATATGTCAAAGTAGTGTCAAAATAAAAATTGAAAAATAAAACATCATCAAATGAAGAATTGATTAATGAAATGCATTGAAACTTTCCTAATATATATATATTTTTTAAAAAATTTTAAAATGATTTGATTGTTATAAATTTTATCCTTGAGAGTGCATTTCACATTAAATTTTTTAATCTTTTGCATGGATTTTTTCATCAATCACATGTTTAGAGATATTCATAGGTTGGCTTATTAATATTTATGATTAAAAGCATAAGGGATAATTATAGGATTTATGGTTTGATAATTGTTAAAATTGCAAAAATTCATTAATGTTAGATTATGGTCTCTCAAATGCCACTTTTGAAACACCTAACCATGCTTTTGTTCATTAACCCTAAGTTAGACTGGCCCCCTAAACATGTATAATGACTTGAACTCCTCATTTTCACAACGAAAAACCAAATTCTTCACCAATGCCCCACACATTTATAAGGTAGATGCATAGTATGGTGTAGAAAATTTTAGGGAAAATTAGGATTATATAGTATAAAAAATAGTAACATGTAAGATTTCTCTCACCTTGAAATTTTTTAGAGATCACATCGAATTAATTTGAACTTCAAACATAAATTTATAAGTTATTAAACCCATCAATATGTAATTGATTGGTAGTTGTATCATTATGTAAAACTACATTGACAATTTTACAAACATTGATTTAGAACCCTTGTTTAACAACACATTACCATTTTTTATTAATTTTTCAAATCTTTTTTTAAAATTTAAAATCATAAAAACAACATTCATCCCAATTATATCTTCAATGGAAAAACATTTTCCAAGTCAAAAAAATCACAATTATCATCATTATTATACCATAATGTATTAACATATGTTTTTAAGAATTTGATATGAACTTCACAACTTGAAAAGAAATTGAAATTTTTTGGGAAGAAGATTTTTCTTTATGGTTGTCTTTTTACATGTGCAAAATTTCACTGATAAACTACCATTGAATCTAGTCCTTCATAGTCTTTTTTTTACAATTGTAACATCATGACAATGTAACCAAAAAAGAAAGGGGACACGAACGAATCCAAGGCACAGAACTCGCACAGGTACCCGTCCGACCCCTCTTGCCACCACAACTGCATTCTTTCTGGGACAATCACTCTCAGCTGCTCTCCTAGTATTGCTGCAGTA
>Ga0116229_10014321_pt1 | contig 11036 bp, 6 predicted proteins | sample S1TSphgellanicum_3_FD_87313 | JGI IMG/M metagenome (GOLD analysis project Ga0116229, IMG submission 87313) | Host-associated microbial communities from peat moss isolated from Minnesota, USA - S1T2_Fc - Sphagnum magellanicum MG | ecosystem: Host-associated > Plants > Peat moss > Unclassified...
ACTAAATACTATACATACAATGTATTGTATAGACAGATGCAATTCAAATTGAGATGTGGATTGATGTCATTCATCCATTTATCAATATTATGCATCCATCCAGTTGAATTCATCCACAATGAAAAATGAATTACATCCAATTGAAGGGATGTAAAGAAGAGGAATGCACAAATATGCAAAATTCTGGAACAAGTGCAATGGTGAATCGAAGTAGCAAACAAAAGGAATCATTTTTTTTCCAAGAGTTGTGATCCACTTGTTGTGTATAATCTTTAAACTATGGTAACTTTCACACACACACACACACATGCAGAAAAATCAATAAATTTTTGCTATATATTCCATCAAATTTTGGACTATTTTCAAAGATCCAAAAATTTCCTCATACAAGTTAAACAATAAGGATTTTGTTGTCAGAAATTCAACATTTCTAAAACAATGTAATTAATGTGAAAGCAACCAAGGAAGTAAGGTAATATATAATGTGTTCAAAACAAGATTCTACTCACAACTCTTTCCATATATGGAATAACTCTTGGAAAACATTTCCACTTGATCAAAAAATCAACAAAAGAAATGGGCAATTGTACACAAACAATTATTTTATAAATGCAATCTTTATTCATGAATAAGAAGATACAAGACAAATTTGAACCCAAAAATCCATGAATGTGAAAGACTTCATTGAAAAATTCCAAACCATGAATTAGAAATTATATTCCCAATAATCCAATCAAGCGGTACAAAAAGGTTTGGCAATCAATCTAAACCTAGTTTCAAAATGTCCTCTACATCATTCCAACTCAATGTGAGATGGTGTGTTCATCGTCTCTTATGCACATTATAGATGTAATACATGTGCTTGCAAGTAATATAATAGTTATGTTTACAACTTGCTATAATGAAAAAAATTCTAGATTGTAAGTACAACTTGGGAACACACCACTTATGACAAAATAGGTGCATGGCAAGTTGTTGATAGTGGATTCATGAACCAATAGTTCATAGATGTAAATATATCCTTGAAATGTGAATGTGATGTTGATAACCTTGGCATCCAAGGTGGCAACATTTTCATCTTGGCCATGTTTACTAGCAAGCATTGCGTCATATGAATTTTGTGTCCATTTCACATGTTATGGGCAATTCCTGGCAAAATACAAAATTCATTAAACTCCATTGTTGGTGTGATAGGAGGTGCATCATGAATAAGAACAAAACTTGCTCGTCCCAATATGTTAGCTTCGTGTTGGATAATATTTATGCCTAAGTTCACAAACTAAACCTTGTGAAGAAGCAATTTGTTATGCTTCAAATTGTGTACAACTCCATTTGCACATCGAACCATATTACCAAAAGAAAACTATAAAAACTTTTCAAGACCTTGTGGATGGTGATGACCTTAAAGGTGTCTAAAGAACCATGAGGTCCCAATTGGCCCTCCTCATTTTATGAATGTTGAACACCAAAGTAACACCATTTGCATAAATAGCAACACAACAAGTTATTCTTGTCAAATATTAGTTGTCTTGTGAAGATGCCATTAATCTATTGGAATGTAATTCTCCACCATCAGATTCCCTGATTGAATCACCACTCTAGATGGAGTTGTGGGATAATCTTGTGGTTTTGTCAAAGGTGTTGTAATGGTCATTGGAATTCCTCCAAGGGAACTATTTTGAATGGTATCAACAACACTTGCATGTGAATGGAGAATGGAAGACACAAAGGATCCAAATTTTGGTGTGTAAGGATAGGTGGACATTTTTTATGGGTATGTTGAATGTGAAAGTGCCCTTATTAGGTCTATGTGAATTCCCATTTAACATTGTTTTCACAAACATTGAATGTGTGTCACTTTCCAAACCAATTCATCTAGAATGCAATGAAAAACTAGACACAACATTATGAATTGATTTTGCAAATTTATTTAGGTTTGGCAAACAAAAAGCTACTCGCAAAAAAACAAATTTGTTTTAATAGGCCCTATACTTGCTTTATGGTTAAACAAACAAGATGATAAAATTGTTGTTGTAGTATTAACCTCACCATGTCATCCATAATAACAATGTATAACTATGTTCACCTTGCAACCATTTCCAACAAAACCCACATGGAGGAATGAACATTCTTCACAAGATTGGTTATTAGTTGGTACCATAGCCTCCTCTTCAAAATCAAGTTCATTCACAAGGTAATTTGGCAATTGTGTTAACTATTTAGTTCACCAACTTAACTAAAGTTGTTCAAATTTAAAATTTTTGTAGGAATTACTGGCCTTGAATCATTCCACCAAGCTTCAATTTTCACATGATTCATAACAAAATCCTTCATAGTTGGTGATTATATAAAAATCAATGTGTTCATCTTGGAATGCAAGAAATATCAAATTATTTCTATGGATCCATAAGCTCAATGGTAGAAAAATGTACATTCCTTTCCCTCCAAGGGAACATTGGGATCACCATAATAAATGTTATGAATTGCATTGTCATTCACACTTGTAGCATCAACCATAAACCCATGGAAATCATGTTTAAGAAACCTCACCCACATCACTTGTTCATTCAAACATGACCAGAACAAGCTCTAGGAATCAAAATCTTTAGCTTTCATCTCAAACAAAACAATGGTCAACAAACAACAAAAAGAATCATGCACGTGTGCCCCCATTGTTGTTAGTGGTGCATTGTTTTAATGTGATCCAACATCACCCAAGAAGTTCTTATATCACCTTTTGTCATTTTTTTCACCAAATCCATTCCACTTCCTGGGTGAAAACACACTAAGGTGTAACAATTTCAAGCACATATGGAAGTCGATAATTGCCTAAATTAACATTATGAAGGCACTGTGAAGGCAAGATAACTTGAATCACACAAGTCATTTCATAAATTATCATTAAAATTTCATTACAAAAAAAATTCCAACCCTAGTTTACCTTATGGAGAACTTAAATTTGAAATATGAGTTTATAGATTATTACCTTCATTAAGTAAAGGACTTAATGAGAAAAAACCTTAAATTACATAGAAAAACTCGGTCATCAAAATGTTCTCAAAAAATCTTCCTTAATATCAATGTTACCACACCATATTATCATTGAGTCTTTTATTCAATAAAAAACATTATATGAAGGTGCATGAAGTCCATGTTCATTGATTATGGACTGTTATAAGTTTTTGGGTACTTTTAAAAAAGTCTGTGCATTATGTTATAACAATTAAAAAACTATTCAAAAAATTCATACAATTTGATTATAATATACATAATATTGTAGTGTTGATTTTTTATTTATTTAATCATTTTTATTTAATTAGATAGCCAATTACAAATCTTAAAATCTTGCAAAAAGTGCCTTGTGACAACATTTTATGGATAGTGTAGTGTGATTTCCCCTTCCTAGACCATGTATGGACATTTTGAACAAGAACCAAGGTTCATTAAATGCCTATCCTAGATAATGGCTTCTTTATATGTAGTTGTATGTAGAGTTGTGTTTGACATGTTATCTTGAACATTCTATTCCAAAGGTCATATGAGTGTAAACACAATGTTTAACCTTGTTCTCATTAACTAGAGGGGACACATTCTCCAACACCTTCAACAAAGTGTCATTTCACAAGATGTCTCCTTTTGTGATTAGGTTTTTCTTCACAAGCAATTACAAAAACTTTTGTTGAACAAGTTTGCAAGAAATGGTATTTGGGGAGGCATTAAGATTTTCCTCCAAGTACATCTTTCAAATAGATTCAATTTGTTCAAAGCCTTTCAATTTTCTCCCTTGGCATTTGAATGGTTATGCAAACCAACATGCACAACAAGGCAACTATACCTAGGTGGTGACAAGTGACCAATAATAATAGACATATGTGCACCACATGTGGATTCACAAAAGATCAGGCTATTGCGAAGATGCATGTGTACATTTCATCTAGTTTAATAAAATCAAGCAATAATGTCTTAGTTGTCCATCCCTTCCAATATCTTCTATTTTGAACCTTGTACTTGATATTATATGGATAGGTTTCATTCACTATGAGAAAAATGGGTGTTTTGTAATTAGCCTTGCAACTTAGTTTTTGAGTTGCAATGACCACTTGCAATTCAATTTTTGAGTTGCAATGACCATTTGCAACTCACTATATTTCTACATTATGAGTGTTATCAGACAAGTTGCATGAGTTGCAAGAGTTATTTGATTCACTGTATATATGGTGTAACTCATTACAACTCAATTGCAACTTTGTCGCAATAAATCCTTTTTCAACTACTATGCAATTCCCCTTAATTACAACCATAATGTCATGCTAACATCATTTTTCATCCATTCATCAAATTTAACACATGGTACTATGAAGATTTTGGTGATTTTTTTTTAAAATACTGATATCCATTTCCATTATGATTATTCATTTTAGATGGTTTAAATTATGACACATGGCGCAATCAAAAGTTGCCATGCAGCATATTAATTGAATTTATATATATATATAAGTACCTAGGTATGTAGGTACATGACCATAGGTACGTAAGTTGATAGTTGCTATATACTAACCTTCCTACTTACCTACCTACTTATGTACCTATTTAGATAGGCAAGTAAGTAGGTAGGAAAATAGAATATTAGAAGGGTAGGTGAACTAAAAAATAGCCACATAAATTTTTTAATTTTAATTTATGTTTTGCGTTTAAAATTATACTTTTATGATTTCATCCCAACATGGCACATGTATTTTAATGTGAAAATGCAAGAAAAAACACCTCCTTTATATAATTTGTGAAATGAAATCCTGAAGACAAAACATATGGGTTAAATCTTTTAGCTACAATTGAGTTGCAACTACAACAACAATTCCACATGCTTTGTGTTTGATTTTAATTTTGTCATTAATTTGAACTTTATAATTAATCATCTGACATAATTATTTGAAACTTAATTATTTTAATTAAATATCTAATAATTAATTATCTAGATTAATCATTTGAATTATTTAATATAATTAAGATTATTAGTTAGTTAATTAATTCAAATAATTAAATATCAAAATAATTATTTAAATTTGATTAATGAATTCATATGAATTTTTTATTATTTATTTCAATTAATTAATTCATACTAATTTAGTATATTACATACTAATTACTATTGAATATTTTTTAAAAAAACTCATTATGAATTATTAAATAATTAACATGAATTTGAATAGAAAACATCAAAGTATATAGAAACATATCCATATGTACACCCTTGTTGAATGTTTAATAAAATATGTAGATTTTTTTTAATTTCAATTCAAAAGTACACTTTCACCTTTCATGAAATTTTATGGTTTGATATGTATGTATGTTAACATGATATTGTGAGTTGCAATGTAGTGGATTATTATTAATACAACAATTGAAGACCTATCATAAAAAATAAGACTAAAATATTTACTATAATATTTAAATGTTGGTTATTTATTTAATTATGAAAAATAAATTTAGTCAATTAATTAATTTCACAATTTTTTTTGAATTAGATTGATTAATTTAAATTAAAGGCTAATTGATTCATCTATTTTTTAATTTTTTAAAATATATATTATATATTAAATATACCAAGGCCACAAGATGCAACCCTTATGGGTGCCAAGGAGGTATCCACAAAAAAATCGATTATTATCTATTCTATACTTGTTCATGTAGCTTAAAAAAATTGTAGGTGTCTAAGCTTGAATATTTTGATGTACATTCAATACAAATATTATTAATATAGTTCATGTAACATTGGAATCCAATTTGAGGTCTACAAATTCCACTTTATTTGGATAGTGAATTGCTAGTACTTTAATTAGTGGCCATTTAGTGGCAACATAATGGCCAACTAGTTACATGAATAGACTTCATAGTTGAAAACCAATTATAAAGCTTGTACTTCATGGGTGGTGGGAATGCGAACACATGGTATAGTCGCACATGTAAAAGCTATACACTAGTTGCCAAAAAAGTGTTCAATGTGTAGCTCATTTTTAACAATGTGTTAAGTTATAAATTAATTACACATTACAACTATAATGTAACTTCTCAAAAAATCGAATGTAATTGACTACATGCATAAATATGGTGCATATAAATTACCATATACGAAACACAATTAAAACTATGATGTAACTATCGAACAACTAGCTTATTTTTTGATGTGGAAAATTTATTTATTAAATCACTATATTTATAAAACGTAGTTGCATAGGAATTAGACTTTAGAGGGTGTAGTTGCAACACAATTGTACTTGAGTGGTTTTTGAATTCTAGTTGTAGGGCAAAGGGATGGACCACCATCTTCTAGCTAATGTAAGAAGTTCAAAAACAATCTTACCATTATATTTTCTTGGATGGACCTTGACTCTCTTAATCTCAAATTCCTTGACATCTAATTTTGCAAGCTTTCTTTTGGAACTAAATTCCGACAATGCATACAAAGAAGGGAGTAAAAAGACTGACCCCTCTAAAAGGATATGTGGTGAAATAGGTAATGGCATTTGTTGTGGTGAATAAATAGAGGAACAATCAAAATCTGTCGACTTTCCTCAATGATCTACATTATTTACAAGAATGTGCTACTTCAAATCTATCATTTTTGTTGAAAAAATCCTTGGAGGCATGATGGAAGAAACATGATTTGATTGACAAATGACCACAAAGGAAGAACCCTGCACTAGTTTCAACAAGAAGATGGACAAACCATTGTGGAGACTTGTGTAATAGATTACAATGAGACGTCCTTAGGAACAAATTTCCTCTTTGAAGATTGTGCACACCTTGAAGGAAAAATCAATGGCCACAATTGTTTCCAAAACAACACAAAAGGGACCAACAAAAGGATATTAGCAAGATCTATTAAAATTAGCAAATTGTAAAGAAAGGAAGGAGGAAAGTGGAGTTTCCATTGTAGAAAAATGATTACAATGATCTATAGACTATTATAAGACCTAAACACCAAGGGAAATGATTCAAATATATTTAAAGGTATTATAGAACTCTAATTGTTAGATTAAAAATTATGGTTGAAAAATGTAAATACACCAATCCAACACATCAAACATGTATGATCCCATAAATTATAATGACATAATGAAAAGCAACACATGAAATGCATTTTCAACATATGGTTAACTATTAACACAAATGTAAAAATGAACAACATAAATGTTTATCAAAAGAAAAACTTCATCGAAAGTTTAAACTCCTATTTGAAATTAAACAATTATGCAATTAAATGTCATTGGAAGGAAAGTTAAATTTTTTATGTTGACTAAAATGTTTGCATTGACCAATTTAAGGATGTCCACTTTGATTGAAAGCATGGGGCATGAAAGACATATGTGGTTCTTTCGGTTGGTTTTTTTTACTAAAGTGATCATTTTGACAAAGTGTTAAGCCATACATTTAATTAAGAAATATTTTTTTTAAAAATGGTCCATCAAGATGCCCATGGCTTAGTCAAATTGATTATACTAAATGGCCATGCTTAATTAAATTGGTTTATTAGTTTGTGGCTAAAATTTAGATGTGTTAAAGTTTAGTCATATATGCAATTACAATGTGTGACTACCAAAAATTCACGAAATATGAACATATGTCATCCATTATGGGTGGCATTCATTGATGGTTGACAATTAAGTTGGTTTTGCAATTATATTTACAACTATACATAAATGATTAAATGACACATGGCATTTTTGCTATTGTAATTTAAAGTTTACAAATTAATTTATTGACTAATAGGTTGCTAGAAAACGTTATTATAATTTAATTGGTAAACTAAGCTACATCACAAACTTCATGTGCCATGCTTTAATAATAATAATCATGTGAAATCTATTTTTCATAAGTTCGTATGGGAATAAACATACATGTCATTCATCTACTTGTATTATTTGAACATCAATGTCATGCATATCATTTAAACACAAATGTCATATACCTATTTGTATTGTTTGAACACAAATGTTATTTGTTTATTCATGTTGTTTACACATGAAAGTCATGCACACAACTTCCATGTTTAAATAATGCATGACATCTGTGTTTAAATAATACAGACCTATGAAATAACAGATTTTGCATAGATTTGGAACAAACCCATGAAGCTTAGAAATTTGAGATGTAAATAAGCTTAATAAGTTAGTTTAAACGAAGTAAGCCTATGTATATTGGAAGCTTAGCCTAGCTTGCATATTTTGTTAACTAGACTAAGTAATAAAACTATCATATTAATGTCATAAACATTAATATGGTCAAAATGGACAAGATTTTTTTTTGTGATTCACAAGATTTTGCAAGATTTTATGTTGACAAGTCTTAATATAATGAAGAATATGAATGCATAGGTTATTAGGGCAAATCCAAAATTGTGGGGGTGAAACTCCTATGAGGACCAATTTAAATGAGAAAAACAATTGGTTCCTTTTTTTTCATATTGTTTTCATCTTGACTTTTGGTTGTGTCCCCAATTTTGCCCATAGTTTGGAGTCCTTTATGGATGATTTTAATATATGATTTTTATCCATACAAATCATGAACATGAGGTTAAGTTGACCTAGGATAAGGTCAACAAGAAAAATGATAGACTTTGAAGTGGTATAAAGAAAAAACCCTATCACCAATTGTTTTTTGAGTATTTCAACAATACATAATTGTAGGTAATTATTTCATAATGGGTGATAACATATTATTATAGCCTATGGTTAAGTTCCACATTGACTATACATGGTACATATTCTCCCCACCCCCCTTTCACACATTCTATTAAAGAACAATATGCAAAGATAATTTCATTTTGTATTAATTCACCCACCAACATTTCTTGTCTCTTTTATTAAATTTCATTTCCACAATTTAACAAATTTATCCAAAGTTGTTATGCCTGTATGCATGGCCTCATACATGACGGCCGGTTACAGGCATGCCAATCATGCCTTTAAGGGTTAATTATGTGCTTAGGTCACTGTATGCTATTAGGTGTTTTAGAGTTATGGCTTGTTAATTTAAGGTTTCAACCTGTTGACAATTGTATAAAAGGCCAAGCTCTTCCCATCTTTTGTTAGTTTTTCTAGAGGGAGAATTTCCTCCATAATTAGATTGAATTTCTAGGTGCTCACGACAAGTATTGCACGACCACCGTTTACATACACTTCATTTTCTTTCCTTCTTTTCAATTTAATTCTAAAAAAACTGCATTCTATCACTTAATGTTGAAAGCAACAAATTTTTCATGGCTTTGAGTTTCTTAAGTTTTTTTTGCTTATTGGTTTCTTGTGTGTTGAATCATTTCTATTTCTTTTTCTTTTTCTACTTTTGTACTATAGCTACAACAAGAACAACAACAACCATAATTAGTAACAACACAAGCGAAGGAGAAGGGACATCGGAAACAAGCTACAAGTTATGAAGTTTTAAGGGAAAAAGGAGCGAGTAGCTCCAAAGCTTGTTCTACTATCAGCTTTAGGTCTTGGGAGCATGCACACACACACACACACAAAAGGTTTGATTACAATACAAGGTCTGCACCAGGTGATGCAACCCCACATACACTTGTTTTCCTTGTACATGGGTTTTGAAGTTAACATCTGGGTTATGCACTCCTATGTGTTTTTGAACTTGCAGTCATGTAATGAGTAGCCCGTGTAGTAGCTCTGGAAGAAGAAGAAGAAAATAATTTTAAAAAATACATGAAGTAAAAGAAAAAAAAAATCTTCTCCTTTGCACACCATCGCTACAGAGCTTGTGGACATGGATCATTTTCTAATGTTGTCATCAGCACATTTGTCATTCGTTACCATCCATTCCCATTCCTGTTCCGTTTCGTTCTCTTCACCATTTTGTCCAATGTCCTTCACAGTTCCATTTGACATTCATCACAATTTTGTTCGACGTTCGTTGCCGTTCCATCCACTGACGTTTGTCATAGTTCCATCCACTAACATCCATCCACAGACATCCATCCACTAATGTCCGTCCGTTGTCGTTCATCCTCGTCAACGTATCGTAATCTTCAAATCATATGTTATGTTAGAACTTTGTAGCTAGTGTTTTGTATTGCTACAAAATTTTGGGGCATGGGACAACACCATGTCTTCAGATGATGAAAACATTACTACTCAACCAAAACCAAGGTATCAGCTATGAAATAACACATAATCATTTGAGTGATTTCTTTGAGCTCACGATCTTCACAATGGTACCATTCTTGGACTAAATATTTAAAACAAACATCCAAACATCTTGACAATTTTTATACTAACAAATTGTATTAATATTTTGTAACCAACTAATGCCATGTTGAAATGCATGCACAAGCATTCATTCAAGATGGAATTCAACAATTAGACAATAAGGCCATAAAGGAACACATTAACAATGACGAAAATCCAAGCATTGACTCCAAACAAATAATCTAAAACCATGCATATTTGAGTGGCTACACAATGCATGGAAAGAGCTGAAAAGCAAAGAGGCAATGATCTTGAAAGGATGAAAATAAATAAGGTTTACAAGAGCTTGGAACAATGAGTTTTAGCAAATGGAAGAAATATTGTCATTTGCAATCATCTCACCACCTCATGTATGACAAGGTGTGACAAAATGTCACCAACAATTGTGTCAAAACCTATAACTAGGAGCTAAAGGGATTACTTTGGAAAAGGACTGCATGTCCTTTTTCTCAAAAAAAACTTTTACATGCAAATGAATGTTTGAATCAAATTTTTTGTAACTTGTTTTTAAAAATATTTAAATGTTCCCTAATGCATCACATTTTTTTGGTTAGTCATTATTGAATAAATATGAATTTTTAAAAGTGTGCAAATTCCTTACAAATACATTATTTCATCTTGAAAAAATGACCAAAATTTTAAATTCTCACCAAAAATTAAATTTTCACATTTTTAAGTTTAATTATATTTTAAGCTTTAATTTTTTTTCGTACATCATGTACATTATAACCCATTTATATGTGGTAAAAGACTTTTGAAGCTTTAAAATTTTGAAGC
>Ga0116229_10014323_pt1 | contig 11035 bp, 4 predicted proteins | sample S1TSphgellanicum_3_FD_87313 | JGI IMG/M metagenome (GOLD analysis project Ga0116229, IMG submission 87313) | Host-associated microbial communities from peat moss isolated from Minnesota, USA - S1T2_Fc - Sphagnum magellanicum MG | ecosystem: Host-associated > Plants > Peat moss > Unclassified...
CCAACAACCAACAATAATCTGTTGGTCACCACTTGAGGACAAAAGCAAGATCTTCTGAAATCGAATATCATCCTCCTCCTCCGAGTATGTGACAGACAAGTCTTGTAACAACTGATCTGCTTGTAAGGACTTGCTGCTGCTGCTGCTGTGTACCCAGCATGAGCTTCAACAAAAGCATGACTGAACAACAACCCCATGTGTCTTATTCTTCTTCTTCTTCTTCTTGCACCAAAGGTTTGCGCCAAAGGACAATAGAATTGATTCCAAAGTACCCCAAAATTCTCATTTCCCAAAGTTCCCAATCTGAAAACTAGTTGCATTGATTCAACATAGGAATTGTTGAATAGCCAAATACTCAATATGAAAATGTGTGTGTGTGTGTGTGTGTGTGTGTGTGCACACGCATGCGCGCATGCTCATGTATAATACTTCATATGATTATGTGTATAATACTCAATATGTGTATGTATTTGTTTGCAACAGGGACAAATTATCTCTAGGTTGCATTTCACAGTTTCTCTATTCACATTAAGGTGTATGTGGGGGTAGCAGATTACTTCATTTTCTTGACCACAAGCACATGGCATAAACTTCCAGTGATGCTCATATATCTCATAATAGTGATCTATGTCTCTTTTGAATCTTTGTTTTCTTAATATTTACTATTACATTGTTGGATCTGCCACCCGAGATGGTTAATGTCATGGAATGGTCTCAACGTCTCAACCCCTGCCCATTATCATGTTGGGTATCTCACCAAGCTCACTAGCCTAATGGGCTCACCTGGCATCTTAACCCAACATAATGGACTAGGGCTTGACCATTCCATAGTACATGAAAAGCTTGACTGACTCTTGAGATTTTGGGTAGACCTAAGCTTTGGAGCACGCCTAGGCATAGACTCAAGAAAGGTAGGTTGATAGGTCGATGGGTGGGTGGGTGGGTGGGTGGAAGAAGTCAGGTTTAGAGGGATTAGTGTTAAAAGGGTATCATATTAGTGAGGTTCTAACCTCACTAATATGATACTTCCAAAAACTCCCCTGATATTATGACTATGTGACATTTTGGGAGTCCCTTTGTGTCATATTGTAGAGGTAGCCAATTGCATGATAGTGATGGGTTGCAACATTTTTCCTTCATCCAATATGTGTGAATGCACTTACATAAGGTGATGGTCTATTTGCAACCCACAATGAACTTAATATGAACCATTATGAAACATATAAAACGGTGTTTCTACTTAAACCCTAGTACAATGTGGTCAAAAAAATAAAATCTCTTCCACTAGTGAATTTCATGATTTTCAAATTTTCCTCAATAGGGCAACACTTGGGCTTCATTTGTCATATTAAAAAGGTCTAATTGTATTTTAAGGGACTAATCTTTAAGATAGACACATCTTTTGAAATGCCAAAAGCTATAGTTATGCAAGTTAAACTACATGAAACTTGGCCCACAAAAAGGGTGGGGGAACACCATGCTAAATGGGCCATGCAAATTTGGGTCCCACAATGGGTCAATGCCCATCTGAGTCTTCATGCCCATGGCATCATGATGTCATGATCGTGGGATGTCACATACTTAAAAAGACACCTCATGGCATGTGATGTGACCACATTATGTCATGACTTTGCATCATGCATCATTAATATTGTGAATTCTTTACATGTATGTTCCCAAGTATGTTTTTTCATTCAAAATCTATTTTAAATTGAAAGTTCAAATTAGAAATTAATATTGCATTTATTGTTGTGTACACTATACCTATTGTCACAAACAATATGTTTTATTTTATTTTTAAGTATAATACCTAAAGAATATGCTTAGAAAGTTTTAGAAGACTTATTTAGCAAAAGATTTAAGAAAGATTAGTTGGTGCAAACCTTTAGAAAGTTTAGTTGATCGTTAAAAACTAAACACATATTTAAGGATATAATTACATGGACTTGGAAAAAAACTAAAAACTTGGCAATGAACAGTTAAAAATTAAAAGATTTTATTCATTCCCTAACAAGGCATGGTATAGAAATAAATTTAAGACAAAAGGGGAGTACATACGCCATAACTTGTGTTAAGAAGTTTGATAGGTGATGCCTTTGGGATTTCTTATGCTATCCCATGGAACTTTCTACCTATTCGTGAACATTTTTTAAAGTTTTACCAACTAAGTTTTCTGAAAAGTTTTATCAATGAAACCTCGTAAGGGTTTGTAAAATTTGACCTTCTAAAACCTTATAACTATATTCCTTAGATCTTCTTGTTAACTTCCTTAATATTTATTATTTGTAACACCTATTGTGAAAATCAATATTGTTATTTGATCATTCACAAGTTGATTACTTGTTGATTTTATTTTTGTTGTGTGTTGTTTATATTATATTTGTGTTTTTTTTCTTAATACATTGAATTTTGTAAAAGAATTAATTTTCTTATGGTTTTTTAATATTTTTCTTTTATTGATTTTAATTTTTCAATAATTTGTATTTGATTGAATCAGATTTCATGGTCTTAAAGTTGTTTCATTAATTTTTTTATTGATTTTTTTAGTTATTAATTTTTTTGTTGGTTTTCTTGTGGCTTATTGATTGTTCGTTTTTTTTTCTTCAATTATTTGTTGCATCAATTTAAGCTCCATCTTGCTATGAAGATGGAAGGCACCATATATGATAATTATTTTTCATTTATTTTTAGCTTCATTGTCATCATTTCCAACTCCTTGTTTGATGGTGTTTTTTTGTTTAATTATTTTCCTCTTTGCCTTTTTTGAATGTTTTGAAATGGGAGGAACCATACATTTAACTCATCTTCTTTATTTTTATAATTTATGTTTAATATTGGTTTTGTTTTTCTCCCCATTTCCAACCTATTGCAAAAAAGAAAAAAATTACCCCCTACCTACATTGTAAAGCATTTTTAAGAATACAATGATAAAATGAACACAATATTGGCATGTTGTTCCTTTGAAGCACTCGATGAATATTTTTTCATGGTGACATGTTTTTGGATGAAAAGGGGCAACAAATAGGTTAAATATTTAAGTATTTTATTAATCTTCCACATCTAATGATTATTGATCACTTTAGGGTGAAAGCATAAATGCGTGGCTCAAAAATAGTCTTTGAGAATCCACAATCTTACACTAGCTAAAATTCCTACAATTATAATAATTATCAAACTATAAATCCAATAATTATCCCATATGCTTTTGGTCACAAATATTAGTATGCACACCTTGTAGATATCCCTAGACATGTGATTGGTAAAAGAACCATGTGAAAACTTGAAGATTTCAATGTGAATTTTTTTTTTAATGACATTTTAAATTTTTAAAAATGAGATTTTATTGTATTGGGAATTTTTCAATGCATCTTATTCTTAAATTCCTCATTTGATGGTGGCCTATTTTTTTTAATTTTTTTTTTGACACTACTATGACATACTTTTTGAATTCACATTTTTCAATTTCTAATGTAATGTCATCATTTCAAAAGATCATTATGAGTCCATTATTGTTTTAGAATTCATCCATTATTTTTAATATGATTCTCACTAAAACTTATTATAACATGAATAATTGAAATTTTGACAATGTTAATGTTGAATATGGCTTTATATTTTAAATTTAAAACTATAACTATAACAATCCAAACTATCCACCTAACTATGTTTTCACCCTTCATTCTTTGGATTACTGGCTTGCATTGGGTTTGTGGGCTTGAATTGGGCTCCTTATGGAGAATCAATTTATCCACCTTTGAATATTTAGACCTAAAAAAACCTCCATTTTCAGTGAAGGAAGTTCTTGTGGGCCTTAGTGTAAAATCAATAGATGTTACACCATTTAGTTCAAACACAATAATTTAACAAAAATCTAGGATTGGTTCTATAAAAGGTAGACCAAAACAAAGTGTTACATCATTTAACATGAATTCTATATTTTAGACAAGTCACACAAACTAAAAAAGAATTCCCCAAAAATTGAATTTGTTGTCAAACAAAATTCCATCCCACCTAAATTCATAAGGCACTACAAAAAAACTTGTCAAGCTTCTTGCAAAAAACAGAAAAAACATCATCTAAGTGACTCATGCATTTAAGACCACCAAGAATGGGTATACTAATAAGATAACAAAAAGGATGTGTTGCCTTTGGAAAAAAGAAACCATTCAATCAAGACATATTTCCTTTTCATGTCCAATAATATATTAACAAAAACACAATATCTTTCCTTAATTCTCTATTTTTACAAAAGAAATTCCATGTACTTATTTTTTAAACACACTTTCATAAACTTCATATGTGTGTGTGTGAACATGTATATGAAATGAAAGTATATCTATTTGGATAAAGTAAACTGATCCTTCCAACAAGAATGATCAAAATTTTGTAGTATGAAATTATGGTTTAATATATGTGATGTGATTTTTTCAAAGTTAAAAACCTCATTTTTTAATCATGGACCCATTTAAAACAAAAATATTTTTTAAAACTTCACATAGCTCTAGAAAAAAATTCCAAACTTGGATATTTCTAAGATAAAATTTGTTTTGCTTGACCATTTGGCCCACCTATGTAATTGAAACTTGGGCAAGCTTGTGGATAATAGTTGCAAGACTAGAATAGAAAGTTGTCAAAGTTGATAGACAATCTTAGAACTTAACCATGACATCAGATTCAGAATCCTTTCGCATCTTTTGCATTGATATTTTCAACTTCTTCAAGGACAACTAAATATGCACGTCCTCTAAACTTCCTTCCAACAATCCACAACAACAAAACAACAAAAACATGCAACAAAGTGATTTCATGCATCCCATGTGCTATTGTAACCCGAATGTGATAGCGAAAACAACAATTAGATTCAATTTAACTTTCAATCTCCAAATGCCAAATTGTGTTCATAAAATTTCCTACACTTTCATGACATTAATGTGACCTCATTTTGTACATGCTCCATCTAGCTTTGTTTCAACCTTTTGCACATACTCCACCTAGCTTACTTCAATAATAAGTAACAAAATGAAAACAAAACAAGATGGAAAAAAACCTCACATACAATCATTCTTCTAGGTGATGTGGTAGGTTGGGTGGGAAAGTTCAAATTGTCATGCTCCACAAGGCAAAGAATGGATGGATAAACATAGGGCGCATGTTTTGGACTTTTTAAATAAAAGAAGATCAATCTAATTTTCAACACTTTGATAACAGCTATGACACAACCATGCATGACATGTGAAAAGTTTGCATAGAAGGTCATGATGCCTTGGGGTTATCATTATCAAAATGACCATATTTGCATCAAAGACCAATCACCAAAACAATGTTTGCTTGCACTTATGAGTTAATTTGATATGATAATTAGTGCAAGTATATATGCACCTACATATGAAGGACTAGGTTAATAAGTACATACAATTCATCCCTTTGGTACTACAATGATTAAAATATGATCAATATAAAGTAGCTTCATTTAGTTACTGTGCATTTTGTGGATAGTAAAGATATTGCACAATTTGTCACAAAGTTGGCCTTTTTCATGTTAGTTGAAAAAACCTTTTAAGTCCTTTGTATGTTCATGTTATTTGCATATGTTCTTTCTTTTTCTCTCTCTCTAGTTGCAAATTATATACAATTTATGTAGTTCACTTCCTTATGGAGATTACAAGAATTAAACATGAGATTTTGGATGGGTTTTTCCTTTATCCTTTCAAATTGACTTGTATTGGAAAATATTTTTCATATCAATTTTATGCAACATTTTCAACTAATCACCATCCTTTCAATTTCATCTTTCAAAAGGTTTAAATGCTTTGCAAATCATGGGTAAACTATCTAGGAAAATGGGAAAGTAGGAATGTTTACAATATAGGAAACCAAAATGGAGCTTTCTTAAATTTCAAATTTTCATCCACAATTAAGTCATAATGGGTTTCCAATGGATGATGCATTAATGAGTGTTGAATCACATAATGGTGCGCCAAAATGAATCAACAACAACCATCGCACCATGTGCACCATCTATTTGAAGGCACTTGTTATGTGGTTCAATTGGATGCACAATCATAATTGAATTAGCATCAAATGTGTTTCATCTTCATAACCTAGTTTAAGTTTGCAAACCCATTAATCCAAAAAATAGGACTTGGATAAAGACTATTGAATAAAATCCTCAAAGATCACAAAAGAAAAGGCAATCTCAAGAACCACCATGAGGAAGGTAACCATGCCTTGGACAACACAAATTCAAGAAATTAAACTAAAAATGGAAATAGATTAGAATTTATAATTGTTCATGGAGGGTAGGAAGGTAACTACCATCCACCCCAAATATTTGTACCTTTGAAAGTTGCTAGTTTAGCAAACTAGTGCATTGCAAATCTTATTGCCCTACCTTTGTTGAGTTATTGCCTTCCATCAAATGACTTGCAAACTTTTCTTACCGTCCTATTATAACTACCTTTCAACAAACTACAACATTTTATGAAGCAAGTGTTACAAGTAACACAAACAATTAAAATAAATTTATATGAAAACTATAGTGTTTTACATCAAACTACAATAAACTACCATCATTTTAAAAGGAAAATAAAGCAAAATATTTTTTAAAAACATTAAATGAAAGACAACAAGTCCCACAACCTTCACACATCCTCTTGCATTACTCTTTTTTCCTCATGTAATATGTCTATCCCTTTTCCTTTCTCCAAGAACTCTCCAAACAAAAATGAATATGAATCCATCTCCTAATCCCCTTCTTCCATATGACAAGGTCCACATTCCATGCACAAAATTAGTAGGCTCCCCTCATACTAACCCTTTCACAAATTTCCCTCCTAGTTGATTAGTGAACAAATACCAATCACCCATTTCCATGGGCTAACTAACCTAATGACTTCATCCTCAAGATAAACTATAGGAAGGTAAATAATCTAGCACTAGTAATTAAATATAACTATTAAAAGACCTATAGGACTACCTAATATAGGTAGATTTTCTACCCTTAACACCTAGCTTGTAATAAATTGGTCATATTGGTAGATAAGTAGGTGGGGAAATAAATGACTATTAGGTAGTTTATGAGTAGTAACAATTTCATTCAATTTGGGTTTTTTTTTCACAATACACTCGATCCACATAAATGACAAAATAAGGCAAAATGTGTGAGCTTTTTTTTACTCCACTTGACATCCATAGCCTTCACCCAACAAAATAAATTATGTTTCATTATAGAACCTCAAAAACCCTAAATGGGCTTCATTGCACCTATATTAAAAAATTGTCTCATTTCATTCAACAAGGGAATAAAATTGTAGTAAGGAAATACATGATGTGGAATATGGTACTTTTTATTGTTAGGTTACCCCACCTTTGCACACTTCATCCCATGCAATTATATTAAATTGTTATTTCATAAAATGGCCATGTTAATAGTCAATTCAAATCCTTTTGATAGTTTATTTCATCCATTTTCTCTGACTTATGGTTTAACATTTGTTGCATTTATTAGTGCACATCCTTTGGAGGGTCTCAATCACACATTGCATGCTTGTAATGTGTGGGCAAACATTTAATAGGGGTAATGAGTTAAATGTGCTATTAGGGCTTCACATAGTTGTAGCTCAACAATGGTGTCTAATAAAATATTTCTAATTTTGTATTGTATTACAACTATGATCAACATTTTAACTATCTTTTTTGCAACAATTTTTTTATAAAAAATGGTATAGCGGTTTAGAATCCCCCCCTTTAATTAGCTTAAAGATCTAAGGTTCACTTCTTTTCTCAATTTTTTTCTTTCCATGGATGGATGAAAAAAAGGATATAGTCCTTGGGCAACTTCCTTAAGGAAGTTTCACCAAGAAGTTTTGGATTTGTAATTTCCCCAAGTAGAATTGAACTTAATCAAATTTCTCTAAAGAATTTTGTTTCGAATTAATAGGAGAACATGGGGAAGCCATGTTTTTAAGGAGAAATTGGCCCAATTTGCCCCAATAAACAATTTTTCAAAATTGAAAGAACTTGGGTTTCACTAGGGAACCATGTTTTGAGTCCAATTTCCTTGAGAAAACATATTTCCCTAGGAAACTTGGGTCCATTTGCTCAAGGGAACCATGTTTTGGGCCCATTTCTTTAAGCAACTACACTTCCTTAAGGAACTAGGCCCATTTGCCCTAAGAACACATCTCCCCAAAAGAATAATAAAACCATTCCTTAAAAGGAATGACAACTTTTTCTTTTCAAATGAAAGCCATCCATGATGAGGAAAGTCTCCACTTGAAAGGGTTTGAACCCAAGACCTTCCCTATGACACACCAATTAATTTACAAAAATAGAAAATCTTGTCCATATTTTAAAAATTCATCATAATTACAAGACAAGAAAAATAAATTTCATTGGGCATTCCTATGGGCATGTGTATTGTTTTACATTGAAGACTAAGCTACATTTAATGCATTATGCCTATTTAGTGTTTTTTGATAATTTTACAATTGGCACTTGTCTCTTTAGCTTGAGATTTGTGTGTAGTTATTGTCATTCAAATGCTTATATCCTTTCTTTGCCCAAATTATCTCTATTTGAATTTTGAAGCCTTATTTACAAAATTTGATTTCATTTATTCATCTATGGATGAGATCTCAAAACCAACCATTGAATTCAAAGTGTACACATTTAACAATCTTTGACAAAATATTTCACCAAAATCAAACAAAGCAAATGAGATAACAAATTTAGATTGAGATTATGTAAAACTAGGTTGGCATTGCTCATTTATGAATCTAAAGCTTCATTGGTAAAAAAAAAACTTTAACATGACAAGTTAACACATGCTTATATTATATACATTGTGATGGAATATGTATTCATAAAAATACAATTTAAACCAAAATGTGGTTTTTCAAGCAAGAATGAAATGTTGCAAAATACAAATGTGAATATGAAAAAAAAATGGAACAACTCCGAAAGGAAGCTAAGTTGATCTCTGATGTTTAAATTCATGGGTCAACACATAAATGAGTTTTGAAAGTTGGCCCTTACTACCCACTTATAATCCTTGACATGTTCATTGATGCATTTATAACCAAAAACTAAGGCTTTAAACCTCAACCATACTTTGCTTAATTTTAATTGAAAAAAGCAATTATCCCAAGCATAAATTCCCATATATTTCATTGAGTACAAATGTTTCTACACTCAAGACATCTATGCAACTTGGGACTATGTAGCTGGTCAAATTATGTGTATGATCAAATCAAATTGTCACAAGCCTAAAAATAGATACCTAAACAACATCACCAACACAAGTTTTGAATTTTTCCAATTGAGGATCACAACTTTCAATATTTTACTATCCTTTTGAACTTTCAATCCTTTTGTTTAAATCCCCATTAATGCACACTCAAAACTTTTTCCATCACCTTGTTCACTTAAACCCAACATTTTCACTCACTTGCTTCGCATTGTTAATATTCTCTTTTCAATCATATCATTTTTCAACTCTTATGCAACTTGCTTGACATATGATATTGGGGACATTTTTGAAAAAAAAGTTTCTTTTAAATTCCTTTGTTTTGATCGTTGTGTTCTTTCCACAATTACGTATTTATTTGGCAACCCAAACTTTCCAAATGAAAACCAAAATTTCCAAGAATCTTCCCACATATATATATTGGCAATACAACTAATTGCACCCAAACTAGAATTTGGACATTTTTAATCTTTTCATCACATCACTACAAAATTCCTTATAATTGTGTTGATTACAAAATTCATTTTATTTATTGTATTACTAACTAGGGTGCATTCACAATTGGGGTACACACAAAAAATTGAGAGCTTTCAAAGCCACATTAAATCTCAAATTTGATTGATTGATATGAGTAATATAACCTACAAGATACATCATCTTTATTGTTTCAATATGTAAGAACGTACATTTGGATCAATATGATAAAAAAAATCATTATTTTGATGATTAAAAGATGTCTTGAAACATCTTTAAACACAACTTAAGAATTGTGTCCACATGTGTAGTTTTATCAAAAAGGAATGAATAGTATTAATTATATTTGTTCAAATTGCTTCATGTTTTAATTAAAATAAAAATAAAGTATGCCCTACATGATAAAATAAATTATTAATATTATAATACTCTATATTTTGTGAAATTGACCTTAGAAGCTTCAATTTTTTCATCAAAAAGGTTTTCAATAAAGAATAACATATATATTTTTCTAATAATTAAGTTACATTTCAAAGGTTTGGAAAGAAGTTAGTTAAAAGTGGATACAAAAAAAACATATTATTTGAATTTTTTAATAAAACTTTTGCACTTTAAATGAAACTCTGTCATTTTTGGAAGTGTTATGGAATCTTTCATTCTTTATTGGTTTATATTTCAATAAGACTTCAATTTGTTCACCTAGTTTTTATTAACTGGCTTTGCATTTATTAGTTGAAGGACTAAACATTTATATCCACCATTCATTGCTTAACATCTCAAAACATTCATTTTGCCTCCAAACATAGGAACACAAAGATAGGACTATGTCATGGTTATTGTTGCAATAGGTCAATTGTGAATGCACCCCACCAATGAAAGATAAATTTCCAACAACATAGTAGAAAGTCTTATTTATAATCCTCAATTTATTCTATTGGAACACACCAATTATGTTTTTCAATCTAGGAAATAAAATTCAACACAACACCTAGAATTACTTAACTTATAACGAATTTCATTGTTTTCCATTACTTTGCACAAGAGTTTTTTTTCACATTCCCTTTCACACAACGCCACCCATTTTCTGAATAAGGCATTAACTCAAGTTCCATCATCTTATCACTAATCTACTCCAAAAATAATTCCTATTTACAAACACACAAACAAACACCAAACAACACAACAAGAATCTTGTAGCTATCAATTGTGACTATTCCTCTCTTCATCAAAAGACCTTCCATCCCCAACCCAAGGGGGACATTCAATGTAAAGTTTGGGATTTACGTGCGTCAAACGACCATTTTAAAGGGGGGG
>Ga0116229_10014325_pt1 | contig 11033 bp, 10 predicted proteins | sample S1TSphgellanicum_3_FD_87313 | JGI IMG/M metagenome (GOLD analysis project Ga0116229, IMG submission 87313) | Host-associated microbial communities from peat moss isolated from Minnesota, USA - S1T2_Fc - Sphagnum magellanicum MG | ecosystem: Host-associated > Plants > Peat moss > Unclassified...
TCAAAAGCAAAATAAATGAATAAAAAGGGGAGGCGCACACTTTAACCATGAGGGAGCGAGAAAGGCAAGCCTCTTTTTTTTTTTTTTTTCCTTTTTCCGGGAGAGCCCACAATTTCTAAACTTCTAGAAGGGTGAATTTTTGAGTCCAAGCATATGAGGCTTTTGATTTCAAGCACTAGGGTTAGATCCTATGCAAGTTGGGCATGAGGTAGATGAGTGCAGGCTCAGTTGCTTGTGCAAGCTATATAGGGTCTAACCTAATACTCACCCCAAAAGAAATTAGTGCAATGTGAGTATGGAAAGGAATCATCGTAATGAGTTTTCACTTGTTGATTGAAAACCGACAAAATCACTTCATTTCTGAATTTGGAATTAAATTTTTTTTTCTCTTTGCCAAAATTTTTCCAATTAAAAAAGCTTGCTTAGTGATTATATTTCGACTAAAATCCACCCTGCCACAGAAATGTGGATTTTGCCACAGAAATGTGGATTTGGCCATATGAAATCTGACCACAGGAGAGCCTATGTAGGCCTCTTCTGCTCTTAAGGACTTGGGAAATGTGAAATTTGAACTCGGAGACCTTGATGTTGTCCTGGAACAAGATATTTATAATATTTAAAAACAACCTGAATTTTTTTTCAGTTTTTAGTGTAGGGTTAATGGTTGATGGGTGGGGTGTTCCTGAAATAAGCACTTGCCTAAGGTATAGCTAAGAGGACACCCACTCTGAGGGTGTTATTTGACATAAAGTATTGACAAAACAATTATTCATGTGATAAGGTAGAATTGCTCATTAGCAAACATGTACTTATCATCAAACACTTTTCAATATTTTTTTCATTTCTTAACCACATTGAGTGATTTTTGTGTTGTTGGACATGCAAACTATAGGGATACAAATGTTCTTTGAGCATCAGAAGTAAGAAAACACAGGAAGAGGAGGAGTGCTAGTTTGCTTTGAAAACTAGCTCTAGACGTCTCTCTCTAGTTTCAGCCTCATATCTTCCTCATTTTGAAGCTGTTTTGAGTGATTAAAAACCTGATTAGTGCACCAACTAGAGTTTTACAAAACATCTCTGGAGGCAAAAATGCAATGATTCAAGATTTTAAATTGAAACTTTAATTTGTTTTAATTCACTCATCACTGAGCACTGAACCTTCTTACACCAAACATTTCATGCCTTTCCATTCTTTTATCAAATTAAGTCAATGTTGTGTCATTGAAAGTGCTAGGTGAAAAGTTATAAACATTCTTTGAGTTTTAAAAGCAAAGGATGTTATGTGTAAAAGTTTGACCTCCTTTGAATTATTAAATGTTAACTCACATGCCTATTCACACCTTACGATTGTGTACCATATGGAAAAATAAAATAAAATAATGTCATGTGTTTCAAGAAGCGAAATGCCCATAAGAATGGGCATTTGATTTTTTTAGAATGCCCCAAAAATTTTGTGGAGGAAAAATTAAACAAAATAAACTGGCTTGCAAACACATTAAATTTCTATTCTAATGTTTAGAGTTTTTATTAATGTTGGGTTTGAGAGTAATTATAATAATTGAACAGGTAGGAATAGTGAAAATATATGTAACATCAGTGAAGGTGCTCAAGAAAAAAGAACCTCAATTTACCACAAAAATTATGAATTTTCAAGTTTCACCCTTAAATGCCAATGTATTTTTTTTTCAAGTTTTTAAAAAATCTCACCTGTGTATGACCAAACTCAGGGATTTGGTGCTATGCTTTCCTTCCTTTATCAACAATTCTATTGCTTACGATTTTAAATAAAATAAAATAAAATAAAACTAATAAAATGTTTGTAATTTTGATTATGATTTTTATTTGAAAAAATTAATAATCAATTTGTGCAAACTGCTAGATGATGATTGATTGTTCTCAAATTTGTGAGAACTGGTTCAAATTATTTTTAAAAATTTGTTATTCTGCCTCAATAAGCTTTTGTAAATTATTTTGTGAAAACCGAATTAGGTGGATATAAGGAAATTTTGATACCTGCCCAACATTGGTTTTTACCAGTGTTATGCAAACATCAAGTTTTGAAACTTATTGCAGAATACCAATATAACATATTTTGTATAAAAATTTAACATAAGGATATGCATTGAATTTTTTTTCATATATATGTGTCAAGACAGATATGAATTCATGTTCATCTTTCTCCTTTGACCAAATACGGATTTGCCTATGGTCAAAATCAAACTAACAAAAGGATATTTATAATGGATACATATAAAAATTTTATATTTCAAATTTTGTTTACAATCACACAAATTTGAGCACATTAATAACTTGTGGGGGAGTTGAATCCCAGTCCTTTATAGGATCTACCCAATGTAACACAAGCTACCTACCTCAACCACACCCCACATACACCTTATCAAAACACATAAACACCCAAACCCCACAAAACACAACTAGGACACCATCCCTATTATTGGTGAACTCCAATAGTAACTTGCAAATTCACAATGGCACAAAGATAAAAATCTTCAACAAGCTTTCAAAAGAACAAAAGAAAAAAGATTATAAGGTAAGAAAGAGGTCCTAGATCTTACCATGTAAAACCTAATCACCATCCCTATTGTTGGTGAACTCCAATAGTAACTTGCAAATTCACAATGGCACAAAGATAAAAATCTTCAGCAAGCTTTCAAAAAAACAAAAGAAAAAAGATTGTAAGGTAAGAAAGAGGTCCTATATCTTACCATGTAAAATCTAATCACCATCTAGTTCCAATTGTTCAAAAAAAATATGTTTTCTCAAACAAGTCATAATTGTTTTTAGTTAATGAAGTTTCAACTATCATAAAATCCTTCATATCTTTATATTGTGCGCAATTCATTTGCGAATCATCTACCCAAATTTTCACAATAGTGATAACATGGTCTAAGTTTTCCATTTGTAACGAATAGCATCGGAGAGCTATCAACACACCAATATGACTAAACATTCATTCAGTTTCAATCTATGATCCTAGAATTCCAAAGATCTACTTGGCAAGGAAGCCAACATTTGGGAATGAAGTCTCATGAAGGTGCCACCAAGCAAGGGAATCAGCACATGCAGTTGGAACTATAAACAACCTCTTGAATAAAAATAGTTCCCCTACAATAAGAGCACAAGAAGACTCCTCAATAGAAGCACCAACACAAAAGATGTTATTGTCTTCTTTTTCAACAATAACTATTCCAACATATCATCCACCAACTTGGGTTGCAAATGCTTGGTTAATACTGTTTAATACATCAAAAATGGTCATCATTAAAAGAATTACCACTTTTGCATCGTACTCAATAACAAGATGGATAACATCCCCCCTTCCCACATAATTTTCCAAAACCCACAAAGACTTGAAACGAGGATCAAACATAAGGGCAAGCATGTTGTGAACTTGATGTGAATCATAAGCTATTAAGAAACAAAGCCAAAGTTCAATCACCTTAACAATTTGAACTTGCATGGTTTTTTGAAAGATGAACACCTCGGAATCAAATGGGTCAAGAACATTAGTCACATCAACAACCCATCCCATCTCAATGTCCATAGTTTGTGTTAAGTTAATACATGTAATCAAAACATCAGATAGGAACCATTGACCTTGAAATCAATTCATCACACAAGTAATGACAACATGATTCAAAACACAGGTGAATGCTTTTGCAATTGCCCATACCTTAGCCTTAGGAACCCTTTATTGTAATGCCATTGTTCGTTGTTGCCCATAACACAAAATTATAGTTTTTTGAACTGTAATGTTTCGTCAAACATTATCAGTTTCCTTGCAAATCTCATTTTCTTTGGTGTTTGGAGTTTATGGAGCCACAAACCATTCTCCACACATGCCTTTTCCCACTTTTGCCTCCCTTTACCTAAACTTTTTGTCCATGTGAACATCTCCTAAACACTACCTTGGGTAGCCTTCACACTAACATGCTTTAAATCATTAATCACCTTTTCATCATTTGTAGCATATTGGCATGCCTTAGACATAATGTTACTAAAACTTGTGCCTTCATAAACCTTTTAACGTTTCAAAAGCTAACAATCAACAACAGAATGTAATGTTGCTACCATTGATGTCAAGTTGCTACCTTCATCTTTCACAAAGGTGATCACATGATGCGTCAATTTTCAAATCATACTTTCCAAGCAAAAATTCCAATTGTCCAACCATGGAAACCTTAATGGTATCATGCACCTCAAATAATCCAACTATAGCATGCATAAGAATCTAAGAATCACTCAAGTAGTTTATAACCAAAGCAAATGTATCTACACTACCTTTGGAAATCTAAAAATCAAAACTAACAAACACAATTGCTGCAAATTTGAGGTAAAGAAGCACATGCAAGTTCATTGTTTTTTGGACCAGTTCAAATAAAACTTCTTCAATTAAATCAAAGTGAGAAGGAAAAATTACATGAGGACATTATCGTAATACTAACCTTCATAACCAAACATTTTCACAATTTGAAAGGGCCATGTACCCTTTGCAAATGTACAGAACCAAATCTTCAAAAACTATTGTTGTGCTTCATTTAGTTTTATTATAAAGATTGGTTGTGCACCAAAAAACATTATAATTGCACACACAAAAGGCCCACACCTCTTCTTGTTTGGTTACCAATTGTGACTTGTTTCCATGACAAAATTTTCAACAACAATCCATACTCTCCATTGAGCAACCAACCTAGGATGTGTAGAGTCAACATGAAATCTCATGAGTGTAATCCCCAAATTAGTCTTGTTGTATTTCATTAGAGCTTTTTTTAGGGTAGATGTTGGGAACAAAGAATTACCATATGTTTGTTCTATTCCACATATTATACACCCCAACATTTGCGGATTCACAACATCCATAAGTAAGTTTGTCATTGATAATAAAGAAAACCCAACAAATAGAGTTCTAGTTATGTGGTTTCCAAGCTGCAATTTGAGCTTGTATACTTGCAAGTTGCATAACCTCAATAGAAACAAAGCCAATCCTAGTGTGTACATGTACACTTTTGACATTTGACAAACTTGTTGCAATTGCAACACTTAATGCAAAAACACTAGAAGTTAGATTTGTGTGTTGATCCTCTTCAACCTCACTGGCATATTCATGTAGGTGCACATCATTGTTAGTCATCATTGTTGGTTGTTCAAAATTAACCAAAAACTCAAATGCAAACTAATTGCTACTAAAAAAAAATGTATCCAAAAGCAAATGAAATGGAGTTTCATTGAAGCCTCAACAAGAGCAGCAACAACACCTCTTGTTGTTGTTATTCTTGTTGCAACCTCTTGAAGCCAAAACTTGTGCAATACTTAAGCCTGGGGGGGGGGTACACTAGTAAAAAATAAATAAAAATACATGAGTAAAAATATGGGGTGCAATATATTGGTTGTTGGGTAAAAATTATATGTTAATTAATTTTAAAATAAGGTACATTTCATTCAAATAATCAATTTAATTATAATATAAACTATGTAATAATTTAAAATAATGAACTATAATTAATATAAGGTGACTTTAATATTTATATATTAAAAATTAAATGATAAGAGGGTGATAAAAATAAGTTGAACAATTATCTAATACCCCCTAAAAATGATCATTCGGCGCACATAGATCCCAAACTTTGCATAAGTGTCCCCTAGGACTTAAGCTCCCATAACCAAAACAACTCAATCAAGAAAGACAACTTGAGGAAATAAACAATGTGCAATGTACTAAAACAAAAGTGTTCATTCTTGTGACAAAGAAAAAAGTAGATCAAAATTCATATTTCTATGCAGAGAGATGAAAAAGACATGGAGACCCTCAAACTACCCTAATGCAATGTTTCATATCAAGCCCCTTAAACCCTAATTTTAAATATATATTTTGCATATGCATATCCGGCAACTATAATTTGTCTACCAGATATGAATAACATGAACATTCATATCCGGACTTGAACTACCCATAACATACAAATATAGATAGCTGTGTAGATAGCAAGCTTGTTAACATACGGATATACATAGCTGTCAGTTGTTGGTTGAAAGAACATCCACCCAATACCCATAACACAGGAAATAAAAAATTGACACAATTTCAGGATATGTGTGCTTCCATATCCGGATAATTGCACTTATCCGAACAACACTGGTTTTTACCATAGAACCGGGGCACGTGCTGGTTCACCCAAGGCTGAAGATTATAGTTGGAGACCCTGCCCACAATATATTGCACGTGTGTCAGCTTGTGGACAATCTACAAAGAGCTGGGGACTTAGTGACTGATGGATCAATTTCACAAGATGCTCAAACTATTTGATATTGGCCAAGAGGTTCAAACTCACAAGATGCTCAAACTATTTGATATTGGCCGAGAGGTTCAAACTCATAAGGTAAAGCCCCTCGCCCCCCTCTTTCGTTTAGTTGCTTGTAATGGACATAAAAGTTGGCTGGAGTGGTTTGAGTGAACCAGCACCCATGAGGAATGGATGTTAGCTGGAGAAATAACACTTTTTAGTTGGGTTCCAAGGTAATCACAATGTCAAATTTGTTGGGTTTCATCCACAACTGAGTCATTGTAGCTCCAAAGGGGATGGGTGCACTAGTGGTGTGGGTGTGAGACACTTGGGCCCATTGATTATTATTTTTTGTGGTAATTTTTTGTGATTTTGTGAAAAAAAATTTGGAAAATGAGAATTCTTTTGCAAATTCCTTGTTTCAAAAAGGAAAGTATTTGTCAAGAGAAATAGCTTTTTATGTAAGAAATCATCACAATTACCTACAATATGAAATGTTACTTAAGAATTTCTGCAAACATGTTTTTGTGAAAAACATAGACAAGAAAAACAGGCACTGGACAGTGCTCGATGGGGGCGCCTCCCGCCTGCAAGCTGCTGGGGGGAGGAGCACGTGTGCACGCCCAAGCAGCTTACAGCAGACGTAACTACAATAATATAATAGCGTAAAGAACTAGGAACACAGCCGTTGCGCGCCAGACACTTGGAGCTTCATCCTCAGAAAGGAAGAGACGTATTCATGGCAACCCTTAATGCTTTTTTGCTGTACTAAAGGTTGCGACTACTATATAAACACGTACACGATCAAGTGGCCCGCCAGTGAGTGCTTAACTTAAATTAAATTGTGTTATATTAAACTTAGGTCATGATGGCAGCAACCTAATGGAAAGAGACCCCTAGAAAGTTGTTGGAGTGTTATCAATCCAGACTTGTTACCTTAATTAAATGCGCCAGGGTAGACCGCCTATGACCGAAGAATTTGGCAGATCTTTCTCAATTCTTCTCCATTTTGAGTGATTTAAAATGTTATAAGAGCACCTTCTCAAGCTCTACAGATCATCTTTGAAATGCAAAACCAAAGGACCAGCCAAAAAGAAAAAACGTTTTTTCGGATTGCAAAACGCAGCTTTTTTTTTCATTTTGATTTCTCCTGCTTCCAAACCTCATAGCTTTTTTATTTCTTATTCATTTTAAACGATTTAAAGTGCTTCAGGAGCATCACCTGAAGTTCTACAAATCATCTTTAAACTCTAACAGCAACAGAGCAACATAAACGAAAATTTTGGAGTGTTCGAGAACTGGCCCTTGTAATGTTCAATAATTTGTTGTTTTGAGTTCTTGACCCTTTTACTTTTGGGGGCTGTAATTTTCTCATTTCTAATCCATTTTCGACGATTGTTGGTGTGTCAGATGCATCAAGAGGAGGGGTTCAAGTTTTATTTGAACACCACAAACAACAAAGCCCTCCCCTTGAATCCAGCCTCCCTTGAACATTTATGTTCAGTTACCAGCTTGTCTACCCTACAAGCTTAGTTTATGCTCAGAGCAACCTAATGGAAGGCTGAAGTGTTCTTGACCAGACTCATTAACCTAATTAAATGCACTAAAATTAGCTTAGCTTGTGACCACAACAACCTAATAGCCTCCCCTTTCTTGAGTTGATATGCTTCAAGCGACTGGTGAAGGTTTCCATACTTAGTAGTTCCTTGCCTCCTTGTGGCCCGCCTCTATTGGGCTGTTTGCTTGCCTGGACTTTGGTCTTTACCCTTTGTTTTTTTTTCTCTACCTTTCTCGTGTGCTTTCTTTTATAAAGTTTGGCAGGGTTTTTTAGAAAGCTGGATAAGAAATGAGTTATAACCAATGTTGGGTGCTTTTCACTTTTTATAGGAGAATCATTCGATTTGATTTTGATTTAGAAAACATAATTTAATAGTTGATTTCATTCTTTTGAATTTTTTTAAACTTTAGAGGATCAGTCATGGTTTCAGTTTTTTTTATATATAATTCCTCCAGTACTTTTTTAATTAGTTTTTGCTAATATGAAAATCATCAGTTTGTAAAGGTGATTTTTCACAACTGAATATATAAAAAAATTCTAAAAAAGTTGATTTTTAAAGTTTTATTTTTCAATAAAAATGAATTGGACCTAATGGGGATCCAATGAAAAATTCAATCAATGAATTCATTAAAATTCCAATGAAATCATATGACGTACGTGGACACGTTTTGTTTTGTTGTAGTGATTTTCGATTTTTTGACCCCTTGAAAACAAAGCATCATAATTTTCTTATTTTTATTCATTTTTGACAATTTTTAATACCTTAGGTGTGTGTCAAGATGGGAGCTTTCATTTTTCTTTGGACACCATAAACAAAGAATCTCTATCTTGAGATTCGATCTCAAAGAAAACGTATGAGATCCACTGATAATGACAAGATTCAAGATGATAACTGTCCTGAAAACCAGGACAATTTCTGACCCAATCGCCATGCAGTAGTTATGATCACAACAACCTAATAGAAAGAGACCCAAAGAGAGCTGGTTGAGTTTGTCGATCAGACTGGTTAACTTAGTTAATCGGGTTATGATCACATCAACCTAAGGGAAAGAGTCCTCTAGAAAACTGGGTTAGTCTTATCGATCAGAATCGTTATGGTAGTTCAAGCTCCTGCAATATAATTAGGGATTATGACGAGCGGGCAAACTCGTCGTAATTTGCAGCATTGCGCGGCCGGCATGAGCCAGGACCTGAATTAGATATCTAGATTCTAGTCCATCCCCCTGATCAGAATGAGTGTACTGAAAAAAGTTTTGAACTCTGATGAAAAAGAAAGAAAGAAATGAAGGAGCACTCTTCTTCGTGTAAGGGAAGGAAGGAAGGAACTAAGTACGTTAGATAGCTAGCTAGCTAGCTTGCCGAAAAGAAGGAATCGTGCGAGCGACGTCTCCATGGAAAAAGAAGAAGGCAACTTTTATCGCAATGTTTGCTTCCCATTGACAACCTGAAAACTATTCCGAACCATTGAAGAAGAAAGATTCGTTTACCATGCTGAGTGTAGTTTTCTCATAGCTCAGAAATTAACGGCTCCCCAGGCTGTGGGAGCCACACATGACACAAGGACAAAAAAAAAAAATAACTAGCTTCTCATGCTTCAGTGTTGCTACTGTGCGTATCTTGAGGAGGGGTGATGGATTCCACAACATCTGAGACTTGCCAGCAGCAAGCAGGTTTGGCGTGAGCCTCCAGAGATTGGATGAAGACTTATATAGGGAAAGAAACTGGCTTCAAAGCTATTTGGGCAGCTTCTTATTCAATTCATAACTAGTTCTTGATGGTAGTTGCTGCTGCTCCAGCAGGCTCGATGTCGACTCTCATGCTACGTACTAGTACTCTCTCGCTGAATCCCAGCTGCTACTATAACCATCACTCATGGCAAGGAAGGGAAAAACAAGGTCACCCTTCGAGAATTGCCATGATTGTAATGGCGAAGAATCGGGGGCCGGCCGTAGAGATTGGAAAGTCAGCAGCAGCAAATGTCCCAATTTGCAAGACTGCAACGCCGTCTGGTACTAGTCGTGATATTGAAGAACCTGCTGCTGCAAGCTCTATTGCTGCCACCAAGTTGTTAGCTAAGAACCTGCAGCAGCACCAGCACCAGCAAGCCATGAACAGTAGCAGTAATAGTAGTAGTAGCAGCAGCAGAAGCACCACGAACAACAAAAACAACCACAGTACTACTACGTCAACGAGGCCGCAGCAGCTGCAAAAGACAGCTACAAATATTCGTCCCTCACCGGCAGCTGCGTGGGCATGTGATTCTTTGGAGAGAGCCCTTGTGAAGATTTTCTCAGGCTCCGATATCGGCGGCGCCGCACATAATGATCATGATCGGAAGCATAACTCCAATTTCTTCTTGAATGGCTACTTCGAACCCGTGGCTCATGAGACCAGCCCCGTTTCCAATCTTCCAGTCTCTGGATCAATCCCTGTGAGTCTGGTCCATAAGATTGAGCAGACATATTATTGCAGAATTAATGTGTGGACAATTATATAGTGTCAGGTTCGTTTTGCTAATCCCACTGCTGCTTCGCTGATTACATACAACAGCGCATGCATGCATAAGAGATCAAACGAGATTGAATTATATGAAGAATAGCTAGCTAGCTACTCGTGTACTCATGCATGCATGATCAGCACGATCACAATTCCGGTTATAGACCATTATAACTGTTCCTGCTGCAGGCATCTCCAGGACATCATGATTCTTCTTCTTCTTCTTCTTCTTCTTCTTCAGACGATGGCATGCAGATGCCATCAAAACTGCAATCTACATGATCATATAGAATCTCAGCTATCGATCTTACAGTCTGTTTCTTGAACTGTGACAGAAGTGTTTGAACGGGCAGTTTATGCAAGTGGTGCCAAATCCAAGATTCAGTCCAGTTGCCGACTATCATTGGTACTACATACTTCCGTAGAACACTGCTTCAAATCTTTCAGTGCATTTTTTTTTTTTGTATGAAAATTTTACTCTGGAGTCTAGATCCTTAACTGTTTCCGGGAAGAGCAATGATCACCTGCATGTGTATGACAATTTCTAATTTCTCGAGAGAGCTGATATTGATGTACATGTCTTCATCTCTCATGAATGTCTAATTGATCTTGCTCATGTGCAGGTTTGATGGAGATGGGTATGACCATTTATACCTTGGCAACTTATTCTTCTTCCA
>Ga0116229_10014328_pt1 | contig 11033 bp, 8 predicted proteins | sample S1TSphgellanicum_3_FD_87313 | JGI IMG/M metagenome (GOLD analysis project Ga0116229, IMG submission 87313) | Host-associated microbial communities from peat moss isolated from Minnesota, USA - S1T2_Fc - Sphagnum magellanicum MG | ecosystem: Host-associated > Plants > Peat moss > Unclassified...
TATCAGACCGCGACCAACCCTACTTCTTCAATCTCGCTACATGATCAGGTGGAATGCAGTTGGATTCGCACTTGCAAAAGTTCTATTGTCAGAGAAGTGATACCCACCAAATGGCCCAACAAGCAAAAGGATGTACAGGCTTGGATATCTGCAAGAGAAAAGACGACCCCCTCCCTTGATTGACTGAATCACAAGCAGATCACACCCAGTACTCTCAGGAGCATCTAAAGCAAACTATTTTACAAACACAAAAGACTAGTACAAATGTGGAATCAAAGGAGGATGATATAGAACTTGAGCAATCTATCGGTAACCATGTAGAGGATAGATGCTTCCTAGCGCTGTTGCTACCGCCCAACACATTACGCGGTTTGGAGCTTCTAGTGATGCTCCCCCTTAAGAGTATTTGTGGCACACGGACACACCAGAAGATGCTTTGTGAGAATAGGGGATGATGCGGTTTGGAACAGTGTTGGGCGGTTCTTTGAATTTTTGAAAGAACTGTCGATTCCGGTTCTTTAAACATTTCAGACTCAAAGAACCGTCTCCTTCAGTTCTTTGGAAAAAATTGCAAAATCATAGAATCTTCAGTTTTGGTTTTTTCAAAAACCTCAACGAACTGATGGTTTTCAAGAAAGAATAGAAAAAGAACCGGTGATTCTTTGGCCGGTTCTTGAACCTTTTTTTTAAAAAATTGAGAACTGTAGTTATACATATGCCAAAATCAATCATTTGAAAATTTTGAGAACTGGCAGGTAAGGGAATAGACAAGATGATAACCGGCAGTATCCGTCCCTCATTCAAAGAACCAATGAACACTGGTTTGGAGTCTGGCCGAATGTTGGTCTGTCCTTACATTTCAGGAGAACCCCAAACCCAGTTCCAAAATTTATATGAATATATACATAATTTAAAAGAAACCCCCCTTTCTTGGTTTGTTTGTTGGAAATTGACTGCAGACCAATGAACGAATAAAGATGAGGGAAAACAAAGATTTCCAACATGCTCTCCACCCAATCTTAGGATGCAATAACCTTATAACTTATTTTAGAACAAGGTCCAATTTCATGTGCACACTAAATAAATACCCCCCATTTACAATGAGCATATTAGTTCAATACATGTATTCTCATGAAGTTTCTCAAGATGCTCTCATCAGGTTCTCAAAATGTTCCCCAAGTTCTCAATGTCTCCTCTAAGACGTGCCCAATAGCACATCATTTGTTATCCCATATTGTTTGGCCATTGGTTCAACTTTCAGATATATAGCTTGTAGCACCAAGTGAGCACATGTATATGTAACAGTAGTTGACAAATGTACTTTTTTTGAAATTTTGTATTTACCCTTATGCAGCTGATATGTTAAAAACCATATAAAACCTCCCCCAACACTGGATTGGAGTTTGAATAGGTACCCCAGTTTGGCGCTTTGGTCAACAAAAATGTTACTTCAGCATGCATTCAAAGTGCCTTGATTTTTTTCTTTTAAGTTTTGGGTGGCAAGAGGGGGAGAGTTTTTTTCATTTTTCCTTTGTTCGCAACATGTTTTCAATATGTTCTCTACGTTCCCAATGTGTTCCTCAAGGGTGCTCCCAATAGCACCTCACTTTAATCCCATATATTTTGCTTAAAGTCCTCCCCTTCTCACCTATATACCTGAGTCAAAGGGAGAGGCACTCCATCTTTCCATAGATTCTTCTATTTTGGGGGAGCCTCCGTAGTTCCAACTTTTTTATGTGATGGGCCAATCAAAATAACTCATTGCAAAAAAATTGGATTTGTGAAACACCCCCAATTAATTAATATGAAACAGAATAAGTACCCTGAATACAATAGGTAGGTACAATACATTTTGGAATAAGCCTCATAGGCTCATCACCACTTAAGGCATGCACATTAATTTGTTGTCTAAGTTGTCCTCAATTTCGATTGATAAGACCTTTCCAAAAACTTCGACATAACTCAGCACCATCATGTTGGATTCACATATGGAAAGTAAAAGGGATAAACTAAAAAAATAAACTAACCCTACTAATGTTATCCCATTCACACAAAAGAGATAAAAATTGACTTGGCAAATGACATGGCATTCGGGTTTATATAGGGATAAATGTGTTGTGCTATCTATGTTGCAAATTGACAATGGATCAAGGAAAGAATAAAAATGAATAAATTTTTCACCTTATCTTAAGATAAACAACTTCCTATAATTCATAGGATTCACCTTCAAACTTTGCCCTACTCTTAATAAAAGGTGAGTATCCCACATGCAAATGTTACTTTCTTTAACATTATTACAGGTACAAGGTCATCAACCCATTCAGGTGTTACTTTCATCTAAGCAGGGGGAACATCACATGTAATAAATTATTTAACTTAATTCAAATATTTGATAGTTTCAAAAAGTTAAATGTATGAAACACAACCATATAAGATAAAAATAACTTAACAAGATGTTGATGATCAATTTCATCTTTTTGAATAAAGCCTCTTAATGTTCATATTAAGCTCAAAAAATGTTAAACTTGAATTTTAAAACCTTGATTTAATCTATGCATGAAATATTTGTAATATTTAGTTATAAAATCAATAGATTTTCGGATTAATCCATAAAATCCTAGGTTTAGAGATTTTTTAGTTAAACCTTTCAATTCCATTGCTATGGTTTATGTTCCTATCAAAAGGCACCTAGTCCCAACTATGGTTTATGCCCCTTTCAAATGCACTTGGCTCTAGTTATGGTTTATGTCCTCATTAAAATGAAATTGGCCCTAGTTATGGTTTACCTTCACATTAAAATGCACCTAGCCCCATCTATGGTTTACACCTTTTTCAAAATGTTATACTTAGCATGGAATATAGCTTACATTGTTGTTGGAGCTCCCATGGCCTTTTATGTCCCTTTAGAATTTGCATGGCTCTTAATGTTCCCATCAAAACCTTGGTTATGATTTATATTCCCATCAAAATGCAATTGACTTCAACTATGGTTTATGTTTCCATTGAAACACATTTGGCCCTTTGTCTTCCCAGTGAAACCTTGGTTATGGTTTACATTCCCATTGGAAATCGCATGGCTTTAACTATGACTTATGTTTTCATTGGAACATGTTTTCCTTTTATATTCTCATCAAATCTTGACTATGGCTTACATTTGCATCTTCGAAGCTCCCTTTGAAACACAAGCCAAAATTCATTGTGCTTTTCAATAATAGAAAAATCATCTTTTTACAATCCAATGAAGATGCCATGGATTCACAATTCACACTACTTAAACAATATCAAATTTTATGACTTTCAACATCATTTTGAAATTGGGTAACCCACATTGCTTCCAAGTTTACATCATTATAAATACCCATATCCTTTGAAAGTTTCCATTTGTAATAAAAGGAATTTGTACTAGCTTATTTCCAACCATGCCAAAGCACTACAATATACCTTCAATGTATTTGCATCAGTTTAAATTAGTCATTCAATCTTGTTGAACATGATTTTGTTGTACCCCCAAGAAATATTGGATTTCACCTAAATTTACCATTTCAAACTTCTTCAAAAGATTCTTTTTTTCCAACAAAATAAAATCATTAAAGCTAAAATAAGATCATCAAAATACAAAATTATCATCACAAAAGAGTTTCCTTTAGCTCTCTTGAAATACATGTTGTAGTTAACATAATTCCTTTCAAACTCCTCAAACAAGAAATATGCATCAATATTATGATTCCATAAATGAAGAGATTGTTTCAAACCATATAAGGATTTCAAAAGAACTTACATACCATGATTTTCATACCCTTAATGACAAAGCCCTCTAACTATTGCACATATATTTATTTTAAAAGATTTCCATTCCAAAAAATCATTTTAACATCCATATGATCCACCTTATTTCAAGAAGGATGAAACAAGAAATATTTACTTTGTTCAAATTCAACTTATATTTAACCTTGAAAAGGCACAAAGGCAATATAAGAAAATGTTCATGAACATTGAAAGGAACAACCCAACTTAAAGGTTGGAGACCAAATTTGGCTTCAACAACAACATATCAAAACAACAAGGCCATTAGGGAAATCAAATCATCAAAAGCTAGGTCTTTGAATCTTGTGTTGAAAAAATGGTACCCTAATTGTGAATATGCCCAAATTCAACTTATATTTAACCTTGAAAAAACACAAAGGCAATATAAAGAAAATGTTGATGAACATTAGAAGGAACAACCCAACTAAAAGGTTGGGGACCAAGTTTGGCTTCAACAAAAACATATCAAGACAACAAGGCCATCAAAGAAGTTGAATCATCAAAAGCTAGGTCCATTTCTCATTGTGAAACATATCAATGTTGTGGCTTTCCAATTCGAGCTTTCAAGTTCTATGATAATACATTTATTGTTTCATGTTTCCTTGATGAAACCTTACCACACATTTATCATTCTAGGAAGTATTCATGATCCCCCTCTACCTATTGAAGTTGTTGGTGAATAGAAGTATTAAATGGAGGACATTTTACATTCAAGAATCTTTCATCGTCAACTTTAATATCTTGTTCATTGGCATGGGTATGATGTGAACAAATGCACTTGGGAAGTAATAAAAAACCTATCAAACACCATGGAAAAGGTTCACGAGTTTCATCAATGATGTCCAAAGAAACCCAAGTCCATTCCTTATGGAACTTGTTGTTAAAAGGGGAAGTGGTGTAAAAGATGCCAATATCATGGAGTTCATTCGTATGCATGTTCACCTATGACTTGTAATTAACTTATACCTAATTTAATTTGAATTCATTCTTAATTAGCTTTTAATTAATTTTTAATTAACTTGAAGTTAACTTTTAACTCATTTGTAATTATCCCTTGTTTCTCTTCTAGTTCACGTCTAATTAATTTTTAGTTATAGTTTCAATTTCAATTTTAGTTCACTTCCAGTTACCTCATAATTAAATTTTAGTTCAATTCTAATCATTTTTAGTTAACTCATAATTCACTATTAATTTTCACATGGATGGACATGGGTGAACATGGGCCACATGTAGCTTGAAAGTTTCTTGAAAAACTTCCTTGAACTAAGTGCCCAATGGGTGTAAATATAAGTAAAATCCCACATTACTTTCAATTTGTTCAACATTAATTTTGGGTACATATCTTGATCATGATTTCATTCTATTTTTGTTATGTTTTTGTAATAAAATCCTTTTGCACTCACATCATACCCACATCATGCTTTTGCTTTTGATTTTCTTATTCCATGACTTAAGTTTAAAACTAAGCCTACCTTTGTTCATGTGGTTTGAAAATCTTGTTGTTTAGTTCTTTTCATGTTTGAAACAATTACACATTTCAACAATTGATTCATCCTCTCAATTGTTCCTTTTTTCTTAAGTGTGCATGGAATGATTATTTGTTTTATGATACCATTTTCCTTACAAAACACATTAAAATTCCTAAAATTATATTTTTCATTTCCATCACACTTAATTGTCTTCACTGCTTTTCTAGTTTGATTTTCCACCAAAGTTTTTAAAAATTTGAACTTATCAAGCACACCAAACTTAGACTTCATGGTGTAAAAAAATATTTTCCTAAAAAAATCATAAATGAAGATTTAAAAATATTTTGCCCCTTTATGAAGTGTTGTTACCATGGGACCACACAAAGTCTACATGCACAAGTTCAAATATTAGATTTGCACAAGAACCCCCATTTAAAGAAAATGGGATCTACAATGGTGCGTACCATACACACACCCTGGACAAAAACTCAAGTTGTGATCTTGATTGAAATTAATTCCCTTGATAAGGTTATTTATGTCCATGGTTGTTAAGTCCTACATAAAAACATATTTGGCCCTCTAATGCCATAGATCATTCTTATTAAATTTTGTGTTACAATCTATAATTAAGGATTGAGTGACTCCAACCAATTTATATAACATCCTTTTTTAAACATCTATAACCACCTCTTGTAACCACAAGTGAAGAACCGTTGAACTTGTTCTTCCAATCCTCCTTCTTCTTGTGGTAGTCTCTCACAAAATGACCTTTAATGCTTGAATTGTAACATTATTTCTTCTTCTTTGGCTTCTCATTTTTGGAAAGCTTCTTCCAATTTATGTCCCATTTAAACTTCTTAGAAACTTTTTTTTTTATAAATGTTTCTTACCTTGTACCATGGTAAAGTATTTTTCACTTAAATTGTAACTCTTTTTGTAACAATTGTTCACATATTTATAACTCCATAGATGATTAATCAATATGCATACTAAACAAAACCACCAAGTTATGGAAAGAGGTTAGTAAGCTCCATAGAAATGTAAAAATCTTAATAAAAAATTAAGTGATCAATGATTGCTAATCAAATAGCAATCATGTGTAGCTTGTCAATGTGAGCTTGCATTGAAATGCCTCCTTCCATCATAAGATTGTAAATATTTTGACATTTTAAGCTTTTCAACATGTCATTTCTCAAATGTTAATAAAGGTTGTCCCAAGCTTTCTTTGCATTTTTTACATGTGCTACATGATGCAATAACATTGAAAAGTATTGTCCCATGAGCTAACTTGTCTTTCTTCATGAACATACAATGTTCATGAGTATTCCTTGAGGAACAATTTTTCCAAGCTCAATATTTGGTAGCAATATCTTTCATAAAGAGCTCCCACACATTTTTCTCATGCAAGAGAAACTTCATCTTCATCTTCAAACATGAAGACTATTGCCAAAAGTTTTTCAATGTTTAAACATTAAAAATAAATGGCATGATTGTGAGTAGAAAAATGTCAAAAAACAAACACCCAAACTTTTAAAACTTTTGAATGAACAACTACAACATGCAACACCAATTCTCCTTCTTCCAAGAAAAACTAAGCTCTCATATTATATTGGGAATTGATATCAATGGAAGAATAGAGATGAGTAAAAACTATATTTATAATGAACTCTCACCACAACCAAAAGATCACACAAGTTGTTACAAACTTTACTATTCACCCTTGAGCTCTATAATAGGAGGTGAATATCCCACATGTAAATGTTACCTTCTTTAGTATTATTGCATGCAAAAGGTCATTAACCCATGTAGACGTTATCTTCACCTAACTAAGGTGAACATCATATGTAATGAGTTACTTAATTAACCTTCTTTCAAGTATTTCATAATTCCAAAAAATTAAGTGCATAAAACACAAATATCTAAGATAAAATTACCTTGGTGAAAATAATTCAATAAGATGTTGACATCCAACAATTTTAACCCTAGGAATAAATCTCTTTAGTTTTTAAGATTTGGAATCAAGTTAGTGTGGAATAAGGAAGTTAGTTTTCAAAGAGTTAAAAATCTTCCTATTTAAGTCTAATGTTGTTTTTCCAACATATTCTATTTCATGTGAAATAACACTTGGTGGGCAATAACCCAAAAAAAATCAACCTTTGTTAGGTAGCATACAAGTTCCCAAATTGCTTAAATTTTTTCAAACATTACAATTTTTCAAAGTGCAAAAAATGTTTGGGTATAAATGAAGTTTTTTTCAACCTTTACCCTTCCCAAAACTATCAAGGAGCATAAAAATCCCAAAATGCCAAAATTACTTGAATATCAAGATTTCTATAGAATGCCCAATTTTTTTGGGCAAAAATGAAAAAAAATCAACCATTATAATCTTCCCAAGAAAACTAAAAATTCCAAAATTGCCTACAATTTTTGGAGCGTCTTTGAAATTTTTCTTTCAAATCTTTTGAAGCATTGGGAGTTTTTGATTTCAAAACTTTTTTAGCAAAAAAGGAAAATATCTCAACTATATAATGTGCCCAAAATGATCAAGAAACATAAAAAGTCCCAAACTATTCAAAAAAAATTGAGCATCCTGGAAAACATCTTTCAAGAATTCTCTAAAACACCCAATTGTTTTTTTAGTAACATGCTTAAATTTCACCAAGTTGTCCAAACTTTTTGTGTAATTTTGAAAATCCCTCCAATGTGAAAAATCCAATGTAGGCTTAAATTAACTTTGTCATACTATTTTATTTGTTCCCTTTGTGTGAATGTTATAGGGGTTAATTTATTTCTTATATTTCAATCATTCTAAACCCCAAATCAATAAAAGATTAAATGGAATAAAAATATCCTTACCAACTTTTGTTGTGATAAATACTATTTTAAATAATATATGGAGATTTCACACACATTTTGAACCATTAAGTTTAAATTTTATATCTTTTTCAAAAGATTTATACACATTTTTAATTTACATTTAGACAAATTGTATTTTATCAGTGCCCATTTAATCTATATATTTTCATCAAAATTACTTATATATTTGTAACATTTGAAGAATTTTCTAATCCAACTCCAACATCTAAACCTTGATTTTTAAAATAAAAAGGAGTTGTTACAATAGTAAATTAATGTTATTGAGTCCTTTTCCATAGGTGGAAATCTATGAAATTTACATATGTTATAAAAAAATATTTAATACATTTCAAAGTGTATATTTTTTCTTAATCTCAATTTTGATATCAAACTACATGAAAAAACATGTAAAATTTAACAGTTCTTACACATGTAGGGGGTCTTAATAGCATGATTGCACCCACATGTGATGATGGTTAACATGGTGAAGTGTAAATGGATCCTTTAGTTAGCTTGGAAATGTTTTTATAGTGAATTCCACATGACCTTAAAATTTAGGAGTACCAAAATTAAATTGGTCTATTTATGGGTTGCATCACAATGTCCTTCCTTGAAGAGAAGATCCAATAAAAACAAGCTAATTAATAAACTATTGTCTTTTCACACACTTAGGGATGCAACCACAAGTTTTGAACTTGTATATACTTGTGTTTTGGAACAAACTTTTAATCGAGTATTGCATGTGAATTTTAAACATGAGGAGGATGTAGAGGGAAAAATGTCATGAATGTTTGAACCTCACAATGCATGATTTGAAATTGAATTCAAATGAAACACACAAAAAGAGTGCATGTGCACAATGAGCAAGGAGGAGAAATTTGTTGAATTGCATCCAATCTACAGAAAACAACCAACAATAAGTTGTGGACCTATGTTAGAATGGGAATTGTAAGCAAGTTTCATAGATTAGGGTTGAGTTTTGATCCACCCTACCAATGTAATCCACTGTCCAATGTATCGAAGGGGTATCATCAACAATAGTTGCTAGGAAGTGAAGGCCTTAAAAAATTTGAAGAGGAAAATTAGCTCCGTTATTAGAATATACAAAAGAATGCCCAATTTCACTCATGAGCTAGTCTTTGATTTGAACTTAATGTTAATTTCAACAATGAATTTGAAAAATGTGGGTTGGAAAGGAGCTCTTATCAAAACTGTTGGTATACATGAACTTTGGTCTTTCCTTGGAAGAACTCTTTGAATTCATCCAAAAATCTTAAGGATCGAGGTAGAAGTAGGTTCAATTGGTTCTTTCAAAAAAATACTGCAAATTATAGTTAACGTGGCATGTAGGTGTGAATACATGATGGAACCTAGAGTTTTGTTCAATAGTCAGAAAAGATTCAAGTGTAGGGAAATTATATCAAGGAAATTCAACTTGGCAAAAGGCCAAGCTACTTAATTACATAACTTCATTTATTGAGATAGGCATTTTGGCATAATTTTTGTATAATTTATGGCTTAAGTTTTAAACATATCATTATGTATTTATTTAGACCGTAGTTAGGAAATGATGAAGTTATGACACTCATAAGAATATATTAAATTTACTCATTGTTAGCGTGTTTGTTTGGATACAACAAAAATTAAAAGCATTATTGTTTGGTTATTAACATAGGTTTGTGAATTTTTTTGCAACCACCATTACTACAATTCATGGTTTTTAAGAAGTTCAAATTGACTAACTTATCATTTTGATTAATGGACATGTACATTTTGACTAAAGGCCAAAGGCTTGAATGACACATGTATTTATTGATTGATCAACTTGATTATAATGTTTCATTTGACTAAATACACATAATCGAGTTGTACAAACTTAGTCAAAATGGCCAATGGTTTTTAATCAAATTGAACATTTAACTGAAATGGCCAATGATCTTTATTAAAAATGACCAATGATCTTTAGTTAAGTTGAACATTTAGTCAAGTTGGCCAATGATCTTTAGTCAAATACAACATGGTGTATTACCCTATGAATTTACCTCTTATCTACTCTTCCACCTATTTACTTAATTAATTATTTATCTACCTATTACCTACCTACTTATATATTTTCACCTACGTACCTACATACCTACCTATATTTTTCATTTTCATACAACCTACTTACTTACCTACCCACCTACCAACATATTATTTACTTCCCTATCCACCCATTTATCTACAGTAGCATCCCGCCTAAGTACGCAACTTGAACCTGTGAGGATTGTGCGTACTTAACCGGTAGGTGCGCACTTTAGATGAATCATTTAGTCCGTCCGTCCATCTGACACACAGGGCGTTCCAACCCGTTAACGGTCTCTGCGATGCCGATTCTGCAACCCCCCAGAAATGAGCCGCAGAGACCGATTCTACTACGTATTTGCTTCTTTTTTTATCTTTTTTTTTTGGATTTGTTTTTTCGGATTTTTCTCCCCTTCTCTTAAATTAACAAAAATGAAGAAACAAAATAAAAAATAAGAAATCGGCAGAAAAATCTAAGGCTACGTATTTGCTTTTTTTTTTTTTGGACCCGTTAATGGTCGACTACGTCCTTGACGGAGCTCGGGTTTCAGGCCGACCGGGCCTGGCGCTAATCGGAGGGCGGAATTTCCTATTCGCAGTCTGTGGGCAAAGCTATTGGAGGAAATTAGGTTACGACATTCTAGCGCGGAACGGAGACCCGGGAGAGCCGACATGAAGAACGAGGTGCCGGGCCGGGTCCGGTCCGGACTGTGTGTGACGGAGCTCGGCAACTTTTGCTTCGGAGAACACCCACTAAGGGAAGTTATCAGCAGTCACTTTTTGGAAAGTTTTTGGTATGGTCGTTACTAATTTTGGGTACTGTAGCTGTGCAAGATTACA
>Ga0116229_10014329_pt1 | contig 11032 bp, 4 predicted proteins | sample S1TSphgellanicum_3_FD_87313 | JGI IMG/M metagenome (GOLD analysis project Ga0116229, IMG submission 87313) | Host-associated microbial communities from peat moss isolated from Minnesota, USA - S1T2_Fc - Sphagnum magellanicum MG | ecosystem: Host-associated > Plants > Peat moss > Unclassified...
CCAGGAAACAAAAGGATTCCCCAAACAAAAAAACAAACAAACACAAGAACCCCAAAAAAAAAACAAACACACCCCCCCACCCCCCCCCCCCCCCCAAAAAAAAAAACTGAGAAAACGAAAAAAGAACAACAACAACAACAACAAGAAGGAGCATGTATCCTCTTTACAGGCTTTGAATCCCATGATGTCGAGTCGTGCAGGACTACGACGTCATGAGGTACTCTGCATCTACAGAGCTGTAGCTGCAACATACGTGAGCTTTACTACTTTACCTGCAGCAGCAACTGGAAGCCTCCGATCGGACGACGCACCAAGGTTCTTGAGAGCGTTAAGCGCCTCTTGAGAACACGAAGCGGCAAATTTCACGAAGTTATCCCAGGACCCGGCCTTTTCTTCATACTCTTCCTGTACAACAGCAGCAGGGCGGAGCATGACACTGAAAACCACATGCTATAATAAGATCATCATCTCAACACGTGAATGAAAAAACGATAAAACATGAGAGCTGCATCATCGGTCGACAGATGCACTACTGCAAGCGAGAAAGAAAACGTACCACACTGCTGCGTTGGTTCCACATATGCTGCTCGTAGCCCAGAACATAGAGCTTTAACGTCTCCACGAATGGAATATCACCCCTACAAAAAAACCAACACTTTAAGGAAACGATGAAGGGCCTAGCTTGGAGTCATATGAGAATAGGCGCCGCTGCTACTTTTGTTCCTAAGGAAGGCCGCCAGAGTAACCTTAAACCGACCCCCTCCACACTTTCATAACTTTGCAGCTGCTTCATTCAGAAGTCATTGATCTCACAGCTGCTGCTTCAAGATGATATATGTCACAACCCTCTCCTCACTGCAAAACCTCTCTTGTGGACGATTTAGCAACACGGCACACGATGCATGAAGGAAACTACATATAAAACTTCCACGAGGAGCAAGGATTCTCTAAAAACAGAAAGACAATATAAAAAGTTCACGTGAAGAAGAAGTGTCTGATGAACATGATCAGAATGTAGCAAAACTGAAACTCAACAATACGGATCACAGATACTCCTCCAGTAGAAGAAGCATATCGTCATAGACCTCAGAAAGGTGATGGAAACTTACACAGGGTTGATGTCCTCAACTGCAACTGAATTTCGCCCTGCGTCGTCCATGGCAACAGCGTCATGTAGATTTTTGTGTTCGGCCATCCGCCCTGTCAAGGTGACACACGCTCCTGAAAGAACTGCAACAAAAAAAAACTAGGTCCAGAACGAGCTCGAAGAACTTGCAAACTTTCACAAAGGATCGAGGCTCAGAGGAAGTCTTAAAGGGAAAACAAGCTAGCTAGAGGTCCACATCGACCAGTCTAGACTCTAGGCGAAAAAGTTGGGAATTAAACCAGACTTTTTTCCAGACTTGTAAATTGTGTTTTCTTAGTGTAAAATTTGTTTTTACCACTTTTGTGAAACCAGGAATTGGGATAAAACCACAGACTCATACAAACATTGATCTATTGTGGCATTGGGTGAACTAGCACTTACTTACTTGGGTACCGTTCGCCTACTTGGTGAAAAGTTTTGGCAAATTTTCACCACTTCGTGACCAAAAAAAAACGAAAAAAAAGGCAGTGCAAATCTTTAAAAGGAATTTATTTTTTCAAAAAAGGCCCAAAGTTGCTATATTTTGAGGGCCAATTTTTTTTTAAAAATCTAGACAATAAATTCCAGCTTTTTTGGGGCAAACCTTTTTCACCACCTCAGGTGACACAAAAGGAAAAGAAAGAAAAAAAGGCTGTGCAAATCTTACAAAGGAATTTTTTTTTTGAAAAAAGGCCCAAAATTGTTGCTATGTTCAAGGGCCAAAGGAAAAAAAAAATTAGAAATTAAATTCCAGCTTTTTTTGGGCAAATTTTCACCACTTCCAGTTGACACAAAAAGGCGGGAAAAAAATGGCTGTACAAATCTTACAAAGGAACCTTTTTTTTGAAAGAAGGCCCAAAATTGTTGCTATATTTTGAGGGCCAAAGAAAAAAATAATCTAGAAATCAAATTCCAGCTTTTTTTGGGGAAATTTTCACCACTTCGAATTGACACAAAAGGGGGGAAAAAAATGGCTGTGCAAATCTTACAAAGGATTTTTTTTGAAAAAAGGCCCAAAGTTGCTATATTTCGAGAGCCCCAAAAAAAAATAAAAATCTAGAAATTAAATTCCAGCTTTTGTTGTGTAAATTTTCACCACTTCCAGGTGACACAAAAGGAAATGAAAAAGAAAAAAGGCTGTGCAAATCTTGCAAAGAAGTTCTTGAGGAATTGTGGAGGAGAACAAACCTGAAATTGTTATATTTAGACAATAAGTTCCCGCATTTTGCCAAAACATAGCATGGGTCCTCAACTTTTTCAACATGTCCTCTCTGACAGGTAGCTGAACTGGACTAAGTCCTTTGCTGGATGATCACCATTTCCCACTTACCTCACAAGATTTAAAATAAAACTTGTTCAGGTACAATTGTAAGAAGCCCCAAAGTATTTTAGGTTGCTTCTAAACATTGTAAATATACCACCCTTGGAGAAAACCTTGATGTTTTTTTGGGTTCCTTCTAAAGGTCATAAATATACTGTCCTTGAGGAAAAACCCAAAGTTTTTTGGGTTGTTTCCAAACATTATAATTGTATGGTCCTTTGAGTAAACAATAAATTATCAAGGTCTCCAAGTCCAAAGTTAACCTTTCAGGTAACAACTAACATGCACATAGATGATAGAACCCACCAGCCGAAAATAGTCTTGGGATGGGTGATCTCCAAAGGTTACAGCTCTGAGAAAACGCCTAAAGCCCAAGGTGAACAGAAAACATGGGGTACAACATTTCTTGGGGGATGTTTGAAACTAAGAAAAAGGAACATCCTCCATAAAAATGATGTACTTGAATTTGCTAGGAGTAGCTATTGCAGTGTCATCTTCACATTTTCCTTCTCACACAGGCCATGTGTCATGAGTGGCCGTCTTGACCCCCACATAGCAGCCCAGTCGCCGGCACCATTTAGGTTTCCATCCATTGGATGTGAAAATTATCGAAGGATGATCTTTGTATGCTGGTCTTGAAAACATATTTAAAACTCCCATTCTCAATACTTGTGGGAGCATTTGTGGTAACCTTCCTTCTTGTTACACTCAAGTGTGTAGGAAAGTAGAAAAGAGGTTCTCATTTGCAGCAACTCAGGCTAGTAGAATAAAAAAATAAAACAGCAGTGAAAATACTTTTCACACTAATCTGCTCTTGAGCTCTGCCATATTATCATTTGTTCAATGAAGTTTCAATATTTTATTTTAGTTTTTTAAAAGCTGCTTTTGGTTAGGCCTCAATATGTGTTCTACTTGAATAACAATGACCCCGTCCCCACCACCATGCAACAAACTTCTTCAAGGGATGTTGTGGCGTGTTTCACTTTGGACCTATCAATGGTGATTATGATGTTTAATAATGTTGAACTTAGTCTTTTGGTAGACACTTTATTGAAACCTGTTATTGTTTTGCAAGCTGGTTTTGGGCTTGGACAATGTTGTACCTTGTTAAGTACAATAATGTTATTCCTTCCCACACTTTCTCAATCAGTTATTTAATTTGGTTTGAGAAAAGTTGAAATTAGAATTAACAAGGTTTTAAACTGACAGCAATGGGAAGTGACCCTAAACCCTATTCTTAAAGGCATACATTTAGAGCTTAAGAAGATAGGCTGCACAAGGTATATGATCAGTTTTTTTTTGTTTGCCAGGGGCAATTTTTTGCATTTTTTCAACCTAACAAATATGATTTCAACATATGCAAAGGATTTTTGTAAAAAAATGTCCCTAGTAATTAATTCACCAGGTTTCTACTACAGGTTCCAGGGAGCCAAAATAGAAAAGGGTTTTTAAAAATTTCTACATTCATATTTGGTCTATATCCAAATTTAGCTAAATCTTCATGTGGGTGATCACCAGGTTGCCTAAATCACAAAATGGGAAAAAAAAACTTGTACTTGAGAGAGAATAATTAAATTGTATTATGCTTAAAATATATGTGGGAAAATAGTACCTCTACCAACTCAAGGGTTCTTTTACATAACAAGTGGTATGTTGCAATCCTGAAGATATCATTTAGAATGTCCAATGATATTGATGACTACTACTCCTTGCACTTTTGGACCTAAAGGCTAACATGTTATTAGAGCTATTTTGAAAGCTATTTTGTAAGAAGAAAAAACATTTCCATGATTTCAAGGGGCCCAATGAAGCTTCCCTATGATTTTGGAATTCTATCTTTAATGACACAATGTTGAATCCAGGGAAGTTTCTTTTCAGATCTGGAAACATAATTCTCTAGTTGTAAAAAGATTGTTTCTATATTGTCCAGATGAACTGGCAATTGGTCACAAGGGATGAAGGGTGTTTGATAATGTAGGTACCTATATATTAATTGTAAACTAGCTCTAAGCTCTAACCCATTCAGATAATTTAACAACATTTGGTAAGGTCTTTTTGCTACAAGTTGTACACACGCTTTTGACCAAGGTGTAAGTGGCTATATGTTGAAGATTATAGGGTGCCCATGTAGGTACTACTAGCTAGCGCATGGATGTCCACAAATGGAACTACCAGAGTCCAATCCATTATACAAACAGCCTCCACAATGATTAGAAATCAAATGCTAAAAATATGGGGAATTTAAAAGACCCAAATTCTAGACTAGTCCTACAAGCACAAAAAGAAGACCCCATGTCTACTGTTCCCTGACCAGGAGCAGAATCCAAAAGTGTCGTTTCCATTCTCAACTGCATGAGAAGTGCCGTAACAAAGAGGGGATGATGCTTAATGGGTTTTTGTACTCTTGTGAGTACCTTAAAATGAGAAGTAGCTGTGTTTTGTGAACACCCAGCTTGTGATGGATGATTCACTGGATGGTTATTGCACGCACTTCCAGGCACTCAATCGACCTATCTAGCGAATTGATTAAAAATACGCACGCCCAACCAGGGATAAAATTAAGGCAGTATCTTTTTGCGAAGGATGAGGAAGAGAAAATCCCATTAAAGGAGAATAAATGAAACGTTCAGGAGAAACTACAAACCTATTTGGAGTTAATTGATTTACCCCCTGTGGAGAAACCAAACTTTCCAAATGATTCTGTTCTGGAAATACGTGACGTATGTTTGACGTATATTTGACGTATATTTGACGTATGCGTTCTCAGTGGGTTCGTTGTAAAAGTTCTGACTTTGTTTGCCGTCAGTTTCCAACAGAGACTTATCTGATAATCAAAGTCTCTCGTACGGAGCATCTCGTACAGCGGACCAATTTCAACTTTTTGCAAGGTAGTATTATCTTTTCTTGTGGACTGTATAACGTTTTATTTTTGGGTCCAAGAAACAATTCGCGCTGAAAAGAAATAAAAGGACATTTCCACGGATTCGCTGCAACGGTGATTCTAGACGTTGATTATACAGCCTAAGATTATGGAATCCAGAAATTACGTGGTCGACCAATTCGCTACACATAATTGCAATTTTGAGTCTTCAGGAACATCCAGACACGCCATGCACGGCGCATCCCGTGCAAGCCAAAAAGAACTTAGCTTGTTCTCGTTTTCAAAAACCAAACTTTGCCGACAATCCGTCCGTACGGTCACTTTTTACCTTTTTGCGTGCCCAGGGTTTTTCGCAAAAATTCAGTTCATATCATACCAAACAAAATACGTAGGTATCTGGTAATGAAACTGTTGCAAACTACAACTACCAATTCTATGTTTTATACTTCAGCTGGCTGCATAAAATTTACCTCCATGACACATGGAGCACTAGGTTAACTGCATGCATTCGCTACGAACTACTACTACTACTGTGCATCATAGCCTGCCATAATTTTTTTTAATTCCATCCTACTCCAAGTTATGGATACTAGCTAGAATACGTAACACTAGATAATATGGCGAGGAGCTCAAACGGCAAGTCCGATACCCCATGCATTCGAAAGAAAGGTGACAAATATATCTTCGTGTGTATTCGACGTCAAACAGCATTCGAAAGCTCAGCACTGAGAAATATATCTCTTCGTATTTCTCGTAAACCTTAGATTCGAAAGGCCACTATAGACTCAAAGTCAGAGCACTTGCAGTTCATGCTCCATTATGTAGCGGACCTAACTATAGAGGCTGGGACTAATTTGGGACTTTTGTTCTTGTCATCAGGAACCTAATTACATCTTTGGCTCATCATCTGGCTAGAGAATCCAAGAGATTAGCCTTGAAGTATCAATCTTTCTGCGAACCTTGGTGATCATATTCAGTTGTGCGTATATATAATGATCATGTCGTTGACAGTCATCGCGTGGACCATGACGCCGCATGAGCCTTCCTGAAACTAACAAAATTTACTCCTGTATGCATCAAATATTGACCAACCACCAATGCTTTAACACCCTGCAACTTCATCCAAACTTTAGAGCTCACGTAGCAGCAGCTCTGAATCCGTGAAACTTTAAGCCTAGTTTAACCTAAGTGTCCGTGAACGACTTTTGATCAAGTGGTAGGACCCATCTGCATGCGCCCCCTTGTACGTTGGAGTACAGACCATTCTTGCTCTTTTTCTATATTTCTCCACCTTAGCTTTCAATGGTGTGAATTAACCTAAAATTAGGTTCGTCCGCATACGATTACAATGACTCGTATCGTCTTGCAGGAAGTATTGTATGAAGGGATGCAAGCCTAGAATTTTGGGCGGCCCCAGATCCACTACAAACCGTCAATTACTCACGTACAACTTAGGGTGCAAGCCTAGATTTGGGTGCCACCAGAACGACTACCTACCGTTAATTACTCACGAATGACTTAGGCACCTTCACGTGCTCCACGAACTTGCTTCCTCCTTTAGCTAATTAAGTAAGCAATTTCAATTCCAACTACCAATTCTCGACTTTGCATTAGCAGGAGCAAACTCCCTCGAGTCGGCAAACAGTCCCTGGAACTTCCAGAGTAAGTCTACTTGGTGTTGTATATGAATTAGCGCCTTGACAACTCCTCCTCTTCTATGTAGTTAGTCAATGTACCAACTTGGAGACTACCATGCACCGTCACAAAACTTATTCATGATTAATTTGGCATGTAAATATATGCCCTGCAGGCACTGCATGTTAAGGATATTGCAAATATTTAAGCGGACCGCCTCACACCGCCCATTCACAGTTACCACACTCTTGAGTCTTGAAGGAAGTACAATACGCAGATCTACGTACCTTAGTCGAGAGCATTTGCGGTTTGACTGTTTGCCCAATACATGTATCAATTATAAGCCGGTTTCTTAAACCTTGCTCAAGCTAGGGGTTGCAATGCATGACAATGCTCTATATATCCCCAGTTGATCCATTGTCACCTAAGTTTATTGTCAGTAAGTGAGTATGTCAGGAGGCCACCCCAAATGCAATTGACCTAGAGTGATCCCTGGCATGCAGCAATTTGTATACGTTGACATAGACGGCCATTAATCTATGCTAGAGATAATTGGTTCTTAAAATTTTCCAGCGTTAGGATCTAATTTGTACTGACCACCTAATGACTGTAAATGTACTGCTGGGAATCAACTAGTGTCAAGCTGCCAAATTGTGAGACTTGCAACAGCACCCTTACAAACAGAAGACTTTGTTTATTACGAAGGGGATATATCTAGTCACAAGGAGTTTTCATTCCAACTCCCTGTGTGCAATGTGGGAAAGCTCTCAGATACCCTTGTTACAAATTCCTCTTAAAACCACTGTCAAAGGGAAAATTCGTTTCTCCCAATAGGTTGTTTCGAAGCAGGGAAAAATTACCAACTTCCCCTTTGACATTGGTTCGCAGTACCTTTCTAGATGGCATAATTGAACTTTCCCTGTGAGGCTCCCTGGGAATTTTGCAAAATTCCCTGTGTTGCACAATTCCCTGTTGCAAGTGCGTTTTTAGTCTATTCTTGGAAGTAAAGTTAACAATTTTCCCACAGGTGAATCATCCAAGAGCTCCTTGTCAGTGCTAATGGGACCAGGAGATTAATATGAAAGCTCTAATACCAAGGAGATGATCTACTTTTGCTTCTGTACCAGCCATAACCTAAGAGCCATGAGCTCCCACATTCAATTAACGTTCATACACACACAGGGTTTGAACCAATTATAACATGATTACAATGAATTTCAAATCTTCATTAGCTACGATTCTTCATGACCCGCTAACTTTGATCACATTACACAGCTAGACTAATAAGGCTTCTGAGAAAAATACCATCAGAGAGAGAAAGGACACACAAAGCACCCCTTTGGGATGACCATTGTTGGGAAATTAATCGTGGTAGTTGCCTCGCAAAGAAAAGCCCGGCTATACTATACAAGGTAAAGGGGGAGGGGGTGGAGGCAACCAATACCTGATCATCAGAGATATTCATCAGCCAAGGTTTCTTCCTACTTACCAAGGAGAAGCCACTTAAATTTCCATGATCCCAGATTCCACCCTTCACCCCAAAACTAGGATACCAAGTTCAGTCGGATCTACTAAAGAGTCAAGACCATGGCGTTACGCAGCGGCTAGTTAGTTGACAGCCTAAGCTTTTGATGAAATTTATGAAAAGACTTAACTAGTGGGCTAGAAGACTTTGTGACAAGTCCTGACCCCCACGCTCTTAGATTCCAAGAGACACCGACTACATCTCTTAGTCCAACCAACTGTCCGACCATGTCTCTGATCTTCTCAGACACATTAATATAGCGGTCTAAATTAAGAGAAATTCCAAAGTATTTGCTAATCACCCCTTATCTATAGATTAGCTACACATCATGTGTGGCCAGCTGCTTGGCAATTCACAAGTTTACAACCGTTTCCAATCTTTTATGAGTTATCTTTTATATTTAGTTTATAACTACACCAGATAATAATTAGTGTGTGTTCTTGAATATTAATGGTTTTTTCTATAATTAATCTGCACATGTATATTATTAATGTTTGCCACTTCAGAGTTTATATATTATGAACTAAATACATGAGTACCATCTAGTCCCATATTTTGAGAATGCTTAATACGTGTTAAATATTGTGAGTTCATTTTTTTTTAACTTCATTTGAAATGTATCCTATTTCAATTGTTTGAACTTGTCATAAGGGGTGAATCCATTATGCAATGAACCTAGCTACTCCTTGTTTGAAAATGAGTCAATGTACAAACTCTACTCATTATCCTCATCATGCTAATTTTTTTCACTTTACATACATGATAGAGTGAAAGCATATTAAAGGGGTCAAGAATTTTTTTCCCATTGTATTACTTTTCAAGGTATCCATGTTTAAATTTCAACCATGTCACTATTAAAAAATATTTTTGTAATACTTTTCATATCATGATAGGTCAAAACATAAAGAAGGGCATAAGCACATTAGAATCTTCCAAAATTGTTGTTATGGAATACAATTTTTTTACAAAATTTGGATTTAAAGCAAACTTGATAATAATATTGTGAACTTTAATGAAATTTGAGAAGTTTAGAACTTGCCATAGTTTTAAATTTCAATGTGATTTGTTGGAATATTTATTTATTTTTAAAATAAATGTAATTTCATTGTCCACTAAGTCTTGTTTTCACCTATTAAATTTCTTCAAGTTTTGTATTAAATTAAAACCATAAAATTAATAACAGTTCAAATGGAGTAAGTCAATATATAAAAGAAAGAAATTAGACCATAATTAAGAAATCTATAACTTATTTCTTTTGTATTATATATTTTCACACTCACACCTAGTTTCATTTCATTTGATGTAAATGAAACTTCAAACTAATAGAATAAAAAATATTAGTTGGGTGTAAATATGGGAAACTAAAGATTTTTAAGTAAAAGTACAAAAAAATTCTTGTCATTTGCCATTTGGAAATGATTGTTTATCAAACTTTTAATTTACCACATAGTTATATAGTCACCACCCAAAAAAAACCTATTTGTGATATGATTATTATGAAACTTTTCATATGAATCACAAACCTATTCTAATCACATGGAGTCTCAATATTTATTAAATACTATGAATTTCATAAAGATTAAAAATTATATCAATCATTTTTTAAACACATTTGCATTTTTCAATACATTGTAACATACTTTTTTTTATATGAGTATATTCTAACATCACATCATGTGAAACAAAAAAAGGTAGTTTTTTTGGCATTTGATTTCTTTGTATTTAACTCTACCATAATATGCACAAACATTGTGAAAATCATTTTAATAATGACATGGTTGAAGTTCAAACAAGGGTATTTTGAAAATTAAAACAATGCAACACTAATTGTATAGTGTGCTTTCAATCACACATGCAAATTTCAAATTTTTCTTTTGTGTTTTGTACATCATTTCTAATATTTAATTATGTTTGAAAACTTGGATTTTCTTCAAAACTTTCTTGTAAACATTTGTCTTCTAATACCACTTCATTCATGAAAACATCACATATATTTTCATTTTTGAAAAATTGTTCCATGTTTAATTTTCACAACAAATTGTCACCTAATGAGAAAAAAAATGTGAAAAAAAAAATTAAATAAAAAACAAGGAAAACAACTTATTTACAACATGCATAATAATGAATTTTTTTTAAATGAGAATGAAAAAAACATTGTTTTTTTTTTTTTTACAAATCAAGGTTGTCAAATGTTGAATATTCCAACTTGAATACTTGCACAAAACAAGAGTGCGAGAGGGAGAATAACTAACACCACAACAAACAACAGTAACAATAACAAAGAATAGCAAAAACTAATGATAACAAGAAATGGTGAAACAACACCATAAACAAACAATGGCAAATGACAGTAACAACAAGAGATGATGAAACAACATTAAAAATAAGCAATGGTGAATAATGATGGTCATAGCAAGAGTAAGTGATGATGAAACAACATCAACAATAGGAGATGGTGAAAAAAAAAAAAAAAAAAAAAAAAAAAAAAAAAAAAAAAAAAAAAAAAAAAAAAAAAAAAAAAAAAAATATAAAAAAAAAAAAAAA
>Ga0116229_10014332_pt1 | contig 11029 bp, 9 predicted proteins | sample S1TSphgellanicum_3_FD_87313 | JGI IMG/M metagenome (GOLD analysis project Ga0116229, IMG submission 87313) | Host-associated microbial communities from peat moss isolated from Minnesota, USA - S1T2_Fc - Sphagnum magellanicum MG | ecosystem: Host-associated > Plants > Peat moss > Unclassified...
CAATTTGATATAAGGTTCTAGGATTTGGAATGTGTGAATCTAAATAACGAATCTATCAATGTTGAATTGTGAATGATGCTTAGAAGGCAAAATAATTAACTTCATCTACGAACGCAACCTAATGACCAAACATACATTCGCATTCGTTCTTCATCGGTAGCATTTGTGCTTTCAAGCATAGTCACCTTGTAGAACCGGAGGTAGAGGGACAAAAGTTGCCTCACACCTATGTACATGCTTATGTTATAGAGGATGTGATATCTCCTTCACATAATGGTTACAAGGGAAAGGGCATTAACATATGATCACTACTAACCATTCACACATGGTCCACCATTGCCCCCCTAATGGACTTGTCAACAGCCTCCCCCAAAAATGAATCAGTATTATTACCTAGTGCTCCAGGGAGCAGATGAATCACATGGTTCTCTGCAAAACCATGCCAAACACAAAACGACAAGCCCTGAGAAGTTCAACGGGGTAGCATAGTGTCATATGCATTCTCCAAATCTTCTCTCTTGCTTAACAACAATAGGGACCAACCTTGGTCTCTAGATCCTTGCTCTTCTTCTTCTTCAGCAACCTGGTGTTGCCTCATCTATCTTGCAGTGCTTGATTGTTGATTCACTTGGTTTTTTTCTTGTGAAGTAGGAATTGCCAAAGCACTTATGCCATCTCTCTCATAAGATTTCCTCCAGTTCCTTCTAATTCTTCCTTGGAAAGAAAAAAGTACATAGTATTGATTTTGCTTGCATTACATTGTTTCTTGAAGTAGACTTCAGAAAAAATTGCTACATTGATGAACAAATAATGATAAGGGTTTTGGGGGTTGGCAGGGTGACTGGGCAAATGTAGAATTGTACTATTTTCTGTAAGTTAAGAAACTTACGATGTGAATGGACCTGTGGGTTTCACATGGGACAATCTTTGAGACCTCACACCCGTACCTCAATAGCTATTGCCATGCCCCTCCTAATCCATACAAATTGGGGTTTGCAGTGTCAGGTCGGGGATTACTTGAAATGCTAATTGGCATTGTAGACAGTAAGTAGTGTTATCACACAAGGAGCTCCTAAAACAACCCCCTTTCACCTTTCAGGTCCTTTTCAGTGTAAGGGGTGAAAGGGGGGCTGTGGATTTACAGGCTATTAATTGTGAGCTGATTGTGAAAGCCCAATCAGAGAAATGACTAACTTTTTCCCCATGTGGTCAAAAGGAGCAAAAGGGTGTGTGTTGGAGTCAGAATGCTGCTGCCCTAACTGGAAGTATCTGTGAGAAGGATATTACTCAGGGGCAGCCATGTGAACTGGGACGGGTTCGGTTTCTCTCCAACTTCATATTTCTGCAATGAACGCCAGTCAACGATGGCGATGAAACCCAACCCCACATTTCTTCAGTCACAGATAAGAAGCAGCAGGGCGCCAAGCACAGGCTCCCTGCCAGCAGCGTCCCATGACTTCCTCATGTAGGAGGTCTCTGTTCCCTGTTTCTCTCCCCCCACCCCCCTGAAAAACAATAGAAAATCAAAATGTCCCCAACACTTTTCCCAATTATGTAACCGGGTTGATGGGCTACTGCAGACAGCTCCAGTACAGAAGCATGCTGTATAACTATACTTTTGCCAACATGAAGTAATAAAATATTGCTTTGTGTTTGCAACCCACTCAATAGTTTAGTGTTTTTTTGTTTTGTTTTGGTGCATGGTCAATGAATCAACTAGCCGTGCACTGTCCCAACAATGTTTTTTTAGTGATAAAGGCAGGGTCATTGGGATGAGAAGTTCCCCACCCAAACTGAAATTGCTGTTTCCAAAGTTGGCAGTGTTTGAATTTGCAACAAGTAGTAATAACAAGGGGTGATAATTTTTCCATGCCGTCCAACTCTACCATTGAATACATTTTTGTCTGAAAGTGGCCCAAAAAGCTTCCCTCTAAATTTCAGTACCAGTTACCAAACTCCGTATCTTGTAAGCAGCTCGTGATCAACAGTATTACGATTGCATAATTACCCACAATTTCTTGACCTTCATTATGTTTGCTCCCAAAACAAACAAAAACCTGTCAGACAGTAGCAACATTCAACATCTTTGATCCTTGTGTTGGATATTCACAAGAAAAGGTGTGGCAAGAAAATGATTAATTGAAAACCTGTGCACCAGGTGGACTAAAACCCACTACATACCCCAGTGTTGTTTAGGGTACATATGATGGGCCAGAGTGAATGAGCACCCACCATCGCACCATCCACTGCAGTGTTAATTTTTGACAGAGGATATGACAATTCATTTGACAGGCCGTATATTGGATGCTAGTAATTTTGGCAGGTTGTTCAAGATTCAACCAGTTTTTTTATGGGCAAAATTTGAAAACGACGAGTTGAAAATAAGCACAGTGAACTGGTTGAAAGGCCATGGGTTTCATTGTTGTTCATGACAACTTCACGAAGTGGCTTCATGCCATATGCATTACAGGTAGGGTTTGCATGAGTGGGAGCTGTGGGAAACACAGAACTTTTTCCCCTAAGTTGTCAATATCAGGTGAAATGGGAAAAAAATTCAATCATCATTCATCAGAACTACAAGATCCATCCACACCAGGTATATCTGACCTCAATCACACAGTGATCTCTGTGGGAATTGAAGACTTTTTTTTGACATCATTCTATAGGATGTCACATGACAGGCTATTTTATAAAGCTAGTTTTTTTTATGGACTGGAAAAGTTGTTCTGGTTTTCTTGAGGAGTAAAGGTATCTTTTGATGTGCATTGATGGAAGCTAAAATTAATCCTAATCCACTGGATGCCAGTTATGACTCAGTTATGGGTAAACCTCAACTGACTTAATATCCGGTTTCACCCTGGTAAGAACTAGGTCATACATATAGGTATACAGGTAGGAAAATAGGTGACTACTGCTGGGTAATAACTCAGAGGGTTGTTAATAGGCAGGTATTAAAAAAAGCAACTGAACCAGCATGGTTAGCTCAGGAACTGAAACCCAACAGAAAATTGTTTCCTGACTACTTACCATCCATCTTTCATGGTCTGCTAAAGGTGCTGGTTCACTCCATGTTGGGATCAATCTCTGTTGTAGCTGCTCCTTCTTCGATTCAACACATAGGATCTCTACAAACAAGAATTGGGGGAGGGGGGGACTCTCCCATTGTGGACAACAATGAATTTTGCCCATCTAGCCCTATAACAAAACTTTTGTGGCAACTTTTGTAGATGTGTGCACCAAGGGGATGACCTAATGGGTGAGACAACAAGAGATATAGAATATAAGTAGCTGGTAAGTATCTGCAACGCATTCCTTTCCCCTCACAACTTCCAGTACGTACATTATTGGAAGCTTTTTGCCAATTGACTTCTACTAAAGCTTGAAGCAAGTATACCCCACTCCAGACGGCACTTGACAATTGGCTATCCAGTATATGTTTGTCTGTGCTGACTTTAGCATGAATGGCTGCTTGTTATTCATTTTTCAAAATGATTTGGATTTTCCCAGGTATTTTTTGAGAAATGTAAATAAAATTGAACTAGCCCTGTTATTGGCCAGTACTCTAGGTAGAAATTAAATAATCTGAAACTATGGTAAACCCTCCACAAAGGACTCCTTGCCTTTGGGTCGTAACTGAGCATTATACAATCATTTTTCATACGTTTTCACATCCAGGCAGCCAGTGCCAGGTAGAGAAGGGAACTTCTTTCCCGTCCTTGCTGGAGCTCTAATTGCCACATGGACACATTGAGTGTCTATCTGGCCAACTACATGTTGGGAAAATGTGTAGTTTTTTTAGAAATGTAGGAAATATGATCAGTTTGGATTTGTTAAAGGAAACTATTCTAAGTCAGAATTGCAACTACAGTCCATCATCATTACTCAAGTTATTTTGCAAATGAATTTTATTTAAATCCAATTTTTTGCAAGATGCTATATGGGGCTACAGTGAACCAGCAACCACCAGTGAACCATCCAATGGATGCCTGTTATTAGTCAGTTGTGAATGAACCTCAACTGAGTCAACAATTGGTTTCACCTTAGTAATCAATTCTACAAGAAATAGGCCTCATATATAGGTAGATAAGTAGTGAAATAGGTAACTATTAGGTAAGTAGATGGTTTATACATAGGTAAGGACTGATTTTACTATCTACCTACTAAAGTAGTAGGTAGGTAACTCAAAAAAGGCAACTGAGCTAACTATCATTGTTAGCTTGGGAACTGCAACACAATGGAAAATTATTTCCTGACCACTTGCCATCCATCCTTCGTGGTGCACTACTGGGTGTTGGTTCATTGTGGTCGCTATATAGGGGAATCAAAACCCTGACTAGAAAAAGCCCTGCCCATTGTAGCATAAAGCCTAACCTACACAAAAAAAAAACTTTATTCTATAATATTGAATGCAAAGATAAATCTTACACCCTAAAACAAGGGGGTTTTATGGAGATTCACCTTCTCCAAATAGGCATAGATCATGGAAACAAAGGAGAACATCTTCACTTTGGCAATTAAAACTAAGACACCAATTTTGATCAAAATTCAAATAGCTAGTTGTTACTACCTACATGAACAAGCCATTTAAAGCATCTTAACAACATTCATGCATCCATATTTCAAGCACATCTTAGAAAACAAGAAGGAAATAAAAATACAAGAAAAAAATAGTTTGGAAGTTGACAATATTGCCATGAACTAGCATTCAGCCATTAGATTATTGCTTCCAGCTTCAACCTTTTACATTGTATCAAATTGTAGCATCCTCCTAATTCTAAATTGCTATTCCAAAAGGAAAGTTCTACGAGGTGAAAAATTATGGTTGAACATGCAAATGACAAGCTCCAAATTCATGATTAATTGATTGCATGGTTTTATTTTCATAAATGTTAACATTAAAAAAACAATGTTCATCTTTAATAGAACCACTTATTTGCACGACAAAAAGATTAACCAACTTGATGTATTTTAAGATTTTGTTTTCAAGAATCCAAAAGGTAGTAAGGGCTTTTCACAATGTGGTTACATTACAAGGAATTTGCATACTAACTAGTTATTTCAATTGTAAATATATTTTTTAGTCATAAATGTCATATGCCATTGCTACACTTTCTAGTCACCTTGAACAAATTGTGTAAAATTTTAATCACAAAAGACATGATGTGACAATTAGTCAAAATGACAATCACATTGAGATGTGATTAACACCAACTTTTCATTTTACTAACATGGCATGGTCATTTATGACTAGTTTTTATAACAAAAATTTGCAATTGCATATACCTACGTGATATAATCATTTGTGACTAAAATGTGAGGATACTTCTTGGTCATTTGGTTGACATGTGGCAAGTTCCAAATTGAAAAAATGGCATCACATGACCTACCTAGGTAACCTAGGCTTAAACTACATAGCTTAAAAGCTTAGAAGATAGCCTAGGCTAACTAGGCACATTCAAATAGGTTGCAAGCATGAGGATTTGAACCCCTCACTTTCACATTAAAAGTCCAACCCTAATTATTGCATCATTTTTTCAACAAGTGATAACTCTTGTCATTGCATCATTATGAACATTTTTTCCTATTCTTGCCTACCCTAAACATCTAGCTACCCTAAACTACCATACATTATTTTAAGCTATTTCTAAACCATTAGATATTATATTTAAGTTATTTAAAACTAAACTACCCTATGTTATTTTAGACTTTTTCACCTTAAATTATTCCCAACTATTTAATCCCAGGTCATTTCAAACTATTATAAGTTAATTTTTTATTATTTAAAATTTATTTTGGTTTTAAAAATTATTCTAAGCTATTATATCGTAAAATAATCTAGATTATTCTACCTTAAGCTATTTTAAATTATTTTATTTTTAGTTATTCTTGACTATTTTAAGCTATTAAACCTTTGGTTATGTTTGGCTATCTAAGTTATTGCATTGATAGGTTATTTGAAATTATTCTACCTTAGGTTATTACTTACATACATTTTTATTATTTTATTTTAAGCTATTCTTAGTTATTTTACCCTAGACTATGTTTGGTTATTCTACCTTATGATATTTGAACCTATTTTATCTTACATGTTATTGTACCCCGAGCTACATTTGATTATTTTACCTTGAGTTATTTTTGTTTATTCTTAATTAGTTCACCTTAGATTATTTTTTATTATTTTACCGGGTTATTTTAACATATTAATTTATCCTAGGTTATTTTACCCTAAACACCATGTGTATTGTCCAAAATGTATTTCCTTTAATAACACCATCACAACATTAAACCCCAACATTATTTCCACATTAATGTACAAACATATTAAATTTGGCAAAAGGTATTGTGGGTGCATCCAATGCCATTTTCATGAGGAGGGCAATATTCAAAGAATACATGTTTGATAAAATTGATCATAGATATCCATTTAGTTTTGATTTGTTGCACAAAATTTTATTGCCCTTCATTTCCATGATCTATACCAATTTGATAAACTTAAAATGTCTTTGGGTTATGGTTAAAATAACCATATGAACATTGCAAAAGATTTTCAATGTGAAAACAATTAGGTAGTTTTGAATGGGCTTGTATTATAAATTTTGTTTAATGAACCATACAATGCACATTGGTGACAAATGGAACATATTGATGTTGGATTTGACCTATCATTATTTATTCGAAGCTTTAAAAGGTGTTAACCCCATCAACATCAAAACACACCACCTTTACAACGATGTTTTCTTGTTTTAGGTCCCCTTGTGTCATCAAGGAATTCATGATCAACAAAATTAAGCTATCAACCCCATATATAGATAACATTTGATACACATCCAACAATAATGGTATCAAACACCAATCCTTCACATTTGCCCAACTTGCATTATACGCGGTTGTGGCTTCATCAAAAGTAAAAGAAACAAAATTGAAATTGTAAATAGTAAGTTTAATAGCTTTCAAATTTTCATTTTGTGTGTATTTTACAATTTCCCAATTAACCCCATCAAACCAATGCTTCTCATTGTTGAATCAAATTATTTAAAACTCATATAAGGGTCAAAAGTCTTCATATAATTAATCATTGGCTTACTTTTATTTAGTATGTTAACACATTGAATAAGTTTATGATTATATTCAAATGTTGGAAGACATTGGTTGTAAAAAAATGATCATAGGTAATTTTAATGTTTACATGCATACATTTTGGATCAATGATTCAATAAACCACTAGAAGAAAACCCCCCTTTTTCAACTATGTTTTTCAACTTGGGCTCAATTATAACTATAGTTGAAATCGACCCTTCCAACTGCAAATTATTATTTTTCAATTGTTTTCCAACTACTGACCAAAAAAGTCAATAAGTACAAGTCAAAAATGACATTGCAATCGAAAGTGATAGTCACACATCACCACCACAAGAATAACCACTTTTGACCATTTTAATTGGAAATGACATATATCCACCATTACAATTGAAGGTTGTTTTCGACTATAACCTCCCATTGGATAACTTCATCCATTAACAAATCATGACATCATCAAAACTTGAATTGTTCTTCAACTATATTCCAACTAGGCCATTGAATTATAATTTTGACTATGTTAGTTATAATTTCAATTATATTACAACTAGGTTAAGTAAATAGTCTAGCTAGTAGTTTCTTAACATGTGGTTCAAACATATAACAAGTAGTTTGTTGACACATGGCCCACATAGGGCTACATATCACCTAGGCTAAGCTTATACTTAGGTTAGACCCAACTTACGTGAATTTCAAAACTAGGCTAGGCCCAAATCACCTAAATTGAAGCCACCTAGGTTAAGCTTAGACCTAGGCCAAATGCCACCTAATTAGTAAAATCTTATTTCATTTTAGATTTAGCTTTTAAAGTCAAATTTTTGTGATTAGTTCATCCCAAATGGCTATTCTAATTTAGAAAATTTAGTGTTCTTTTAACGTTTTTAATTCACCTCTTTATATAGTTTAAAAACTTGTCATGGAAGAAAAACAATATGGGATAAACATTTTAGTTGCAACCTAGTTATAATTTAACTGTAAGCAAATTACAATTTAACTAGTTTTAACCCAATTGCAATTTAATCACAACTATCTACAACAACTACCTATCTATTTATTTGATTAATATTTAACTACTTATGTAGCCTAGCCTACTACTAATTACCTAACTTACTACTTATTAATTAACTTAGCCTATTAAATAATGTAGCATATATGTGGCACTTAGGTTGGGCTAAAGCTAAACAATGTAACACCTAAACCTATATTACCTAGTACCAATCTAACCCTTGCATATGTAGCCTAAAAACTTAATAGCTATTAGTAGCTAAAAAATACCTATTAAGTAGATACCTGTTAATTAATAGCTAATAAATACCTAGAGGTAGGTACTAATTACTTGATTAAGTATTTTTATAGTTAATTAATAATTAATAAGTAGGTACTTAATATTTAACTAAACATTAACCTTAATGGTTACCTACCTAATTAATAGCTACCTATTAGTAGTTATTAAGGACTTAGATATCTACACTACTACAAATCATGGTTTTTTAAGAGGTTCAAATTGACTAATTTTTTACTAATGAACATGTACATTTTGATTGAAGCCCCTTTAAATGACACATGTAACTTTTGATTAATCAACTTGACTACAATGGTTTATTTGACTAAATACATATAGTCAAGTTGTACAACTTTAATCAAAATGACCAATAATCTTTAGTCAAATTGAACATTTAATCAAAATGGTCAATGATCTTTAATCAAAATGACCAGTGGTCCTTAATCGAGTTGAACATTTAATCAAAATGACCAATGATCTTTAATCAAATTCAACATGGTTTATTACCTTATGTATCCACCTCATACCTACTCACCCACCTATTTATTTAGTTAATTACTTACTTACTTATTACCCACCCACCTACCTAAGTTATTTACCTACATACCTACCTTTTTACTTATACTTTTTCACCTAGGTCTAACTATGTACCTACATATATTTTTTCACCTTTATACAATCTACCTACTTACCTAACCACTTACCTACATATTATCCATTTACCTATCCACTCACTTACCTATCTAAATTTAACCACTAGGTGTAGCCTTTAAATTTAGCCACTAGGTTTACCCAAAGTTTAACCATTGAGTTTAATCTAAATTTAGCTATTAAGTTTTTCCACTATACTTAGCCATTAGATTTTGCACTAGGTTTAACCTAAATTGAACCATTAGATTTGGCCATTAAGTATAATTGAAATTTAACCACTAAGTATAGCCTAAATTTAACCACTATATTTAATCGTGCTAAATTTACCCACCAAGTTTAACTTAAGTTTAGCCATTATGTTCAGTGATTAGATTTAACAACTATGTTTAGCTTATGTTTAGCCACTATGTTTAACCAAGGTGTAATCATTATGTTTAGCCATTATATGTGACCATTAGGTTTAACCGCTATGTTTAGCCAAAATTTAATCATTATGTTTAACCAATATATTTAACCATTAGGTTTAACCATGAAATTTTGCCATTAAGTTTATCAACTAGATTTAACCAAGGTTTAATCATTATATTTAGCCATTAGGTTTAACCAAAATTTAGCCATGAAATTTAGTCATTAAGTTTATCAACTAAGTTTAACCACTTTGTTTAGTTATTAAATTTAATCATTATGTTTAACCATTACATTAGGTCACTAAGTTTAACCATTTGATTTAGCTATGTTGTGTTTAGCAAAATTTTAGTCATTAGTTGTCACCTAGGTTAAATCATTATGTTTACCAATGGGAAATAAACATTATAAGAAAATCATGGCTTTCCAAAAGGTTAATTTGATTGAAGTTTCCACACATTACTAGAAATTTTGGGTTTTGCGACTGTCGCATGCAACTAAAATTCAGTTGCATGCGACACATGCAACTAAAATTTGTGTAGTTGCATAAGACAAGTTGCATGGGACATGCAGTTGCATGCGACAATATGTATGCAACATGTATATACGGTGTTAGTATACATGTTCATACAAACATACCAATCCAATGTAGTTGCACCTTATGTGCAACTTTCCTTGCAATTACATACAACTAATCAAAATATGACACATGTTTAAAAATTAGACAACTAGCTTGTGGACACGTGTCATTATTTAATTTTTTTATGTTTTCAAAATCAAAAATTCTTTGGATTAATCTTAATCATTAAAGTTTTTGCCACTAGAATGATGACACGTGGCACACCATGGAACGTTCATTGACCATTTGACACAAGTTCAATATTTTAACACCAATTATATGGTGACACATGGTAATCAAGGTCCACCTATTTTTAAATTTTAAATATTAATTAATGAAATCTAAATCATTTAATTTATGGCTAATAAGATGTTGACATGTGGTGCTTAAGTAGGTAGATTATAATTAAACCCTATTAAGTAAGTAGGTTTATTTAGGTATGTAAGTAGATTGAAAAATAGCTAGGTTTAGGTTATATAAGTAGGTTTAGAATAATCCAATTTTATTTTCTAGTTTGACCATTTCATAAAGGTCAAGCTTTTTTCATTCACTCATCCCTAATGGCACTTGGTATTTGGTTTAACATGACTATTGCTCCTAGTTATATACTGAGCCAAATAGAATTGGAAGCCAAAGGATGTGGGTTAAAACATTCCATTGCAAACCTCATGGACCAACCTAGTTGCACATTAGATGCAACTACTGTATTAAAGTGTAACAACCAGGGGAGGGCTCTATTGCTTTTGGTGTCCAAACAAAACTTGAAGCCCTCCTCTTGGGGCATCTAATACACTAAAAATCGTTGAAAACAGATTAGAAATAAGAAAGTTATGGCCCCCCAAAGTGAAGGGGGTCAGAAAACTCAATTTTTTTTTATTAAGGCCGGTTCTTAAACACCTAGAAAGTTCATTTTATGTTGTTTTTTTGCTATTAGAGTTCAAATGTGATTTGTAGGAATTCAGATGGCGCTCCTATAGCACTTTAAATCGTTTAAA
>Ga0116229_10014333_pt1 | contig 11028 bp, 9 predicted proteins | sample S1TSphgellanicum_3_FD_87313 | JGI IMG/M metagenome (GOLD analysis project Ga0116229, IMG submission 87313) | Host-associated microbial communities from peat moss isolated from Minnesota, USA - S1T2_Fc - Sphagnum magellanicum MG | ecosystem: Host-associated > Plants > Peat moss > Unclassified...
GGTTAGTTTAGCATTCGGGACACCCTTGGGTGTTGGGACTTGCCACGGGCACTTGGACACACAAGACTCACCACGGCCCGGACTCGAGGGAAGCCACCACCTTCCCCCATATAGTATTCTCTGTGGCTGGTCGCAGAGGCTACATCCGAATGGCACATTTTGTTGGGACTCCCAAAATGGAGTCCCGAAAGTGTCCCGGCTGGACTCCCAGAACTTTGAACGGCCATAGCTCCTCACCCCGAACTCAGATCGAGACGAGTCTTGAATCAATGTTGTAACTCTCGTCAAGAGCTTTCCAACGCCGTGTCGCACTCTCCAAGGCAACGTCGGGAAGAGGTTGATTCCCGACTTTGAGTGGTCGGGAGTCAAATTGCCAGTTTGACTCCCGGCCCTTCTTTTGCCCATAACTTGGGCTGCAGATGTTTGAATGGCCATGCAAGGCCATTTTCAATATCTACGTTTCAAGACCTTTCCAATGACACTAAGAACGCCCCAATGCGAGGTGTTTTGGGCCTTGCTGTCGAGCTCTGAAAATTCAGGAGTCCCGGGGGACTCCAAACCTCCAACTTTTCCAAGTGTTGGGCTTCACCCCCACACTTGGCCAAAATGGGGTTGCGACAATAAGACTATGTAATTACTACAAAATTTATGTTCAAGACTTCAATACTATTGCTCATCTCTCTATGCATTGTTAAAAAAAGATGTTGCTTAGACATGGAGTGATGAGGCTCGGGAAGCTTTCGACACACTCAAGGAAAAGCTTTCAGAGTTCCTCATTCTGAAAAGACTTGATTTCAACAAGGTCTTCATTCTACACACTAATTAGAATGCTCTTGGAATTGGAGTTATTATTGGCTAACTTGATGAAGAAAGCAAGGAATATGTTATTGCATATGCATCCCAAAGTAACAACAAGGCTGAGAGCAACTACTCTTCATACGAAAGGGAGTGCCTTGCTATTGTATGGGCCGTCATACATTTCAGGCCCTATTTTTATGGCACCAATTTCATTTTGCATTCCAACCACCAACCTATCAAATGGTTGATGACCAACGATAAGCTTACAGGTAAGTTAGCTCGTTGGGCACTTATATTTCAAGAGTATGAGTTCAAGGTTATTCACCGACCTAGTATTACACATCAGAATGTGGATACCATGTCACGGAGACCCCTCACTACCTTTGAAAAGTTTTTAGAAGCTAGGCAAAATTTTGACCAAATTCTAGCAATACATGTATCTGATGCATCTAATTATCTTGCACTACTACAATGTAACCTGGTTGAGCATCCCATTGTGGATATATGGGAGGACTTGGACACTCTGAGGTTTCTTCAACATGGGGAATACCTTCCCCAAGTTACATCAAGTCAATAGGATCACATGCAACAGCGGTCCAAACGCTACTCATGGAAGGACAATCACCTTGTCCGATGCTTACCACAAGGTGACAAAGTGGTTCCACCACCACATGAACGGCCTGGTCTTATTCAAAAGGTACACTCAAAGCTTGGACATTTTGGAGTTAAGCGTACTTATAGCCTTTTCACTCCTCATTACCATTGGAGAGGTATGTATGCTCAAGTCTGAGACATCATTGCTAGGTGTGAACAATGTGATAGAGTGAGAACTTCTTTCTCCTCTCGACAACTCACGCTTTTTCCACTCCCTATTCAGGGCATGTTCTATCGTTGGTCATGTGATTTAACTGGAGAGTTACCACAAACCTGTAGGGGTAATGTTTACATCATGATTATGATTGAGCATTTTTCAAAATGGGTTGAGCTTGTTGCGCTACTAGACAAGTCATCACACAGCACGAGCCAGGCTTTCTTACAACAGGCTCTAAATAGGTTTAGGGCTTGTGTTGAGTGCCTTACTAATCAAGGATCAGAATTCAGGGGAGAATTCCAAGACCTACTTAACCATGCTCTCATTAACCATCGTCGAACTTCAAAAGATCATCCCCAAGCTGATGGCCTTGCAAAAAGGATGGTTCAAATGTGCAAGAAGGGACTTCGGAAGATTTGCTTCACTAAAAACAAAGAGGATTGGGACTTGGCCCTCCCTTACATTGCTATGGGTTACAGGATGTCCAAACACACCTCTTTATCTCATTTCTCTCCTTACTTTTTACTTTTTGGGAAACATCCCATTCCACCCCCTTCCATTGTTGCTCAAATGGACCAAGTTATGGACTTGGACTCCCTAGCCATTTGGGCTAAGGTCATTGCAGAAAGGGCTGCTCTATTCAAGAGGGTTATGCCCATGGCCATGGAAAACTTGTCCATTGCACAGCATTGAGACACCTTACAATATGCACACACACGAGGTGACAATTACAAACCTAAGGTGAAACAATTTGATGTTAATGATTTTGTGTATTTCTAGCGGCAACCCAATGATACTCTAAACACTTCTTCTAGTCGCATTATCTTGAGGATTAAGGCGACCAAGCCTTCAGGTGTGTTGGAGTTGCAAGGAGCTTACGGACACACAGTTCGGGTTCATTCCAAAAATTGTGCGCCCTACCACTTGCCGAACTTAAATCCTACCATCATCACATCGGCTTGGATTCCTCCACTTGATTATCCATGTCAGGTATGTCATAGGACAAACGATGCTGATTAGATGTTGTTTTGCAATAACTGTAATGGTGGATACCATCTCTTCTGCTTCAAGCCGGAGCTCACTCAAATTCCCGCCGACAATTAGTATTATTCATCATGTTTTCCTATAGCACCTTGATTCCTACTCAGACCATGCCACGCTTTTCCTGGCTCAAGTCTGGGGGGCGATACATGAAAATTTCATCTTAGCCTCCTCTTGTGCATTGTATATATATGTGTGTGTGCATATTTTTTTGGTTAATTAATTTATACCTTTGACTAGATTTATTCTTTTTGTTTAGTAAAGTTTACTAAGGATTTACACCCTTACAACATCGTATGTCATGACACTACATGTCACGACAACTGTCATGCCCGTACATGGCCTCATACATGATGGTCAATTACGGGCATGCCCATGTGTGCTTTTAGGGTTAATGTACGATCTTAGGTGATTATACGTTATTAGGTACTTAGGGTTTCAATTTGTTGGCAATTGTATAAAAGGCCAAGCCCCTCCTTTCTCTTTTTAGTTTTTCTAGAATTCCTTTGTCAAGAGAGTTTCCTCCAATCAAATAAGATTTTTAGATGTTCACGGTTGCCATTGCATGGCCACTATCTACATACATTACATGTTCTTCTTTCTTTGCAATTCAATTTTTTCTTTCATTCAATATACATGATAATTTCATCTCAGCCTCCTCTTGTGCATTGTATATATATGTGTGTGTGTGCATATCTTTTTGGTTGATTAGTTTATACCTTTGACCGGCTTTAGTCTTTTTGTTTAATATAGTTTACTATAGATTTACACCCTTATGAAACTGTACATCACAACACTACACATCATGACAACGATCTTCTTGACCTATCCAACATTTCCTTATATTTCAAAGATCTTTTTATCCTTTAACAACATCACATGTAATGCAACTAAATATAAACAAAAAAAGAACATAAAACTTTTAAACCTACAAGAAAATGAAAAGAAATGGCAAGGAAAGGATATGTAGATGGACTAAAAAAATTTTGAAATGGAAGGGATAAAAGGCCCAAAAAAGAACCCCAATGTTTTACATAAAAGAAAGATAACACTCTCAACCCTTCCATATTTTTTTGATGCCCAACACTTAGGCCATTACCCTGATATGTAGACACTTAAAAGTGTGGAAAGGTTCAAAAGAACTACCTATCTCCTATAGAAAACAAGTCAACAAGAAAAAAGAAAATCTTTACCATTTCAAGTTAAATCCTTAACAATTGAACTCAACACTTCATGCACCAACAATGGATAGCTTGGATATTTGTCTTGTCAAGGCATTTTAACTTCAACATGTAACATTTATCTATTAAGGTAGTTTGTTGTTTTGTAAGTTTTTCATGTTGAAATCTCCCAATCCACATGCCCTTCAACATGTATGGAAAAGCAAATGCATCACTAGCCATAACCCATGGAGTGAATATTCTCATGATCAAGGTTAAAAGACCTTTTTTTGAGAATATTCCTATGTTGAAAGGTAGAAGTACAAGACTTCATGTGCAAAGGTTTTTCAAAAATATTCCTCCATGTTTGAAGGTTTGATCATGAAGACCCTTGAACATTAATGGTGACTTGGGCTCAAGTCATAACATATATACATTGTTTATTGTTGTCAACCAATGTGTTTAAAACCAAAATCAAGGATATTGGTTGTTATCATATGCATTTTCAAATATTTTTGATTTTGTGCATTTCCATGAATTTGGTGTGGCAAGGATTTAAGTTTCTAGATGCACCATTGATTAATGGTGATTTAAATTCATGGTTGTAAATTCAAATTGTGGATGATGACACAAGTGATTTAAAAATGCTAAGAACAAAATGCCAAGTAGAATGGGTACATCCAAGATCGGGTTACACTATCAAGAACCACTTTAAGACATGCAAGAAGTCCTAAAACTTCATTTTTAGGACTTTTTGGAATTAATTCTTCCATTTTTATTTTAAATGTTGGATATTTCGCCTTGATTTTCATTACAGGCTTTAGCTTTAATGACAACAAAATATTTGTGCCTTTTAAAACTATAAAATGACCAAATTTACTAGTCCTTAACCCTATGCCCAAATTCCTTTTTTAAAAATTGAGTTTTTAGAAATTTTTATTGTAAATATTGATCCATGAACTATTCTAACATATTAAATAGGTAAATATGGCCCTCATACATTATATGAATCCAAAATATCAAGAATGCAATTTTTTTAGTACTCTTTTCATGTCCTTAAAATATATTTTTGTCATGTGACATTGTTGAACTTTTATATTTTAGGACAAAAAAGGACATAACTTTCTAATCAAATATTTGATTTTCTTATGCCATTCATTTCATTTGAATGTAATATTTAAAAAACCCTGAAGGGACACTAGTAAAAAAAAGTAAAAGATACATGAGTAAAAATATAGGGTGCAATATATTGGTTGTTGGGAAAAAAGTTATAAGTTAATTAGTAAAAATAGGGTATTAATCTATAATCAATTTAATTATAATACAAGGTAACAAGGTAATAATACAAGGTAATAATTTGTAATGGATTATAATTAATATAAGGTGGCTTTAAAATGTATATATTGGAAAATTAGATAATAATAGTGTGATAAAAAATAGGTTGGACAATTATCTAATACTCCCCCTAAAAATGGTTTTTTAACACATGTAAATCCCAAACTTTACACTAAGTGTCCACCCAAGTAAAAAAGACATGAAATTTGGTACAAAGAGGAAAAATTTTGAGTCCTTATGATACTTATGTAATTAAATATGTCCATATTTTTGCATGTGTGACAATCCTTTAGAGGTAACTTGATCTTGAATGTACTCGGACCACTAATAGTTGAAAATTGATAATTTCTTTTTTAGCCAAGTTGTATCACTTGAAAAATGATGTAATTATCAACTTGAAAAATGAATTACAATTTTTTGGGGTTTATTTATGCAATCAAAAAAAATTGAAAATCCCTTGGTTTGTTGGGATGTTCATGCAACACAATTTCCACATGTCTTTTTTCAATTCATCAAGTGAACTTGGAATTGTAGGCTCACAAATTGAGATTAAGTGGATTTTTGGTGTGATCATGAATTGCTCAACAATTAAAGTTGGGGATTGAGAATTTAAATCATTGAACATTTTCATTATGAAAAACTAATTTAAATGTTCAATGTTCAATGTCTTAGGCATGATTGGAACCACAATAAAATCTTACATTGTACTTATATGTGTTTCATACGTGTTTAGATGAGCAACATCTATGTTTACATGAATCAAACCTATGAAAAAACATAATTTGCATGACTAGTAATACTAAATCCTAGCCCAAGATGTTTGTGATGTATGAAACTTAAAAACATACATTGAGTTATTTAACATGTGAAACAACGTTATTTAACTATGATTGAGGTGCACCAAAAACTCATTGAGGAAAAAAGTTTGTTTGAAAAAGGTAGCTATGAGTTCAATTAACTTTGGCTAGATTGTGTTTCCATTCAAACTACATGCGACATTTTGTTTCAAATTTAGTCTACATAGATTGCATGCATTTGTAACTTTCTTTTTGTTTTTCTCTAAGGGAAGTTCCTTCCATATTTTTCCAAATGACACACAAAAACATATAAGGTGCAACTTAATGAAGAAAAGTAAAATTTATATTTTATATTTACATTTCCCAACATCATGAATGTTGTTTTGGCATCAAACATTAGCATTATTTAGGGGATCATCAACTTTACATGCTTGATGTTGTATTGAAGGTGAATCAAGACAAGGAGTTTACCTCAAGTGTGGAAAAAATTAAAACAACACTTGAAGGAAGTGAGGTTTTGAGGATTACTAATGCTAAATAGGTACCAAAAAGGAAGTTACTTCAGTACTATGACAAACAACAACAATTGGAACTAGTGTTGGCAACTCAAGAATTGCTTGAATTTGATGACCAAGAGTTGACTCATACAAACTTTGATGAAGAGGAAAAATGTTGGATTGACGTGAAAAACATTGACATTTGGAAGGACGTAATTTGCATGAAGTTGTTGAATGAAGGCATAGTGCTAGACACAACTGATGCTAAGAAGAACAAAAGAACAAAAAAGAGAATAATAAATTATCACTGGCAAGATCAAAAACTTTACTTCAAGTGGTTGTTTGTGCCTAAACTAGAGGAGAAAAAAACATTGATAATCCAAATGCATTGGAGCATTTTGGAGAACAAAAGACCTTGGTTGAAATTTGCATGTGATACTTTTAGCATAATAGGACAAAGGATGTCAAAATGGTCGTGAGAATGTGCCAATAATGTCAAATGGTGAGAAAATTGGGTAGCATTCACTATGAGGATGAAGAATTGAAGAATATACCTGTTTGTGAACTATTTTATAGGGTTGTTATGGATACTACAGGACCATTACCTGAAACCAAGGCAGGAAACAAATATATTATAGTTTCCATTGATCATTACCCAAAGTGGTGCGAAGCAAAAGCTATTGCTGACCATGGTGTTAAAATAACGACTAAATTTTTGGAGGATGATGTAATATGCAGATATGAAGTTCCTAAGTTTGTGCTAACTAATAATGGAGGGGAATGGGCAACAAAATTTGATGTTATGTGTAAGGATTATGGTATCCACCATCAACACACAACACCCCAATGGTCGTAACGCAATGGGATGGCTATTGGATAGTTCTTGTTTCCTTGTCTTTCATTATGCCAATGACTAGTTAAGGAAAAACATTATGTATTATAGAGGTGATATGAAGGGTTGGTGCCATGAAATGATGAATTTTTGAGGTGGTCTAAATTGTAGCATATTGGGCATATAGACAAATCTAGAATCATGATTGTTGGAGAGAAAGACATTAATGGAAAGATCAACTTGGGATTTGGTCCTTTGGGATGGTTAGTATGAGAAACCCGTGATGGGTATCTTCAAATCAAGACAAGAATTCATGTAATATGGCACGTCCATTACTTTGAAAACCTACTCTAGCACCCTGGGTTGTACATAGAAAACTTATTTATGTTTATAGTGATTTTGTTTAGACTTAATATTGTCCATCCACACCACTAATGCCATAAATTTAAACTAATAAACGGAAGGGATCATTGAACACTATTAGAGTCATACTGTCATAGCGCAAAAAAAGAACTATTACATTGCATGTTAGTGATGGGGATTTAACAGTTCATAAGATTGGCTAAACATTAAGAGAATTCATTGATGGCTAAACCTCAAAAATCTTTAAGGAATAATTAGGCCATAATCCAAAATCAAGTAATACAATGGCTAAATAAAGTAGCAATTGAATGAATGTCATGATGAAGTTAATGGCTTTGTAGAAATCTTTAAGTTCAATAATCTGCCATGTACTATAACATAGGAGCAAGAGCTATAGGCTTTTGGTTTGTAAATTCATCATATTTAAATTTGTTGTTTGACAAAATTGTAGTTGTCAGTAGGATATAATAGCCTTTTTCAAAGCTTAAAGCAGTCTATTTTTATGGTATGCTTCTTTTTGGTTACACATTTACTTTGTCAAAAAAATTAGAAAACTATTATTAAATATCAATACTGGTTCTTTGATTTTTTATGATCAACAAGTAAACATATATGTACCTAGGTTGATAATTAATGAATATTTTAAGAACTGCCCAACACTAGTTCAACCAACAACATTTAGAAGTTCCAGCCACGATGAACTAGCACCCACCAGAGCACAATGAAGGATGAATGGTAAGTTGTCAGGAAATAGTTCTCTATTGGGTTCCAATTCCTTAGTTAACCATGGACCTTAGCTCAATTGTAATTTTTTAAATTTACTTTGGCCCATTTTATAGTAGAAATCAAAGCCAATGTTCAACTCAAATCAAACATTCCTATTGGTGCAAAAGTTGAAATCAACCCCAAGGGGTTTACATTAGGAGTCTAAGTTGAAATAGGAAAAACATTTTCAATCTGCCCCAATTATTAATAAATTTAATTTCGTATTGGCCCTAAGGCTAAAAAAGGATACCATTGAATTTGGCAAGCCAATTTGAAACCCTTGGGGCCATTATTTCGACATTCATTAATATCCTAACATCAAAGTTGGTCCCAAGTTTTTTCATCCCTAACTTTTAGTGTAAGCAAGCCTTATTAACAACCCACAAGTAGGTTGTCAATAAGTAGATAATAAAAAAAACCTTTACCTATGTATAAACCATCTACTCACCTAATAATTACCTATTTTACTACCTATTAATATGAGACCTATTTCTTACATAATTGATTACCAAGGTGAAACCAAATATTAACTTATTTGAGGTCCATCCACAAATTGAGTAATAATGGTCATGCAATGGATGGTGCACTAATGAGTACTAGTTCATTATGGCCAGAAATTCTATGAAGTTCTAGATTTGGTATTTCCAATAAACTAACAAAAAAATTAGATGCATGTATTGTTGGTATATATTATTTATTATGCATTTAAACATCTTACAAGATTCGAACTTGGGACCTTCAACTTAGAAGGTTGTTCTATACAACTAAATTGAAATCCCTTTTTGGGTTAAGAAAAATCAAATACAAACGAGCCAAAGCCCAAGCAAAGCCAAAAATAAACTACCACAAAGGGCAGAGAAGAGGGTGGCAAAAGCCAATTCACCTAAACTAAAAAGGCAAAGGCAAACAACAAAGAAAGCAGCCAAAGGAAAAGGCCACCAAAAAAATCAACGAATTGGTATGGAAGTTAGGGGAAAAAATGTTTCTTCAAACAATTTACTATTTAGTTTTACAAATGTATATTTAGAGAGGGTGATTATGAAGAGCATCTTGATTATCGTGAGGATTATCATTTGTAAGTGTGAAAAGTGGTTTTCTAAACAAGGTTTTAGAAGAAGTATCCTACCCTTTAATTTGTTGCCTACGTGGGGTAGTTTGAGCATTGAACTCAATTAAAAGATCTTGCCTTCTTACAAGAAGAGAAGGTCTAGGAGGGAAATCCTCATCAAATCACATATATTGTTTTAAGGGTGATGAAGTTCTCCATTTGTTACACAACTAGCGAAATTCTTCAAGTGTAGCCTCCAAATTTGGATATTGTATCCTATTATGAAATTACATATGCAATTGGGATGTGTCTTCCCCTCTACTTCCCCTCGTTGGATGCAAATTTCTCCATGGAAGAGATCTAATCCTGTAAGTTGATTGTGCATGTTGATTGACCCAAAAATGTCACATTTTAACCAGTGATCTTTGAGATTGCAACTCCTCTAGAAGACTAAAGGAAGCTTGAGAATCTTTTGATTGACCATCAAAATTAATGTTTGACAATATGTCATTGTTTTCTTCACTTTCTTGAACTAGTTCTTGGTGAAGTTCCTCAAAAATTACTTGCAAAATATAGTCTGCCATAGCTTTTTTTTTTTCTAATTCCCCCCAAAGATGGTTGGTAGTTTTCTGATGTTGGGTTTTTATGACCTATTTCCTCAACCCCATGGCTATTTGAATTGGAACCAATGTCTTGGTTGTTATGCATTTGAACCTCTGGGCAAATGAAAAGCCCCATTCTATAGTCTACCATATGTTTGGGAAAAAAAAATCTATTGGGGACTATTTGCCATAGGAGTGTGCTTATATCTTTGCAAAATAGGCATCCATGAGCCCAAACTTTCTTAAACTTAACAACTAAAGGTTTGTGCTTATCTATAGATCTTTTGAACCTATGAAGTTCTCTCCAAGTTGCCATCCCCACTTGAATTGTGGTTTGCCATGTTCAAAACATAGTGATAACTAGGTGAAAATGTTCGTCTCTCAAGTCTTGCTCACATTTATGACACTAGATGAACTAATAAAGAGAACCTAAAAATATCCCAAGGACTTGAAAATGTGTTGATGCAAGACTTACCAATATCCCAATCTATTTCCTTTTTAATTGTAATTTCATTACGAGGTGGTTGAAGCTCACCCAACAAAATGTCCTCTCATGAACTATGCCTTGCCAAAAGAGCATATCTAACCTTAAGTTCCCTAAACTTACTCCATGCCTCTTGAATTGTTGCACACCTCATAAGCCCATGCTTTGAGGTTTCCAAGACACCATCATTACATAAGTTACAAATCCTTTGATGACCTATTTTTGTGTGACATGTCCCAATTGGGAGTCCTTGTGCCATTACAAGCCATAACACAGCTAACACCTTCCTTGGCAACTAGGGGTGCCACACTTTTTGATATAATTTGCCTTTTTCCTTTTGTGTGTATCCCTTCTCCTATATGTTGAGAATTTAAGCTCAACTAGTTAGGTTTCATTAGTTACTGGAGTAGGAAAGTAACTAGGTTACTTTCACAAGGTTGAATTACTTTCGTTACTTATTTTAGTTTGGTTATTTGTGATTTGGTCTTGTAGTTA
>Ga0116229_10014335_pt1 | contig 11027 bp, 13 predicted proteins | sample S1TSphgellanicum_3_FD_87313 | JGI IMG/M metagenome (GOLD analysis project Ga0116229, IMG submission 87313) | Host-associated microbial communities from peat moss isolated from Minnesota, USA - S1T2_Fc - Sphagnum magellanicum MG | ecosystem: Host-associated > Plants > Peat moss > Unclassified...
ATAAATAAGAAGAAGCTAACACATACTTGGTGATATTTGATCCATCTCATCGGTATTTGACATTGTTTTTAGGAAAAACTTTGAAAATTGTATTAGTTATAACAGAATAGACAAGAATCGATCGATCATAATCGCCATTTTTAATACCGATACCATAGATCGACCTCTATGAAGGTTATAATACCATTGCTGAATAACAAAAAATATTGCATCTAGTTTTTATTCGGAAGTTTGTTATTTATTAAAAATATTTTAGATTGTCCTAGTCCCCCCCCCCCCCCCCCCCCAAGTAAGATTTGAACCCAGAGATCCTCATTTAAGTCTAAAGATGGGATATTTGTAATATTTTAGAAAATAATTTAAATGGATTTTGGGATTTTTTTAACCATGGTACCAACCTGGTGGGTGCTGCTGGTTGACCCAAGGGCATGTCAAGTCCAGTCAGGGGTTAGCTAACCACAACCTGCGTTAATCACAACCATGGCCTGAGTTAGGATAACTGATAACACGCCAGCTCACTCTGACATGGCACCTGTGACTGGGACAAATTGCAGGATGACAGAGTGACCGGCAATAGCCCGTCACTTTTACCGTGTCCGAGGCTTATCCTCCCCCAAAAAATTGTGTAATTCTTTTGGTTGAATTTTACTGGCCCTCTTATTTATTGCCACTTTAAATGGCACACATTACAAATATCACAACATGCTAATTTGGGGAAAAGCTATTTAAATTGAATAATAAGTTGACATGGTAGGTATTTTGTATAATATTTTCATTTAAAAAAAATATTGAAGAGGAAAAAACATGCATCAAATTTCTAGAGGGATTTTTGAATATAAATTAATAGCAAATTGGATAGATCACTTTAAATTTGAATACATCTAGCACATCACTTTGGATGCATTATTAGTGTTAGGGTTTCATCCACAACACCCATTGTTTCCACTCTTCTTATTTTTTTTAAAAAAAATTACTTTTATATGTCTCAACTTGGGGATAAAGGGCATTGTGATAACCCCTTTTTGAGAATGGGTGTAGAGGGGAAGAATAGAGGAATGTTGAATGGATACGCCTTTGAATTAATAATGTAAAGTGGATGAACTTATGAATTGGGGGCATGAGTTCAATTTTTGTGATAGTATTAGTTTGAGTTTTGCTTGAAAATCTTGTTTTATGTTTTTTTAAAAGAAAATTATTATTTGGGGTGGAAAATCTTACTTTCCCTAAAATTACAAATGATGTTTTTTTTGTGTAACAATTAGTTTTTTTTTTGGTCCCCCTTCTTTTCCCATATTTCTGAAGTTGGTGGGTTGGCAACCATGCATGAGAGGACTTAGCCAAATTTGGTTTAGACTTTAGAGGGAGAAATAGAAAAAAAAATTAGGGTTGGAACCTATTCTCTAAATAAGATAACTTTAGATTGTTTTTCAACCTCATAATATGGCTACTTAAGCCCATCTTTTCCACACCCCAAAAAAAAAAAACAAAACAAATGTCCATTTTGGCCTGGCCTTGTTGTTGTTGTTGTTGTTGTTTTTTTTTTTTTTTTTTGGTCTCTCTCGCCAGGTTGTAAACTAATTTCGCCGAAAAAAAAGGGAAAAAAGAAAAGAAAAAAAATGCTAAGTTACACTTAGGACAGAGCGAGTTGTGGCACAGCCCACTAGTTTCACTAAATTTCTTTTTCGACGGAAGTAAAAGAAAAGCACCCAACACCGACCGGACGACCTGACCAAGCCTCCATTTCTTTTTACAGTACTGTACGCACGCATACCAATGGCCTCTGCTGCACATGCGCGCATGCAGCGCTCATACACAAACAAACAAACAAGCAAAACAAACAAAACGAGAGCCGAGCGGTGATAACTCTGCTGCGTGTCTACTCTGTTTGATTTCGTGTCTTTCAAGCTTTTCACACAACAGAGTAGACTACTTGTAGGATTTTGGGTTGTGGATCGATTTTCGTGTTTTTGGGTACATATTGAGCATCCAGCTCTGAGAATCTCGAGTTTTTAAATGTTCTAAAAAAGTTTCACCAGTATTGCTGCTTCTGCTTGCTGCTCTTGACCCTGCCCTCTTGATCCCTGCAGTTATAGCTTAGAGGATCCTCTCACCCAGCACCCATATTACATACTGGGTGGTATCAGCTAGACCTGCATCAGTATTTCTCACATCCATTACTATTTTATTTTATCAGTATCCCAAGCTCGAGCTATCGACTTGAAAGTGGGACTCTGAAAATTAGTGGGAGAAAAGTAGTCTGTAAATTTGTTTGTTTTTTTTGGTGTGTTGTGAAATTTTTGAGCTCAATGGGTTCTTTGATGTCAGGTTGGGACTCACATCCCTTGGATAATCAGAAAGGTATGGTGTTCTAGGAAGCGTTAGTGAAGTTTTCCTCTGCAAGACTTTGTTTTTGCATTTTAGGACGTTGTGAAGTCTGGTGGTTGTCTCTTCTTATGGATTTTGTAGCAGCTGCTGGAGCGCCGCGGTTTTCTGTTTTCGCACCAAATCTTTTTTTGATCTTTTTTGGGGGATGGTGCGATAGATGCTCGGCACTTACGAGTTTTAAGCTTAACACTTTGTTATTTTTCTGCGTTTTCTCACGCGTTGCAGTGACGAAGAGGAGCAACAGTTCTTTGACAAAGGACGAGATTTCGGCGTTCTGGCGATCAAGGCAAAGAGCTATGGAGGAACACCTGAAGGAAGCTGCAGCCCAGAAAGCTCTTGCAGCAACTGTGACACAACAAGTGAGTACTAAAGTAGTGAACTTGTAAGAACAGCCTTGAGCTTGCTCATCTGCAGCTTCAGAATTGGAAAAAATGTATAAATATTCAGTTTACTGTTGCTTGTGATCACCTACTTTTGTAGTCATAGTCGGAGAAGACCAAAGAGAGGAAAAAAACTCACGGATCATGCAATGATATATTGATGAGTTTTCGAAGCAAACTTGGAGCTTGCTTGCTTGCTGTACAAGCAGCCTGTTCAAAGGCTTGCAAGAGGACTGCAACAAATTCGAGCAGCTACTACTGTGCTCGTTAGATAGTTGACAGAAGCTCTTAGAAGTGAAAACTCGGCTGAAGTAACAAAGAAAGAAAGAAACCCTCTGACTCTGCACATGTTTCTGTACATCTGCAATGTGATACTCATAGCTGGTTTCTGAGATGTTTGATCCCATGACTGCATGATGGACAGAGCGGTGGTGGTTCATCATTATCAGCAGCATCAGCAATTTCGATTGAAGTGCCAAAACAAGCTTCGATGGAAGTACAGCAGCCCACCGCAAGCAGCCCAGACTGGTATGTCACTACAAAACTCTCAGCTCCAAAACTTGCGCGAAGAAGCTACGGGTTTTAGTAAAACAAGGAATTTTAGCTTGAAAAAACAATCGATTGATTCTTTCTTCCCAACATGAGGAACTCATTAAAAATTCAGTCTTCTTCTTCTTCAAAGGAAAGAAAAAGCAATTCTAAACCTAAATTCTAGACACTCAATTCTTCTTCTCTACCAAAAAATATTGTGAAAGCACTGAGAGAGAGAGAGAGAGAGAGAGAGCTGCTCTAATCCTTCACTCCATCCTTCTTAAGAAAGAGAAAATGCTTGCTTTCAAACACACGCCTTTGAAAAACAAATTGCAGAAGATTGCCGCCCTGTAAACACAAGTCATCCCCCCTCAACAGAGACCAAAAGAGCTGAAAGAGTATCTCATGAACAAACACTCAAAAGCTCTAAAGAATACCTCAAAAACATCCATTCTTCTTTTCTTCTCAACAGAAGTCAAAAGCTCGAAGAGTATCTTGTAAGCAATACCCATTTCCTCTTCTCCTTTGACAGAGATCAAAAGCTTGAAGAGTCCCCCCATAAATGTTCAGTGTTCTTTTCTTCTCAACAGAAATCAAAGCTCAACAAGTACCTCATGAACACTTATTCATCTTCTTCTCTTCTTGACAGATTTCAAAAGCTCAAAGACCCTGTCTTCCTTCTCTTCTTGACCATCATGCATGATGAACACCAGCATCAACACCCTTCCTTCTTTTCTTCTTCAACCAAAAGACTATATGTGTGTGCTGCTGCAATTGATGTGTTTGCTGTGGGTTTTTTCTTTATGTTTGGGGGTATTTCTTGCAGGTGGACAAGAAGCAACTGGGCATTTCTGAATTTCCCTCCAGAGATGTTGCTGAAAGATTCCAGGGACAAATACACCCCTCAGTTTGACGTTGCAGCCAAGGCAAGCAATTTGCATCAAATGTACTCTAGTCCTTCAAGCTTCTCAACCACCCTTTAGCAAAACTCTCTTAAGAAACTCCTGCAAACAAAAAAAAAACAAAACCAAAAAAAAAACTTCAAAAAGATGCAGCATATTTGTAATGCAAAAACTTGTAATTTCTATGTACAAAAATAAGCACGCAGAGCATATACATATTGTTTTGATCTTCTGAGCTATGGAAGCATTGGAGAATTAAGGGCAATTTTTCAAATGCTAGAAATTTTGTGACGGGTTTTTAGCTTTTAAACCTACTATTATAACTAGATTAGAACAGAGTACTATAGTTATTCTTGGACTTTTGTGAAATAAATCAATCTATGGAGCTCAAGAGAGACACATTTGTGTGTACAAATATGATGGAGAAGTATGTCAGTGCTTTTCATTTGGTGTTTGCAGACCTTAATTGTAAGCTATGATTAGACCAATTTTCGGATTGAGATAGTAAATATAACAGTAAAACAATGTCTGCTTTGGTTCTTGAATATTTTAGGGCTTGAGTGGATTAGTCAGAATTGATTGAGAAATTGTCTCCCAAACAAGAATGTCCATTACAAACTCAACTTAGTATTTTCCTCAACTCCACTTGGGAGTAGTTCATGCAAACGAAATGTTTAGCATTTAAGCAGTTTCCTGTAAGGTCAACTGTATGTTTTACTTGCCGCCAGAATGTCAGGAATCAGGAATGAATGCAGATAATCGTATTTCTGCTCCTCTGTGCCACCCACCCCCATCAGAACCTCTCAAATACAGCAACAAAAAAGGGCTGCTTGATCATTTGAGTGTAGCAAGAGGATTTGTCACTGCCACCGTCTTTGCTTGACGTTCTCTTTAAATTCATTCCTTGCAAGTGACTTGAAGCCACTGCTGCCTAGATCCACAGATACGGCTCTTCGGGGTTCATAACAAGTATTTGTCTTGACAGATCTAAGAATTTCAACACTTCTTCGAGGACTGCAGATTGGTTCCCGATTTGCCTTCTGTCCTGATGATACCAAGCTTATGCTTGAGCTTGAGCATGAAGTTCTCATGAAATCATCAACAATTGTAGAAGCAGCTGCACTCCCTTGCACTGTGAATATATCTGTGAATGCCACTGTTGCATTTGTGCAGCAAAAAAGGACACCACTGTTAGTAATTATTCTGCCTCTCCTGCTACACTCTGAGCTGAGTCTTATGCAAACTTCTCCCTTGGTATCAGAGGTCTTACCAGGAGGTTTTGTTTTGCGCCTTGGGAGACGATGTGTGTTGAAGTCACTCTCTTTGATAACTCGAAATTCTTCAGTAGGGGGGATGGAAATATCTATGTATCTTCGACTGGATGTGCATTGCCCACTTCCAATCTTCCTCTCTTCCTCTACAGAAAGTGCAAGTAGAGAACTCTCCAGTTCCTGAAAATCGTCCCCAATTGTTGAGGGGGGAGGAGAAAAGAAATCCTTGGAGCTTTCTTGATCAATACGATATGCCTGCACTGGCTTTTCAGCAGCTACATAGTCCTCACATGATGGTAGCATTGATAATGAGGAACAATCTCCACCATCACTTGAACAATCCTTCTGTGACTCTGCTATAATATGTACTTGTGCTGATTCGCCTGGTGGTGGCAGATAATGTGGAAACCTTTTAGGAGACATAGGAAGTGACATGCTTCCTGCTAGATGTTCATCAGATTGGTGTGGAGATAAAGATGTAACACTGTGCCTTCCACAAAACATTGCCGGTGACTGGAATGTCCTTAAACCATGAACCTGCAATAACAGAATCAAGGTGTATTGAGTTCATATTTGCACCTGCAATCAGACTTTGTCCATTATTTGATTCCTGGTTGGGTCTTTTAGGTGTTGCATAAATGCTTCAGGAAGATTTTGAGTCATCACATGCCAAGAGAACAACCTAGGTACAATATAGTGCAAAAGCTCTTTAGAGATGGAAATAGCTGTGGCTCTGAGGAAAATAAACTACCTTGTTTTCCAGAGCAAGGATGTCCTGTTTTAGGTCAAATATCACAGTGTCTTTTCGTCTGCAAAGATCCTCAAGAACTCCAATTCTCTGCTTCCAGCAACCCCAAGTGCCCTGTCCAGGATAAACTCAAAAGTCCTCTGATAGCAAAACTGCCATCTGTCACAATGGTTTGGGATCAAAATTCTGTTACCTCATCACTTGCAGTTCTTGTTGCTCGTGCTGCAGCAGTGATGTCATCCAGGGCTATGTCCCGTCGTTGGCAGTCCTCCCTCAGCTCTGCAATCTCCTTTGACTTCACTGCAAGCATCATCTGCGAATTTCATCTTTTGAGTCTTTTGACTCAGTTTGCCAGCATCCTGACATCATTTTTTCCATTATGTACATAAAAGTGCTCACCTTGCAGCTCCGCACCAAGCTTTTGTATTCAGACTCCTGGCTGTGAAGCTGCCTTCTCAGTTCTGTAATTTCCATGCATGCTCTCACCTATCAGCCATATCCAATGCCCCCATGCTTTCTCTTTAGTGCAACGCAGAGACACTCGGAAGACCAGGGCTACCATCTATTAAGATGCACGATTATTGTCCCTGAGCAACATAGCAGAAACTGAGAAGAAAACCTGATTTTCATAGTCACCATCAATCCATTCTTCAAGCTCGACCTCTGAACTCTTCTTGTTAGCATAGCTGTCCATTGCATAATGTTTCATAGTCTTGATCTGGCTCTCCATATCTGCAACCTGCAGTTCTTACAAGGCAAAGTTTAAATGTACTGATTTTTCTCATCGAAAGAATCGGCAGAACTTAAGAATCCGGAGAATTGAAGCGGTTGGTTTGGAACTGTACTTTTTCTGGCGCGCTCTCAAGCTCTGCAAGCAATTCCTCAGTAGAATCCTCTGGGAACCCTAAACCACTCTGATGTGGGAGGTGGATCCTCTCTGCTCCTTCCATAGTAGACGCTGTCACCCTCCCCGTGCTGACCTTCTCACCTTCAGAGGCATCAGATAGGTGCTGATCTTGCGGAACAGCAGGCCCCGTTCCAGCGCATAAAAGACCTGCATCCATTTGCATCATCATCGACTTCCACCCAAAATTCTCTTGTGGTGTCCAATTTCGGAACAGTGGGTCGTCGATCTCCGGAGTACACATTTGGAAGTAGTGTTCACCAGCTTGCAGCAATGGGTTACTGTACCACTTTGCTTCACTAGTGTCATCAGTCACAACTGCTTCGCGTTCTTCCAGGCACACTCCATTATGAACGTCCCTGTTAGCCATCCCTTCTTCCGCTGAAAAATCTGTGCATAGCCCATTAATGGGTTGCTGCTGCCCCTCCACGCTGCAAGCAGAGTCCATTGAATCCTCTTCGCTGCGGGCTTCAAGTCCTACGACAAGAGCTTCAGATTTCTTCTGGGTTTCCTGATTGCTGCAGAGGTTGCTCAATTTCTGCCTAATCACCTCCAGCTCCCTCTCCTGCAAAACAGATCAAGTCCAGTCTTAATGTCCAGAGCGGGAATCTTCACATCCTGAGCATTTCATCTCATGGGTCAAGAGAATGGAATGTTCGTTAGTACCCGAGCATTTACGAGCTTTTGTAAACGACAGAACTCTGCCACACTCTGACGTTTCCCAGCAGCAGCAGCAGCAGCAGCTGACACAGCTACAATCAACACCCTGTGTAAGGGATGGAATGCATCCCATGCTCGAGCTTCCTTCTCCAGTAGCCCCCCAGTGCCTAGTCCAATAGTGGTGGATTTCGTTGCCATCTCTGCATTCATCAAGCGCCCGTCGAGTGACATATACGCAAACTTCTCAGTTTCAGAAGCAGCCCGATGACGATCCTTGCTAGAATTGCGTGGCAGCAGCTCCTCGAAAGGACTCCTATGATGATGAAGAGATTCTGATGCTCGTCGAGCTTCACGGACGTCGGAGACGCTGGGATACGGCCCGCTCAGTCTTTTTCTCCCCTCGACACAGAACTTGTGCGCTGCTGGTCCGATCAAGCTTGATAGTGGCTCTTCCTCCTCCCCAATTCGAGATTTGTGCTCCTCCTCGTCTCTGCTTGGAGATTCATGTATCTTCAGCTGCTGTCGTGTCGCACCTTCAGCTCTGGAAGAAGCTGCTTCTGCTAAGGAGCTCGCAATGCATGAGCTTCTTGTACGTTCTGAGAAGAAACAGTCATTCTTTTCCTCTCCATGATCGACATTCGTAAACCCGCAGAGTATGCCTGTCGCTGCTGAAGACGACTCGAGATCACACCTGACGACAGCTTCATTGCTCAATTGATGCCGCGTGTGGCCTGGTGGTGGTGCCAGCCGTCGCTTTACCAAGCAGTGAATCATTGCGCGCAAGAAGAGAGGAAGACGCGGAAGTCCTCAAGAATGATGTAACAACCATGCGCTGTTGTTAAGGATCGATGTTTCTGATTAAGAAAAATCGCGGCTCTGTCGTGCTTCTTGCATTCTATTCCAACAGTTCATGAGTAAGAAAGGTTGCAGCATTCACTGATGTAGAAAGAGAACGATCTGAGCCTAGAGGAAAGAGGAAGAACAAGAAGAACAAGAAGACTTAGCACTCCTTATTCTCCAGACGCAGATACACGCTTTTGTATCATGAAATAAACGGTCGGGAATGTCTCATGGAAAACGCGACCAGACAGAGAAAGATAGAAGGTGCAAAACTTACCAAGGATGCTCAATGAGTACATGCGTGCCTCGTTTCTTTGGAATCTGTATACCACGATGTGAAATCCAAGAACAAGAATTCACGCTGCACCAAGAAAACAGCAAGAAGAAGAAGACACAGATGATCCTTGACTCTATCGGAGGCTCGACACGAACACGAAGCTCCTCGATGCTTCAAAAAGAAAGAACGCAAGACAAAACCAACCCGACTCAGTCCATCTTCAAGAAAGAAACAATCAATTGTATAATAATATATATGCAAGCCGAGGACAACAAGGAAAATCTAACCTTAACAATGCAGGGAACAAACAAAATCGATCTTCCACTACCAAAAAAACCTTTCAAAATCACAAAGAATTAATTGCTCAATCCCGAATGCAAACAGCAGTCACAAATCGGATCCACTCACTACTCGCTGCATCTCAAATTTCTGAAGTTTCTGAAAGTTTCTGGAAACAAAGAAAACAGAAGAAGAAGAAGAAGAAGAGACGAAGGACGGTACAAACTCCAAACTCTCGAGAGTTCAAGCGAAGAAATCAACAAAGACATTGCACCAAAATTCTCCGGATAAAAAACAGTCGGTAGGTTAGAAACGAGAGAACTAACCACAGCGGAAAATTTGTAGCTCCAAGAACGTCCGAAACGAGCGGAAAAGGGGCTGCGAAATCCGCGACACTGAAGACCACCCTCCGCGAGAACCCCCCCTCCCCCGTTCGTTCGCAGTGCAAAGCGGGGCGACGACACGAGGAAGTTCAAACACTACTCCAACGACTCGCGGAGGTGGTGTGTTGTCGGTGAAGCCTAATTTAGGGTTTCTGAGAGATTTGACGGTCACGATCTTCCTAGGGGGACGAATTGGCTAAATAGAGCGGTGGGATCTCACCGCGACATGACCGTTGGGAGCGGCTCCCAACGTGGGCACTGCCGTGCGTGAGTTCCCTGGTGGAAACTAGATAACCTCCTTTGCAATTAATTAATTAGCTATTTTAATTAATTAAACCCAGACTTTAAATTTAAAAAAAAATTCAAGGGTAATTAGCTAACCTACTTTTGCAAACTAATTCATCAAAGTCAGTTAATTTATTATTAACCCACTTGACCATTAATTATCAAGTTTTTGTATTAACCCAATTTTTTGCAAACTAAATTATCACAAGTTCTAAAATCCATCTATTTGACCAAAAAAAAAAATTGTTTTTGGTTTAATTATTTTTGAATGTCAAATCACAAAATCATTTGATGAACATAGCCATTTGGTGATTGATTAATAAATTGATGATTTTTATTTATTTATTTATTTATTTGTGTTCAACCATGTAGGATGTAAATTTTATATATTAAAGCAACAGTGGTGTCTGTCTGTTTATTCGGGCAGTGCTTGGAAAATTCTTCCAGTCACTGCCCGTTCCCTGTGATTTGCTTTGCAAAAGGGGGGGCCGAATAAGTTGAGGAATTTTTTGATTTGGGAATTTCAATCTCTGTGACAGTTATTACCCAACTAACTGCTGATGGACCTGGCACGTGAGAGGTTCAGGTTCAGGCATCTAGTGGATGGAGGGTGTGGATGGAGGGTGCGTTGGTGGGTGAATCACTTTGGCCCAGTGTGATTCGATGGAAACCGGTGTTCAGGCATCTAGTGGATGAATGATGCGCTGGCAGGTGCTGAATCACTTTGGCCCAGTGTGATCCGATGGAAATCGGTGTTCAAGCATCCAGTGGATGGATGGTGTGTCGGCGGGTGCTGAATCACTCTGGCCCAGTGTGATCCGATGGAAACCATGGGATGAAACTGGGATTTCATGGATGGGGTGAAACTGCCCCCAGGGGTCAGTTTACTTGGTTAGTAGTTTTTTTTTTTTTTTCTTGAACCTTTTTTTTATCATGCTTTTTTTTTTTCTTTGCTCTCACTTTTTTCCTAGGCCCCCCCCTTTTTTTTTTCTTGAAATAACACACCTGTGCATTATGCACAGGGTTCACACTAGTTTCAATGGATGAAACATCAAGACATGACATGAGTTAAGTGATTGAATTGGGTTGCGTCTGATTTGATTGAAAAAATTAAATTAAATTAGTGTGAACCCTGTGCATAATGCACAAGTGTGTTATTTCAAGAAAAAAAAAAAGAGAAAA
>Ga0116229_10014338_pt1 | contig 11026 bp, 5 predicted proteins | sample S1TSphgellanicum_3_FD_87313 | JGI IMG/M metagenome (GOLD analysis project Ga0116229, IMG submission 87313) | Host-associated microbial communities from peat moss isolated from Minnesota, USA - S1T2_Fc - Sphagnum magellanicum MG | ecosystem: Host-associated > Plants > Peat moss > Unclassified...
CCCTCGCGCTGCTCGACGTCAGAAAGCGTCGGCGGCAGCCCGGCACTATCTTCGTTCAGTTGTCGCAACGTCACCGGCCCGCCCTGCGGCGTGCTGCTGGCGGCAAACGCCGGGCGCATGTGCACCGTCGTAAGGCCGGTGAAAAGATAGGGCACGAACGCATCTCGGTCGATCACCGCGAGCAGCGGCATCGTCCAGATCGTGCTGCCGCCTAACGCCGGCTGCTGGGCCGGCGCGCCCGACTCGTTCGCGACAAGCAGCCGCGATCCGCGCGGCAGGGCGGTGAGAACCTGCCGCATCTGCGCGATCTGTGCGTCGGTCACGCGCAGCACGCCGTCCCCCGTCAGTTCGACCTGAACGGGCGAGCCGGCCCGGGAAAACTTGAGCGCGTTGTCCAGCAGTTCCTCGACGATGAGCGCCAGGTCGCTCGTTGCGATCCGGATTGAACAGTCGGCCAGCTGGAGGCTGACGTCCTCGCGGCACCCATGGCGCTCGACCACCGTCTCGACCGTCTCCGCGAGGCTTTTCCGCAACTCCGAGGACGCGGGCGCCGTGGCGGGCTGACGGTGGGCCTCCGGATCGGATTGCAGCTCCAGGATGAGCACGTAGTTGCGCAGCGTGCGGTGCAACCGCAAGGCGGATTGATGGATGTCCTTGTGGAATTCGTGGATTTCCCCAGCGGAAAAGCCGGCGGGATCGGAGCTGAGAATTTCCGTCAGGCCCAGGATGCCGGCCAGCGGCGTGAAGAATTCGTGCGGCAGGACGGAGGTGAGGGAGCTGCCCAGCTTCGACAGCACGCGGTCTTCCACCCGCCAATGGATGTCGGCCCGTTTCAGCCGCGCCTCCATGCAGGAGAGCAGCGCTTCCTGGGTGACGGGCTTGACCAGGAAATCGTCCGCGCCCTGTTCCATGCCCCGGCGGGGCGAGACCACGTCCGGGCGTCCCGTCATCAGGACGACCTGCTTGGTGGAAAGCTCCGGGTCCGCGCGAATATGATGGAGCAGCGCCTGGCCGTCGCCGCCCGGCATGTTGATGTCGGTGAGGATCAAGTCGGGCATCTGCTGCCGGGCCAGTTCCAGTCCCGCCAGCCCGCTGTCGGCCTCGATGACCCGGTAGCCTTTCTTGCGCAGGGCCAGCCCGAAGGTCAGGCGGATTTGATCGTCATCGTCGATGAGAAGAATGAGTTTCATGAGGAGTGCCGGGCGGGCTGGTCGATCACTTTGCGCAGGGCCTGCAGGAGCGTCCCCGACGAGTAGGGTTTGGCCAGCAGCGATTGGGTGCCGGTCTTCGGCGCATTCGACACCCGGCCGTTGGCGTGGAGTCCGCTGGCCGCGATGATCCGGACCGCCGGGTTGATCTTCAGCAGCGCGTGGATGGTGGCCGGCCCGTCGAGCAGCGGCATCGTCATGTCGGTCACGACCGCGGCGATTTCGCTTTTGCGCCGGGCATAGATCACGAGGGCGTCCGCGCCGTTCGTGGCCGTCAGCACGCGGTAGCCGTACGCCTGCAGCGTCTGCCCGGTGATGGTGAGGATCGAGATTTCATCATCGATGAGCAGGATGAGTTCGTCGTTTCCGCGCGGCCGGCTGTTGGAGACCGTTGGATGGGGAACGGCCTCCTCCGTGTCCCCCGTGACGGGCAGGTAAACGTGAAAGGTGGTCCCGTTGCCCACCTCGCTATAGACATTGATCAGGCCGTGGTGGCTTTTGACGATGGCCAGCACGGTCGAGAGCCCCAGGCCCGTGCCCTTGCTCAGTTCCTTCGTCGTGAAAAAGGGCTCGAAGATCTTTTCCTGGATCTCGGGCGGCATGCCCACGCCCGAATCGGTGACGCTGATCTTGACGTAATGCCCGGCCCGGGCCTCCAGGTTCATGGCCGCGTAGTGCTCGTCGAGAATCGCATTCTCCAGGCTGACGGTCAGCTTGCCGCCGTTGGGCATGGCGTCGCGGGCGTTCACGCACAGATTGAGCAGGATCTGATGGATCTGCGTCGGGTCGCCCAGGATCGTCCACGCCTTGTCCGTCACGTTGAACTGCAGGTGAACATCCTTCGGGAAGGTCTGCTTGATCATGCCCGCCAGCTCCTTCAGGAGATGTTTGGGCTGGATGATGACCCGTTCGCCCTCCACGCCGCGCGCAAACGAGAGGACCTGCCGCACGATGTCCGCGCCGCGCCGGGCGCTGGTCTCGACCGTGTCGAGGATCATCGCCGCCTGGGGATCCTGCTGGGACGATTTGAGGATGTCGATCGACATCATGATCGGTGCGAGAATGTTGTTCAGGTCGTGCGCAATGCCGCCAGCCAGCGTGCCGATGCTTTCCATGCGCTGGGCGCGCATGAACTGGGCCTCGAGTTTCTTCTTTTCCGTGATGTCGGTCTTGATCGCCAGGATCGACTTCGGCCGTCCCTGCGCGTCGCGGATGATGGTGCAGCGTTCGTCGATCACGATCTCCTTCCGGTCCTTCGTGCGGTGCTGCAGCTCGCCCGACCACTCTTCCCGCTCCAGGGTTTCGCGGGCCACGTCGCGGAACCGGGCCGGGTCTGCGTAGATGAGTTCCCCGACGTTTCGTCCGATCGCCTCCGCGCGCTTCCAGCCGTAGATCGCCTCGGCCCCCTCGTTCCAGAAAAGGATTTTCCCTTCCAGGTCCCGCGCCACGATGGCGTCCCTCGCCTTGTCCAGGAAGGCCGCCTGCTCGGCGATCTGCTGCTCCGCGCGCTTGCGTTCCGAGATGTCCTGCCGCGTGGCCACCCAGACCGGCCCGTGGTCGGCGTGCTGGAAGATCTTCACGCGGGCGCTGCACCAGAACGGATGGCCGTCCTTGCGGACGGACTGGATTTCGCCCTGCCAGGCGCCATCCTTCCGCAACGCCGCGTTGATCTCCCGGGCCGTTTCCTCCGGCAGCCGGTCGATCGCCGCATTCAGTCCCGACTCATGCTGGCCGACGATTTCGCCCGGCGCGTAGCCGAAGAGAGAGTCGAACTTGGGGTTGGCATGGACAATCGTCCCGTCGCGGGCGCGGACCAGGTAAATGCCCTCGTCCACATTCTCGAGGATAAAGTTGTCCAGCCGCAGCGCCTGGTTGGCGCGGTCGGTCGCGCTCTTCGCCCGCAGGAGTTCGTGGTTGCTGTCGTTGAGCTCGCGCGTGCGCTCCTCCACCGCGCGCTCGATCCGCTCGTGGGTCAATTCCGATTCCGCCTGCCGGCAGGCGATGCTCCGCATTTCCCGGATGCTCTCGCGGCACATGATGAAGAGAAAAATATCCTCGAAGACCACCCAGCCGGTGTGCTCGAGCCAGCGGAAATAATCGGGGGTCAGCGTCCCAAAAATCGATTCGGGCCAGAAGATTCCCCGGACGAAATGGTCCAGGGCGACGACGGCCGAGGCGGTGACCAGGACGCGCCAGTCGCGATAGAAGGCAAGAAACGCCAGCGAGCCGAAGATGTGGAAATGGCTCTCGATCCGCCCGCCCGTCAGGTCGATCAGCAGCGCGGAGTCGAGCATCTGCGCCACGGCGATCGTGTGCCGCGTCAGCGCCGTCCCGGAGCGCAGGAAGACGAGCACCAGGGGAAACGAGATGATGATCGCGCCCAGGAAAATCGCCGCGTCCACGTGCAGATGAAGCGAACTCGTGGCCCCGATCCACGTCCGCGGCGTGATCCAGAGCGCCAGGGCGATGCCCGCGAGCCATTCCAGGACCAGCAGGCCGGCGAACATCCGGTCCGTCCGCGTCCAGACGTCCCGGCAGTGGGCCAAAAAGAAATCGGCCGCGATCCGCTGCAACCGGGGCGAGCCGGCCCCGGCGTCGGGGGGAAGGCCCTCGCTCATGGATCGCGCCTGGATCATGGTGCGCCTAGGCGGTGACGACGCCGGGAACCGGCTGGTCCAAGATGTCCCGGATTTGCTTGAGCAGCGTCCCGGCGGTGTAGGGCTTGTTCAAAAAATGGGTCACGCCCGCCGCGGCGACCTTGGCGGTGTTGCTGTTCGCCTCCAGGCCGCTGGCCGCGATGATCCGGGCCTGCGGATTGATGCGCAACAGGGCGAGGATCATCGCCGGCCCGTCGAGGATGGGCATCATCATGTCGGTCAGCACCACATGAATCTGGTCCTGCCGCTGCGCGTAGATCGCGAGCGCCTCCGCGCCGTTCGTCGAGGTCAGGACGTGATACCCGTAGGCCTGCAGCGTCTGCCCGGTGATGGTCAGGATGGAGGCTTCATCGTCGACGACCAGGATCGTCTCGCCGTTTCCCCGGGGCAGGATCTCCTCCAGCCGGATCTCGTCGTGGCCCGGGTCGGACGAATCGAGCGCGGGCAGGTAGACCTGGAACGACGTGCCTTTGCCCGGTTCGCTCGCCACGTTGATGAAGCCCCCGTGGGTCTTCACGATCGACATCACGGTGGAGAGGCCGAGGCCGGTGCCCTTGTCGGGCGCCTTGGTGGTGAAGAACGGCTCGAAGATCTTGTCCAGGGTGGAGGCCGCCATGCCCGTGCCGGTATCCGTCACGCTGATGTTCACGTAACGCCCCGGCGTGGCCTGCATGTGCATGGCCGCGTAATGAGCGTCCACTTCGCAATTCTCTGCCCGCGCCGTCAGGTTGCCGCCCTCCGGCATGGCGTCCCGGGCGTTGACGCACAGGTTCAGGAGGATCTGGTGTACCTGGGTGGGATCGCCCAGCACCGTCCACGTGTCGTACGGGAGAAAAAACTGCAGGTGAATGTCCTTGGGAAAAGTCTCCCGGAGGATGTTCTCGATGTCGCGCAGCAGGTGCTTGGGCTGGATCTCCACCCGCTCGCCTTCCATCCCCCGGGCGAACGAGAGGACCTGGCGCACGATGCCCGCGCCGCGCCGGGCGCTGACTTCGATCGTCTCGAGAATGTGCCGGGTGCGCGCGTCCTCCGCCTTGGCCTTGAGGATGTCGATCGACATCAGGATCGGGGAAAGAATGTTGTTCAGGTCGTGGGCGATGCCGCCGGCCAGCGTGCCGATGCTCTCCATCCGCTGCGCGCGCATGAATTGCGCCTCGATCCGCTTCTTTTCCGTCACGTCGGTGTTGATCGCGAGGACCGACCGGGGATTCCCGTTCTCGTCGAGCACCAGCGTCCAGCGCGCCTCGACGCTGATTTCCCGCTGGTCCTTCGTTTGCTGCTGCAGTTCGCCGGACCACTCCCCCTGGTGGATGGCCAGGTCGTTGCATTGATGGAACCGGCTCGCGTCGGTGTAGAGAAAGCTCGCGATCTTCTGCCCGATGACCTCCTCCTGCTTCCAGCCGTACATGCGCTCGGCGCCCTCGTTCCAGAAAAGGATGTGGCCTTCCAGGTCGCGGACGACGATCGCGTCCCGCGCCTTGTCCAGCAGGGCGGCCTGCTCGGCGATTTTCTCCTCGGCCCGCTTGCGGGCGGAGATGTCCAGGTGAGAGACGACCGCGCCGCCCTCCCGGGTCTGGAGGGGCGTGGCGCTCAGGTAAAACCAGCGTTTGTCCCCCGGGCGGTGGCACGGATATTCGAGCGCGAAACTCTTGCGCTCGCCGCGCAGCACGGAGAGCAGGCCGAGGTAGGCCGGCATGGCCTCGGTCGCGGCCGGGCCGTGGCTGTTGCGGCAGACCTCGAGATAGTTCGTGCCGATTTCCGGCCGGGTCCGGAGTCCCTCGTTTCCCTCGGTGCCGGTCTGGGCGTGCTGCCGCCACGCTTCGTTGACCGCGATGATCCGGCCGTGACAATCAAGCACGGCGATGTGCGCCATGACCGAGTTGAGCACGCCCCGGCTCAGGGCCTCGCTCGCGTGCACGGCGATCTCGGCCTCCTTGCGCTCGGTGATGTCGGTCCAGACGCCGATCATTTCCACCGGCTCGCCCGCCGCGTCGCGGATGACGCGGCTCTGGTCCTCGATCCAGCGGTAGGTCTGGTCCTGATGGCGCAGCCGGTACTCCATCCAGCCGCCGCCCTGCCCGAGCGCCTGCCCGAAGCCGGCTACGATCCGGTCCCGGTCTTCCGGATGCAGACTCTCGAACCACCAGTCGTGTTTCAGGCACGTCTCGTGCGTCACGCCCAGCTGGCGCTCGAGATTATCGCTGACCATGAGCGGCGTGATCTCCTCGCCGGCGATCTTGAGCTGGTAGAGGACGGCCGGGCTGTGCTCGAGCAGCCGCTGCATCTGCAGGTGCATCGTGTTCAATGCCGCGTTGCGGGCGGTGAGCTCGGTGTTTTTCTGCTCCAGCTTGGCGACCAACTGCTGGTTGTACTCCTTCATCAGGTTCAGGTCGCGTGCCGGTTCGGCCGGCGGGGCCTGGCTGCGTTGGGCCGTCAGCGACTCCTTCAGCACGCGGATGATCTCGGCGGCGGGAGCCGGCTTGATCAGGAAGCGGTCCGCTCCCATCTCCAGCGCCAGTTTCTCGTCCCCGGTCGAGGTGTAGCTCGAGGTGTAGAACATGAAGGGGACCTGCCGCAGCCGCTCGTCGCTGCGGATCTCGTAGCAAAGCCGGTAGCCGTCCATCCGCGGCATCAGGATGTCGGAGATCACCGCGTCGGCCGGGTGATGATGCAGGGCGTCCAGCGCCTCCACGCCGTCCGCCGCTTCCCGGACGTCGTGGCCCTCGCCCTCCAGGACCGCGCGGAGCAGCCGCCGGTTCATCGGGATGTCGTCGATGATGAGAATGTCCATCATTCCTCCACGGGACGAGTCGCGCGCCGGTTCTCGGCGGCGACCCGCTCGAGCTGGCCGGAGATCTCGCGCGTGTTCAGGGGCTTGACCAGGTAGGCATCGCATCCCGCCGCCAGCGCCGCCGCCCGCGGAAAGCGCTCCGGGAAGGAGGTGAGGGCGACGATGGGAATGCCCCGCGTTTCCGGATCGGCCTTGAGCCGGCGCGCGAGCTCGAGTCCCTGCATCCCGGGCAGGAGCAGGTCGAGCAGGATGAGCTGCGGCCGGTTCTCCCTGACCGCCTGGAGCGCCGACTCGGCCGCGGCCGCGCCGCTCACGTCGTGGCCTTCACTGCTCAGGATCAGCTGCGCCAGCTTGAGCTCGGAAGGCGTGTCCTCGATCACGAGGATTTTCATGCCCGCATTGGGTCGGTCGGGGCTGGGATGGGGCAGATAGGCCGCCACCTGGTCCGGCAGGGTGCGCGTGTCGATCGGCTTGGTGATATAGCCGTTGCAGCCCGCCGCCCGCGCCTTTGCCTCGTCGCCCACCATGGCAAAGGCCGTCAGCGCGACGATGACCAAGTCCCGCGTCCTCGGGTCCGCCCGCAAGATCCGGGTCAGGGTCAAGCCGTCCATTCCGGGCAGCGCCAGGTCGAGCAGGACCAGGTCGAGCGGTTGCCGATCGATGAAATCCCGGGCCTCCAGAGCGTCTTCCGCCTGGAAGACCTCGTGGCCCTCGTACCGCAGCAGGTCGCAGACGAGCTTGAGGTTCGTCGGATTGTCGTCCACCACCAGGATGCGGGCCGCGCTCATGCCGCCGTCCTTTCCGTCCGGCGGGGCAGGACCACGCTGAAGGTGCTGCCCTTTCCCGCCTCGCTCGCCACCTCGATGGAACCACCCTGCAGCTCGACGATCCGGCGCGTGAGGGCCAGGCCGAGGCCGGTGCCCTCGTAACGCCGCGCGGTGCCCGATTCGAGCTGCTCGAATTCCTTGAAAAGCCGCGGCAGATCCTCGCGCCGGATGCCGATCCCCGTGTCCTCCACCTCCAGCCGGAAGCGGTGGGTCTCCAGCGGCCGGGCACGGACGCACACCCGCCCGCCCTCGTCGGTGAACTTCACCGCGTTGGAGACGAGGTTGTAGAGAATCTGCTTGAACTTCTGCTGGTCGAGCACCACCTCTTCCAACCCGGGCGCGATCTCCACGGTCAGGCGAAGGTCCTTCTTTTGCGCCAGGGGTCGCGCCACGGCGCAGACGCCCTCGATCACCTTGGCTGGGTTGAAGGGCTCCGGATTGAGCTCCATCCGGTTCGCCTCGACTTTCGAAAGATCCAGCACGTCGTTGATCAACTGGAGCAGGTGCCGCCCGCTGTTCAGGATGTCGGCGAGATATTCCTTTTGCTTTTGGTTGAGCGGGCCCGGTTTGCCGTCGGTCAGGAATTCAGCGAAACCGATGATGCCGTTGAGCGGCGTGCGCAACTCGTGCGACATGTTGGCCAGGAAGCGGTTCTTGCCCTCGGCCGAGGCTTGCAGCTCGACGTTCTTCTCGTGCAGCGCCTGCTCGAAGCGCTTGCGCTCCGAGCCGTCGCGGATCGCGCTGATGACCAGTGTCCCGTCCTCCACTTCCAGCCGGCTCAGGCTGATCTCGATGGGAAACTCACTTCCGTCCCGGCGCTGCCCGAACAACTCGAGCCGCCCCGCCGCCGCGGGACCGGGCGAACGGACGGATAGAAACGGGTTCTCTTTTCCGGTCTGCGCGCTCCGCAGCCGGAGAGGCAGCAGCGTCTCGGTGAGCTGGCCGAGCAGTTCGCCCCGCGCGTAGCCGAACAAGCGTTCCGCCTGGGAGTTGGCCAGCACGATGCGCCCGGCCGGATTGGCCATGATCATCCCGTCCGGGGTCGACTCGAGCAGCTGCGCATAGCGCGCCTCCGCCAGCTTGGCGTCGCGCTGCACCTTCAGGCGCGTCACGTCCTTGTTGCTCGACACGATGAAATCGACCCCGCCCGCGGCCTTGCCGACGGCCTTGCTGGAAACGTCGACGTAAATCAGCGAGCCGTCTTTCCGGCGCCGCATCGTCTCGTACTGCGAAAGCTCTCTCAGCAGCACCTCCTGCAGGATCCGGTTCTCCTCCTCCTGCCGGTCCTCGGGAATGATCAGCTCGCTCACGAGCCGGCCGACCGCCTCCTCCGCGCTGTAGCCAAAAACCGTCGCCGCCCCCCGGTTCCAGAACAAAACGCGCCCCGCCGGCGTCTTGGCGACGATGGCATCTGAAATCTCATCCAGCAGATCCCGATCGAAGTCAAAAGACATAGATCCCCACCGTTTACTAATCGACGGGCAAGTCGGTCCCTAAAGGGGGATTAAAAGACTACATTAGCTCCAAGAATAAGCCTATAAGAAATACTTTAAGCCAATTTAGGTAAGCCCTTTGCCTACATCGGAGCGGACAAGTCAGCCGAAACGCAGGTCGTCAAGGCCCAGGCGTCGCCGCGCGAAAATCGGTCATGTCGATGCGCTGGCGTTGGGCGATGCGGAGCAGCGGCGCGCTCACCTGGACGGAGGTCTCCACCGAGGCCGGCCCGTATTCGCTGCCGCCGGGCGAGAGCTCATAGTGAAAATCGAGCTTCGTCACACTCGCAAAAATCCACACGATCTGCACCGGATGCAGCAGGGTCGCCTCGGTCCGTAAAATCGTGCCGTCGCCCGCGCGGACCCAGATGCGGCCGTGCAGCTGATTGAGGATTTTCTCGGTCTGGGAACGATAAGGCTGGTTGGACTTGGGCTCGAATGAGATGACGTAGGCCGGCGCGCCCAGTTCGTTGCTCTCGCCTTGCAGCGTCAGCTTGAACCGGGTGGAAATCGACTTCAGGTCGAAGGTTTGCTGGCGTCGTTGCAGCTCCTGCCCCTTCGCCTGCCGGGCCGCTTCGTCCGGATCGGTCGGGAGGTTGTCGCCCTGGACGGAGACGACTTGAAGTTCCTGCTTTGCCCCGGGGCGCACGATCAGCTGCAGATCCTGGTGCTGGGTGACCTTGCCCTGCGCATCGAGCCGCTCGGTCAGGACCCGCTCGCGATACTCCATGCCCTTGAGTTCGCGCTGCGTTTGCGCGTCCCGCGCGACCGCCTGGGCCACGATCCCGGCCAGCGACGGCGTCGCCGGCGCCGGGGCGGCGTTCGGGGCGCTGAGCATGGCGACCGCCAGCGCCAGATGAAGAAATGGAGGCCAACCCATGCCCCCACTATACCGAACATCGCGATTACCGGTAGCCGCTTATCCGGCGCGCGTCACCCGACGCAAGCGCGGGCGGTGAGCGTCGTCGTGATTGCGATTTTAACACTCCTTAACATGACCTAGATGTCTCGCCAGTGGTTGAATCCCTTCCGGAGAACCAGGATGAAAACTTCATCCAGCACTTAGGACGATATGAACACTCAAACTCACCCACACACCATCGCTTGGCTGTTGCTCGGCTTGTTGATGACTTGTTCGGCCGCCATCGCCAGTAACCCGCCGCCACGGCCGCCCGCGCCTCCGCCCGCTCCCGTCCAGCCGCCGGCCCCGCCCAACAGCTCGCCCGATTTTCGGATCGCCCTGCTGCCCGAGTTCCGCCCCATCGGCGGCACGGGCAACAACCTGGTGAATCCGGACCTCGACGTGGTGCCCGACACGCCGGAAATCGCCCTCACGCCGCTCAACTTCGCGCCGGACACCGACGACGGCCTGGTCGACGGACCGAATCCCCGGACAATCAGCAACCTCATCGCCGGCGGCACCGGCTCCAACGGCGTCAACGCGGAGACGACCGACCCGGTCTCCTCCGCCTGGATGTACGTCTTCGGCCAGTTCGTCGATCACGACCTTGACCTCGAGGAAACGCCGGAGACCTCGGATGAAATCGACATCATCGTGCCGGACGACGACCCCGTCTTCACGCCCGGGACGGCCATCGAGATGACGCGCGACACCCGCGACCCGTCGACCAACACCATCATCAACACCGTCGCGGGCTACCTCGATCTTTCCCAGCTCTACGGCTGCACCCAGGAGGACGCCGACAGCCTGCGCAACGCCGACGGGACGCTGGCCACCTCCGACAACGGCCGGGCCCTGCCGGTGGTCGACGACACCTTCGTCACCGGCGACCCGCGCGTGATGGAAAACCCGGAATTGACCGCCCTCACCATCCTGTTCATGCGCGAGCACAACTACTGGGTCGCCCAGTTGAAGGCCCAGAACCCGAAATGGACCGGCGACCAGCTCTACAACATGGCCAAGGCCATCACCACGGCGGAATACCAGAACATCATCTATAAAGAGTACCTGCCGCTCCTCATCGGCCCCGTGCTCGGTCCCTATCACGGCTACGACCCCGACGTGAACCCGCAGATCACCCAGGAATTC
>Ga0116229_10014339_pt1 | contig 11026 bp, 8 predicted proteins | sample S1TSphgellanicum_3_FD_87313 | JGI IMG/M metagenome (GOLD analysis project Ga0116229, IMG submission 87313) | Host-associated microbial communities from peat moss isolated from Minnesota, USA - S1T2_Fc - Sphagnum magellanicum MG | ecosystem: Host-associated > Plants > Peat moss > Unclassified...
ACGGCGGCCGGTGTTACGACGACGGGCGTTACGGGCGTCGTCGTGGTGGTCGTGACGGGCACCGTTGCCGCGGGTGTCGTGGTCACGGGGGTCACCGGTGGTGTAACGACCGACGTCGCCTGGCCAATCTCCACGACGTTCGAGGCATTGAAGTCAGTTACCCATACGTGGGCGCCGTCGTAGACCGCGGCCCAGGGAAGGGATCCGCTGCCCAGTGAGATCGTGTTCTCAATGGCGAGGGTGCTCGTCGAGATCTCTTGGACCTGACCGAGGCCGGATTCCGCGACCCAGACGTTCGTGCCGTCCGACACGATTCCCTGGGGAAGTGAACCGGTTGGTAGCGAGACGTAGTTGACGACCACGCCGTTGCTGACCTGGATCTGCGCCACCGCGTCCTGACACTTGAGTGTCACCCAGGCGTACCCGTCCACGACAGAGACGTCAAAGGGCTGGGAGCCCGACACCGAACCCGCCACGTACGCGTTACCCACCGGGATCGATTTCACGAGTAATCCGGTCGTCGGGCTGATCACACTGACGGTGTTGTTCCACTGGGTTACCCCGGTCGGGTCGCAGTCGTTGTTGTCACCGTTAAAGGCCAGGCCGGGGTTCGCGACCCACGCGTTGCCCGTGGTGGTGTCGACACCCACGCCGCGAGGGTAGTCAAGGGCGCCCGTGAGAGCGGTGGTCGTGTTGTACGGCAGACCAGTGGTCGCGTTGATCATGACCAAGGTCTGACCTAACTGGGTCGTGACGTACACCGTGTCGCCGAAGTACGTGATGTCGCTCGGCTCGGCGTCGGTGGGTGTCGTCTCCAACACCAGACTGGTGGATGGAACGACGCCGGTCGCGAAGGCGTTCACGGCGGCGATGTTGAATTCCTCGACCTCACTACCGTAGAAGTTCGTCACCCACACGTTGGTTCCGTCCGACGCGATTCCCGATGGTGCGAACGTCGCGCTGGTGTCAGTGAAGTTGATGGTGTGTTGGACAGCACCGGTTGCCTCGACGACCTGGGTCACCGTGCCATCGGCGAGATTCGTGACCCATATATAGGTGCCGTCAGCGTACAGCTGTTGGTCGAGATTCCCCGTCGCCGTCGTGTCGATAATCGTCGGACTGGTGATCGACGTCGGCGCCTGCACGTTGAGGGCGAAGGTCCACGTCCCCGAGTCGGTGTTGGTGTCCGTCACCGTTCCGCTGATGTCGTAGGTTCCGACGGGCAAGGAGCCGGTCGTCGTGATGACGCCCGTTGGGCTCACCGAGAGGTCCGTACTCACGGGAAGTGTCTGGACGTAGGTGAAGGTTGGCGATCCGGTGAAGCCGGACGCCGCGAGGGTCGTGGTGAAGGTCGCCGAATTAGCCGGTGTGACCACGGCGGACGTGGGAGTCACCGTGAGAGTTACCGAGGCGCTCGCCGTTATGGCGAGGGAGGAGAAGAGCAGCGCTGACGTTATGGCGAAGGCTCCACATAACTTCAGGGTCACGTTCGTTCTCTTGAACGTAGAAAAATTCATGGACGGTCCTCTTTCTGAATCGCTTGGTCGTTCCTTCAACGGGGGTCGATGGAAGTCCAGAGGATTTAGAGCGAGGTCCTGACTATGAATCTCTCGTGGTCATTTGACCCTACAGGAAGAGGTCACGAAAACAATCAATCGTTTTAGATTCGTGCCGTGGTGCCACGACACCTCGGGCCACGCTGGTGACTCGAACGTCGGTGATTACTTACGAGCGTACGTTCGTCGAACCGGTGTACGTGGTTCGCTCGAGAAGTATAAAGTGGAATAGTTAATCCACTTAACTGACACGAGAGGTACCCATGGAACTCGGCGTTTTCACATTCGCGGACGTGAGTCCTCATCAATCCGGAGTCCACGCGGCGCAACGACTGCCCGAGTTGGTCGAGGAGATTGCGTTCGCCGACGAGGTCGGCCTGGACGTCTTTGGCATCGGCGAGCATCATCGGCCCGACTTCGCCGCGCCCGCGCCGAGCGTCCTTCTCGCCGCGGCGGCGAGTCGAACGTCGCGGATCCGGCTCACGAGCGCGGTGACGGTACTGAGTACCGAGGATCCACTACGGGCCCTGGAACAGTTCGCGATGCTCGATAACCTCTCGGGCGGTCGCGCCGAGATGATGGTTGGTCGAGGTGCGTTTGGTGAGACGTTCGATCTCTTTGGATTCGACATCAACGCGTACGATGAGCTCTTCGCGGAGAAGCTTGATTTACTGCTGGCGCTTCGCGACGGCACTCCCGTCACGTGGCGTGGTCACTACCGAAGTCCGCTGGACAACGCGCAGGTCCATCCGTCGCCCGTGCAACGACCGCTACCGGTATGGCTGGCCATAGGCGGGAGCCCCGCGTCATTCGTGCGAGCGGGTCGTCTCGGGCTGCCACTCGCCGTGGGCATCATTGGCGGATCACCGTCGCGATTCTTACCCGCCGTTCGTCGGTACCGTGAGGTACTCGAAGAGAGTGGACACGACGCACAACCGGTGGCGCTGACGTTCCACGGCTTCGTCGCGGGAACGTCGCAAGCCGCCGCCGACGCGTACTATCCCGGCGACGCCGAGGTCATGAATCGCGTGGGTCGGGAACGAGGATTCCCTGCGATGACGCGCGCGGACTTCGACCACAAGGTTCTGCCCGATGGTCCCTACATCCTTGGATCGCCCGATCAAGTCACGGAGAAGATTCTGTCGTTACACGCCACGTTTGGCCACCAAAGGACGATGTTGCAGTTGGCCATCGGCAGTGTGGCGCACGCGGACATCATGCGCGCCATCGAACTTCTCGGTACGCAGGTCGCGCCCGTCGTTCGCCGTGAAGTAGCCACTCGCGAGGCTGTCCAGGTGTCGTGAAGCGGCGACGCGACGTTGCGTACTACAGAGCTTCGCCACCCAGGAGAAGCGTCACGTCGATGTTGCCGCGCGTCGCGTTCGAGTAGGGACAGACCTTGTGTGCGTCTTCGATCAGCGTGACGGCGGTGGCGCGGTCGCTCACGGAGGGGATCGAGACGTCGAGAATGACGCCGAGCACGAAGCCTCCTTCGCCGTTGGGTGACAGCGTGACACTCGAATCGATTTCGACGTCTCCCGCCTCGACGTGCTGGCGACGAGCGACGTTCATCAGTGCACTCTCGAAGCACGCCGCGTAGCCAACGGCGAACAACTCCTCGGGGTTCGTGCCGCCCCCGGGACCGCCCATTTCCGTGGGTAGGCGCAAGTCGACGTCGAGTTGGTTGTCCGTGGTGTGACCGTGACCCTCGCGTCCCCCGGTGACGTGGGCTTGGGCGGTGTAGAGAACTTTTGCCATGGTTGATCCTCCTTGGAGACCCCGGGGTCGGTTGACCCCGTTGCAGGTTATCGACCCGCGCGTCGGTCCAATCGACGATGATCGGTGCAGTGTGAGGGCACTACTCCTCAAGAGAAGTGGCCCGACACGGCGAGCTTCGCGGCGCGCTGGATGCGAAAGCGAACCATTCGGTTGAAGACCACGCGGTGCACGGGCCCGAGCACTTTCCAGTAGACGTACCCGTGCACGCCACGGGGTCGAAACGCCGCGACCTGGTGAAGGACGCCATCGCGGACGTCAAAGCCCAACCACGCGTCACCGGGGAACCATCCCACACTGCGAAGGACCAATTCACCCGACGCGACATGCTCCACTCGCCACCAGTCGACGAGCGTGCCTTGTGCGAGCGCGGGCGGTCGCAGGGGGCGCAAACGTTCGCCCACCACTCGACCCAGCAGCAGCCGGAGCACCCATACTGGTGCCACGCCATACCAGGAAAGTCTCCCGCCGATCTGGCCGAGGTCGTGGCGAAGTGCGTGGTCGACGGCGGGTGGTACTGGTACGGCGACGACGACCGTGTAGACCCCGTTGACGAGTCCCGGCTCGCGATGAAGTAGCGAACGTGACACTTCTTCATCCTGGTGGCGTAGCGCCGTGGTGAGCGCTTGATCAATGCCCATGGGGACCACCGAAAACGTCGCGCTGGTGAGCGCGTCATCGACGACGACTACTTCGACGCCGAGACTGTCCACGAGCGCCCGACTCACTGATCGATCGACGGGCGTCACGATGTGAACCCAAAACGACGAGAGGTACGAGGTCAGAAAGGGGATGTCAAGTATGTAGCGTGCTCGAAGACCTCGCGCACGCGCGTAGGAAGCAATCATGTCGCGGTACGTGGTTACCTCCGCGCCACCTATCTCGTAGACGCCGGCGGGGACCTGTATCGATTGTTCCAGATAGTCCAGCAGGTCGTCGAGCGCAATCGGTTGAAGTCTCGTGCGCACCCAGCGGGGACAGACCATGAACGGAAGGCGTTCGGTGACGTAGCGCAAGATCTCGAACGAGACGCTGCCGGAACCGAAGACGACCGCGGCCCGCAATTCCACGACGTCGACGCCCGCGAGGGCGAGCGCTGCCCCCACTTCGTGTCGGCTGGCGAGATGGGCGGACTTCGGTTCACTTCCGAGGGCGCCCAGATAGATGATCCGACGTACGCCGGCGCTCGCCGCTGCGCGACCGAACGACGTCGCGTGGGCTAGGTCCATTTCTCGAAACCCGCCACCCGAGGCCATCGAGTGCACGAGGTAGTAGGCGACTTCCACGTTTTCGAGCGCGGTCGTCGTGCCCTTCTCGTCACCGACGTCCACCGACATGACTCTCGCGTTCGTCGACGAGGGCGTCATGGTTCGGCTAAAGGCGACGACCTCGTGGCCGCTCTCGAGGAGTCGTGTGGTCAGCGCGCGTCCGACGAATCCGGACGCACCGGCGATCCCAACGCGCATCAACATCCTCTCTTGTCGTGAACTTTCACGGCTGGCGTACGAGTTCAGACCTTACGTGTTGTTCACGTCACGATTTGCGTCACGCGACGTTGATTCGTGTGACCAATCTCACGCACGTCTGAACTCACTAGCGATCGGCTGCTAAGGCGATTCGTGGCTGTTGTTGAGTGATGCAGTGCACGCCGCCACCGTGGGCGAAGATGGCGCTCCCGTCGACCGACTCGACGCGACGACCAGGGTAAAGGCGCTCGAGAATACTGATGGCCTCGTCATCGTTCTCGTCGTTGAACGTGCCGACCAGGACGAAGCCGTTTCCCACGTAATGGTTGATGTACGAATAGTCAGTCCACGTTCCGGCAACCTCGGTGATCGAAGGAGCGGGGACCTCAACCACTTCGAGGGGGCGCCCCGAGGCGTCGACGCTGGAGCGCAGTAGGTCGATGATTTCGTTCGTCACCTCGAAATCCGGGTGACGAGGGTCACGTTGGCGGTGTGCGGCCACGAGTCCGGGCTCGACGAAGGTGGCGACGATGTCGACGTGCCCACGGGTGCCGAAGTCGTCGTAGTCACGAGTGAGTCCCCGCGAGAGCCAGATGGCGTGCTCCGTGCCGAGTCGCGCGTGGACCTCATCTTCCACCTGTTGGCGTGTCCAGCCCGGATTGCGCTGGCCATCGAGCTGGACCGTGTCGGTAAGGAGCACCGTGCCGGCGCCATCGACGTGAAGTCCACCACCCTCGTTGGTGAGTGTCGAGTGCAGAATCTCGGCACCGCTCTCGTGCGCGATCTGTCCGGCGAGTTGCGCGTCGTTTTTCCATGACGCCCACGCTTGGCCACCCCAGCCGTTGAAGACCCAGTCAACGGCGCCGAGGGATTGATCTCCCAGGACGAACGTCGGACCACTGTCGCGAATCCACGCGTCGTCAATTGGCCGCTCGATGATTTCAACGTCGTCGTCGACGTAGTTTCTGGCCACGCGGCCTTGACCTTCTCCCGTGATCAGCGTGACGTGTTCGTAACGTGAGATCATGTTCGCCACATTCGACCACGCGATTCTCGCGACCTCGAGCGTCGGCGAACCTTCGCTGCCGAACGTGACGTTCGCCGGAGGAAAAGCCATCCACGTGCGTTCGTGCGTTTCCCATTCGGCGGGCATTCGCCAGTCGCTCATGCGAGTGTGAATGGTGAGAACATGGTGGACATGCTAACCATCACGAGTATTGGTCGACCGAGCTCTCCGGCGCGAGTACGAGCACCGGAACGAGAACCCTTTCGCATCGGCGCCGTGCAACATCGCTGGCACGCTGACCCCATCGAGCACGTCGCCGCCCTGCGCGATGGAGCCGAAGTCGCGGCGCAGTTAGGCGCACAATTGGTCTGCTTGCAGGAGTTGACGCTCTCGAGTTATTTCGCCGACGTCAAGCCGACGACGACACCGTCGTTACTTGCGGAGAGCATCGAGGACGGCCCGACACGCGTGTTCGCTCAACAATTAGCCCACGACATTGGGGTGCCGGTCCACGCCTCACTCTACGAACGAACGAATCACGACCGACTCGGCTACAACACCGCCATCGTCGTCGCTCCTGACGGGGCCTTGCTGTCGCGAACTCGCAAACTGCATATTCCGAAGACCGCGGGCTACTACGAGGACCAGTACTTCGAACCCGGTCCTTCGGGCGCCGACAGCTTCCCCGTCATCGATGTCGCTCAAGGTCGGTTTGGTTTTCCGACGTGTTGGGATCAATGGTTCCCGGAACTCGCGCGCGCCTACTCGCTCGCGGGGGCCGAGGTCTTGGTCTACCCGACCGCCATCGGCAGCGAACCCGATCATCCCGACTTTGACACGGAACCTCTCTGGCAAAAGGTCATCACCGCGAACGGTATTGCGAACGGCACCTTCATGGTGGCGATCAACCGAATTGGATCAGAGGGACTCCTGACGTTCTACGGCAGTTCGTTCATCTCTGATCCCTACGGGCGAATTCTGGTCCAAGCACCCCGCGACGAGCCCGCGGTGTTGGTGGCCGATCTGGATTTGGATCAAAGGAATGATTGGCTTACCTTGTTTCCATTTCTTAGTACACGGCGCCCCGACGCCTACGGTCCGTTGACCTAGCTCCGCGTCACGGTCGTCCGCGCTGACAATCGACCGCGCATCTTGCTGTGGCTCTGGGGGGGGGCGTTCTTTAGGGCCCGACCGTCAACTTCGTCTAGATGACGTCATCGACGTGTAGCTTTCGGACCCTGCGTACGCGATGCCGGGGCAGACAATCTTCGATCGAAAGCCTGTTCAGCGGTCTGTTCGACCACGTCGTTCGCGGTACTTCGACGGTCGAGGTCGTCAACCCGTTCGCACGCGCCGTCGGACTGGATCGTTAGGCGCCAGGAATTGTAAGGGCAGTCGTCGACGTCGTCGACGTTGAGGTAGTCGATGTGGTGGACGTGGTCGACGTCGTCGACGTCGTGGACGTAGTGGACGTCGTGGACGTCGTGGAGGTCGTAGACGTTGTCGTAGTTGGCGAAAACGTCGTAGTGGTGGATGACGGAGTGGTCGTCGTAGTCGTACCGGGTGAAGTACCCGGTGACGGCAGCGCGGGCGAGCCATTCCCCTCGATCGCGGTTTCGCCGTAGTTCCAATTCGCGAAACACCAATCAATCGCGTAGTTCCACGCGATCTTGCCAGTGGGCCACTTGAGAACGAAGGACGTTTCCTTGTCGCCTGCGCGCAGTGGGAGGGTGACGCGCGCACTAGGCGTAATACACGTTGCTGCGTGGTCGCCCTGATTGAGATTCTGGGTGAATTCAATCCCGAACGATGCCGGATGCGAACGTGACAACACGACCGTCGTGGGCGTGTGGTATGTGTAATACGTCAAGTTCTCTTTGTAGATCTTCAGCGCCACCGATTTATCCATGGAACTGAAGAGCTGCAACGTGGCGTAGCCGGCGAGGGTGCATGAACCGCTCCCCGAGTAGTGAATGACGAAGGGGACTCCCTCGGTGCCACCAGATCCTTCTGCGCCACCCCGGATCAAATGAATATTGTCCGGTTGACAATTGGCGGCGGCCGCAGCGTCGCTCGTAGCGAAGTGTGTGATCTGCGCGCCCGCCAGGGCGATGAGAGCGCACGCCGCGACGAGGACCGCGAATTTTTGTCTCCACGAACGGACTCGTCCCACTCCTGCCCCCTAATCTCTGGGTGCGCCTCTTCGCGTTCGTGTCCAATTTGACCAAGGACACAAGTTTCGATTTCTACTTACAAAACTCCTGAAATTGAAAGTAGTTCCGTGACGAGCGCCACGTGTGGATGCTCTTCACGCCTTGGGGAGTCTGGTTGGCGCCCGTGGTTTTCCGCGGACCGACTTGCCTATTATCTATCTAGTTGATAGTTTTAATCATAATTAATCAAGCCCAAACTAGGGCGCAAGTATGGAGGCTTAGAAGCGTGACTGATGTGAATTCTCGACGGAACCCGATTTCGCGGCGTGATGTCTTTCGGTACGGACTTGGCGCGTCGGCACTCGCGGCGTTGAGTCCGTTAGTCCAGTCGCCAAGTGGTGCGGCGACGACCCAACAGGACAAGCTGGCGGTGGCGAGGATCGCCCACGCGACACCCAAGCGCGGCGGAACGTTGAAGTTTGCGCGAAGTGTGGCACCCACCACCCTCGACCCTGCGAACACCATCATCGCGGGCGACATCTATACCCTCGACAAGATCTTTGAGCCGCTCTACATTACGAACGCCAGTGGCGTGCTCACGCCGTGGCTCGCGACCGGGTACACGACGAGCGCTGACAATAAGACGCTGACCTTCTCGCTGCGACCGGGAGTGAAGTTTTCTGACGGTAGCCCGCTCACCCCGGCTGACGTCGTCTTCTCTATCAACCGGTCACGCAAGAATGCCGCGGGTCCGCTCTCGTTCCTCGACGGAGCGATTTCGTCGATCGAAGCCAGTGGCTCATCCAAGGTGGTCGTGAAATTGAGCGAACCGTGGGCCCCGATCATCTCGGACCTCTCGGTGTTCGCGGACGCGATCGTGCCAGCCAACTTCGGCGGTAAGTCGGAAAAGGAATTCTTTGCGGCCCCGATCGGAACGGGACCTTTCCTGCTCTCGTCGTTCACGCCTGACGCGACGTCGCTGACACTCAAGGCGAATCCGCATTACTGGCAGCCGGGAAAGCCGTACCTGGATTCCGTCGAGTTTCTCTACGTGGACAATGACAGTCAACGCGTGCTGCAAATCGAGGGTGGCCAGGTCAACATCGTCGACACCGTGCCCCCAGCGGAGGTGGCGTCCTTGAAGAGTAACGCCAGCGTGGTGCTCGAACAGTTCCCCGCCTGGGAGGTGGACCTCCTCGTGTTCAACGAGAAACTGCCACAGTTCGCGGACCGTAACGTACGACGAGCCATCACGTACGCCATTAACCGTCCCGCACTGGTGCACGCGGCGAACTTCGGTACTGGTGAGCCCGGGGGTTCGTTCTTCCCACCGAGTCTTCAGTACTACTCGGCGTCGACACCGGTGCTGGAATACAGCTTGAGCAAGGCCAAGGCCACACTCGCGCAGTCCAAGTACCCCAAGGGCTTCGCTACGAAGCTGCTGGTCGACAGCGGGAACCAGAAGTTCGTCACTTTCGCGCAAATCATCAAGAGCCAGTTGCAACCCCTTGGTATCGATGTGACCATCACCGGGCTCGACCACTCGGCCTTCGAATCGACGTTCCAGAAGTTCGACTACGAGATGTTCATTGACTACGCCATCAACGACATCAGTGACCCCGACGAGATGGCGTCCTTCGAGATTGACGTGAAGGATGGTGGTTCGTCTTCGTACTGGTCGAATTACGACAATCCAAAAGCCATAGCCCTGGTTCATGAGGCGGAAGCGGAGTTCGACACGAACAAGCGGGCCGCACTGTACGCAGAAATCCAATCCATCGTCGCCGAGGACGCGCCGTTCGTGGCGCTCGACTATCCGCCGTACATCTACGCGACGTCAAAGTCGGTCCAGGGGTTTTCCGTCAACCCGGGTGGCGCTTACCGACTCGAGGATGTCTGGCTAACTTGAGTAGATGGCGCGATATATCGCAGGACGGCTCGCTGCTGCGGTGCTCGTGGTGTTTGGCGTCAGTGTCGTCACGTTCTTGTTCCTTCATTTGGAACCAGGGAGCGCGGCTCGAACACTGCTAGGCGAGCACGCGACACCGCGCGCGATTGCCGCCTTACAGAGGGAATGGGGACTCAACGCGTCGCTACCGAGTCAGTTCGTTCGCTACATCAACGGGATTATCCACGGCAATCTCGGCACGTCGTACATCTATCAGATCCCGACGTCACGACTGATCGGCGAGCGGATTGGGCTGACCGCCGCGCTCGTCGGTCTGGCTGCCCTTTTTGCGGTAGTGATGACGGTGCCGCTGGCGACACTGGCCGCCGCGAAGAAGGACCAGTTCGCGGACCACGTGGTGCGTGGCCTTTCGGTGCTGGGCCTGGGATTCCCTTCATTCTGGTTCGGGATTGTCTTGATCGAGATTTTCTCGGTCCATCTCCACGTTCTTCCCGTAGGCGGCATCGGCTCGGGCTTTGGGGGGTATCTCGAGTCGCTGCTTCTTCCCGCCATCACTGCCGCGATCGGCATCGTGCCGATACTGGTGCGTAGTTTGCGAGTAGGAATGATCGAAATCCTTGACGCGGAGTTCGTGGCCACCGCACGGGCGAAGGGACTTCGCGAGATATTCGTGTTGTTCTCGATCGTCGCGCGCAACGCTCTCATCCCGACGGTGACGCTGCTCGGGCTCAACATCGCGTACCTGATCGGATCGACCGTCATCGTCGAGCAGGTCTTCGACCTGAACGGTCTCGGGTCGCTCCTCTTGAGTTCGATCCTCAACCGTGATTTTCCGGTGGTTCAGGCGGTCACGATTGTGCTCGGCACGAGCGTCGTTCTCATCAACCTCGTCACTGATTTACTCGCCGCTCGTCTAGATCCCAGAATCAGGCTGCGATGAGTACGACGTCGGCCCCACGGGAGGATTTCGACGAGACTCCGATAGCCCGCCGCTCTACGGCCAACGGCTTTTGGCGGCGTGCGCGGCGAAGTCCCACGTTCATCGCGGGCGCGTCAATCACGGGAATGATTGTTCTTCTCGCGCTACTGGCGCCCGTGATAAGTCCGTACGCGCCCGACCACCAAGATCTCTACAACATCCTCTCCGGCTTCTCGCACAA
>Ga0116229_10014341_pt1 | contig 11022 bp, 8 predicted proteins | sample S1TSphgellanicum_3_FD_87313 | JGI IMG/M metagenome (GOLD analysis project Ga0116229, IMG submission 87313) | Host-associated microbial communities from peat moss isolated from Minnesota, USA - S1T2_Fc - Sphagnum magellanicum MG | ecosystem: Host-associated > Plants > Peat moss > Unclassified...
AAGGGTCCAGCCCCTGCATCCCGCGATAAACACCCCCAGGCTGCGTGGCGATATCCCCGGTTTGTGCGTGCTGGTGCTTGACCTTGGCAATCACGGTCTCAATCGGCCCGCCGGGCGCGAATTGCACGACCGCGAAATTGATCGCGATGATCCCGAATAATGTTGGAATGATCAGCAAAATCCGTTTGGCGAGGTAGCAGATCATGGCGTCCGCCACCATAAATCGTAATCCACCCCCACCTGCAACGGTGCTGGCTGGGGCATCACGCGGGTCCAGTAGGCCACGCGTTCATTATCCGCCGTCCAGAAGGGAACGATGTACCAGCCATTCAAAAGCAGCCTGTCCAGCGCGTGAATCGCGGCGATTTTGCTCCGGTTATCCGGCGCGGCGTTTTGGGCAGCGATCATCGCATCAATCGCCGGCGCGCAAACCCCCGCCAGATTATTGCTGCCCGGCGCGTTCGCGCTGGCACAGCCCCAGAAACCGCCCTGCTCCGTGCCTGGAAAATCCGTTTCGGGAAACTGTCCAACAACCATGTCAAAATCAAAATTCTGGACCCGCCGTTCATAGGTTGCGGTATCGATGGTGTGAACGGTGGCGTCGATTCCCAGCAGTTTCAGGTCGGCGGCGTAGGAAATGGCGATACGTTCAAACAACTGGTCGCTCAGCAGAATTTCCAAGCTCATCTGCTGGCCGGCCGCATTCACCAGCTTGAAATTTTTCACCCGCCACCCGGCCGCATTCAACAACTTCATCGCCTGTTCCAACTGTGGCAAATTATAGCCAGAGCCATCCGTCACAGGCAGAGAAAACGGCGTGGTAAACACGGCATCCGGAATTTTGGTCCGAAACGGTTTCAGCAACGCCAACTCATCCGGGGAGGGCAAGCCTGAAGAGGCGAGGAAGGAGTTGGTAAAGTAGCTATCGTAACGTTTGTAGGAATTGTAGAATAGAACCCGGTTCATCCACTGGAAATCGAATGCCAGAGTCAGGGCGTGACGAACGTCAACATTCGAAAATTCCGGGCGCCTGGTGTTCATCACAAATCCATCAATGCCCGCCGGCAGGGTTTGCGGAACGCGTATTAGCTTCACCTGCCCATCGCGTACCGCGGGAAAATTATAGGCGGTGGCCCATTGTTTCGCCGAACTCTCGATCCGCGCGTCAATCTGCCCGGCCTTAAAAGCCTGGAGTGCCACTGGCTCGGTCTGAAAATACTCTTCCTTATACGTATCGAAATTGTAAAAACCCTTATCGGCCGGCAAATTGGCGGCCCACCAGTTTTTGACATGGGTATAGGTGATGGAATTGCCGAAACTTACCGCACTTACCTGGTACGGGCCGGAGCCTACAGGCGGCACCAGCAGCGGGTCCGCGAAATTCCGGCTCTTCCAAAAATGTTCTGGAAGAACGTAAATGCCGGCCAGGTTGTTCGGCATGTCCCGCCCGGCTCCGGGTTTTAAGATAAAAGTCACGGTTTCAGAATCAACCGCCTTCACGCTGGCCACGCCTGCGTAATAGGCGGCAAAAAACGGCGTGCCTTGGGTGATCAACGTGTTGAACGTCCACACCACATCCGCCGCCGTCACGGGCACACCGTCTGAAAATTTTGCCCGCGGGTCCAGGTGGAACGTCACGGTCAGACCATCCGCGCTGATGTCCACGGATTGCGCGAGTTCCGCGTAAACCGTTACGGAGTCAGAGTCAGATTGTTTGAACAGGGTCTGCCATACGCGGTAAATGCTGACCGGTGGCGTGCCACGCAGGATGAATGGGTTCAAATTATCGAAATCCCCCACGGCCGAAATCGTGATCGAACCGCCTTTTGGTGCGTCCGGGTTGGCATAGGGCAGATGCGTGTAGCCAATCGGCGGCTGCGGCGCGGTGCTCAGCGTTATCAAATCATTGCGGGCGGCGGCGGCATGCGCGGCGAGCAAAAACACCGCTGCAAAAAAACTAAAGCGCCGCAAGTGCTTCCGCGTGTAGCTGCGCATTCGCCGCCGCCAGCACTTTTCCATCACAGCCCAGCCGCAATTTGGCCCCGGACCAATCCGTGATCACGCCGCCAGCGGCTTCGATGACCGGAGCCAGTGCCGCCCAGTCCCAGGGTTTCAGCCCGTTCTCGGCGACGATATCCACCTGGCCGAGGGTGAGCAGCCCATAACCATAAGCATCCCCGCCCCAGTAAACCCGGCGGCATTGCGCCTGCAATTTTGCAAACCGCGCGGCTGAAGGGGCATCAAACATTTCCGGCGCGGTGGAGGAAAGTTCAGCATCCGCCAGCGCCGTCACGTTTCGCGGCCCAACGCGGCCGCCCAGCGGGTTCCGAAAAATCGTTGGAAAGCCGCGCCCGCCAATCCAGCGTTCGCCCGTAATCGGCTGGTCGATCAGCCCCAGCACCGGCACGCCATCCTCCAGCAGCCCCAGCAGCGTGCAAAAGCTTGGGCGGCCGGTGATGAAGGCGCGCGTGCCGTCTATCGGGTCGATCACCCAGGTATAGCGCGCGGTCCCGGGCGTCTCCGGCATTTCCTCGCCCAGCAGGCCATAATCTGGAAATGCCGCGCCCAGCGCGTCGCGCAGAATTTGCTCGGCCAGCCGGTCCGCCACCGTCACCGGGCTTTCATCGCCTTTTTGGTCCGCCGCAACGCCGGCGCGGAAATAGGGTTTTATGGCGGCACCCGAGGCATCCAGCGCCGCCTCGGCAGCCCGCACCCAGTCCGGCAGGCTCATTTGGCGCCGGGCAGTTTAATGGGGCTGTCGCCGTTCTTGTTCAGATAGGCGATCACATTTGCCCGGCTCTGGTCGTTTTTCACGCCGGGGTAAGACATCATCGTGCCCGCCGCGAAGCTTTGGGGGTCCTTCAGCCAGTCGCTTAAATTATCCGCGTTCCAGGCTCCGTTCGCCTTGGCTTTTACAGCCGCCGAATAACTGAAACCGGCCTGCGCGAACATTTTTGCGCCAACAATGCCATAGAGGTTCGGCCCAATGCCCGCGGCACCGCCTTTGTTCAGGGTGTGGCAGGCGGAACATTGCTGTTGCACCAAGGCTTCGCCTTTTGAGACATCCGCGCTGGCGAACATGGTGTCGATACCCGGCGCGGCGCCAGGCGTGGGGCCGCCAGCCGGAGCCGCGGCTGGCGGCGCGCTGGCGGCTTTCACTTCGGCGGCGCTGGGCAGCGGGAGCGGGCTGGCCGAAAGCGTGCGCAGATAGGCCACAACATCCGCCCTGGTCTGCGTGCTTTTAATCCCGGTGTAGGACATGGCGGTGCCGGGGGCGTAGCTGGCTGGGTCTGCCAGCCAGGTGCTCATTTTATCGTAATCCCAATTGCCCTTGGCTTTTGCCTTCACCGCGTCCGAGTAAGTGAAGCCCGCGCTGGCGAACATGGGCCCGCCCAGCACGCCATAAAGATTCGGGCCAATGCCCGCGGCGCCGCCCTGCGTGACCGTGTGGCAGGCCGCGCATTGCTGCGCCACGAAGGCTTGGCCCTTGGCCACATCCGCCATTGCGATGAGCGGAAGGATTGAAACCGGGCCGGCAGGCGCTGCCGGTGCCGCCGACGTTTGCAGGCCGGCGATTTTGATGGCGGGGGTCTTCGGCGCTTCATCCGGCACCACAATCGCGGCAATCCGGTTGGCCGCCCAGAAAACGATGCCCGCGGTCAAAATACCGGCCATGATCTTGTTGATCAGGAGTGAATCCTTGCCCGTCGTACTCATAAAACCTCCGGCATCGTCTTGGCGTTTCCCTATCGTGATTAGCCAGCCTCGACAAGAACCGGCGCCTGACCATAAGAGGGCGCCGTGACGCCCATTATCCTCATCCCCGCCCGGCTTGGCTCAACCCGGCTGCCGGGCAAGCCCTTGGCCGATATTTGCGGCATGCCGATGATCGTGCATGTGCTGCGGCGCGCGTTAGAGGCGGATATCGGGCCGGTGGCGGTGGCTTGCGCGGAGACGGCGATTGCGGATGCCGTGCGCGATGCGGGCGGGACGGCCGTGCTGACTGACCCGGACCTGCCATCCGGCTCTGACCGGATTTTTGCGGCGTTGCGGACGCTGGACCCGGCGCAAAAACATGATGTGGTCATCAACCTGCAGGGCGACCTGCCGGCGATTGACCCGGCGTTTTTAACCGCCGTTTGCCAGCCGCTTTTGGCAGCAGGTGAGCCGTTTGATATCGGCACCCTGGTCGCCCCCATAACCTCCGCGGCGGAGGCAGAGACAAATTCCGTCGTGAAAGCCGCTTGCGCGTTTGAAGCGGGTGCCGAAATTGCGCCGGCGCTGTATTTTTCGCGGGCGAGAATGCCATGGGGCGATGGTCCGCTCTGGCACCATATCGGCCTTTACGCCTATCGCCGGGCGGCGCTGGCCCGGTTTGTCGCACTTCCAGAATCGCCGCTGGAGAGGCGTGAAAAACTAGAGCAGTTGCGCGCCCTGGAAGCGGGCATGAGAATTGGCGCGGCACGGGTTGCGCACGCGCCTTTTGGCGTGGACACGCCGGACGATCTCCACCATGCCCGGCGCGTGCTGGGGGAGGGAGCAAAAAAATGAGCGGCATTTCATTCCAGGGCCAGCACGGCGCGTATTCGGACCTGGCCTGCCGCATCGCCTTCCCCGAAATGACGACCATCCCTTGCGAAACCTTTGAAGCGGCGATTGAGGCGGTGCGGGATGGCACGGCGGCGCTGGCCATGCTGCCGCCGGAAAATTCGCTGGCCGGGCGGGTGGCGGATATGCACCGGCTGCTCCCGGATTCCGGGCTTTCCATCATTGGCGAGCATTTTCTGCGCGTGGAACACTGCCTGCTCGCGCCACCGGGGGCCACGCTCGCGGATATCAAACGCATTCATTCCCACCCGGTGGCCTTGGGCCAGGTGCGCGGGCTTATCGCCGAACTCGGCGCCACGCCGGTTGTGGAATACGACACGGCCGGGGCGGCGGAAATTATTGCGCGATTGGGCAGCAAAGAAGATGCCGCGATCGCCTCAGCACTTGCGGGCGAAATTCATGGGCTGACGGTCCTGCGCCAAAATGTCGAGGATGCGGCGCATAACACGACACGGTTTTATGTGATGGCGAAAACGCCAAAGCTGCAGCCGGCGGATTCGCCAAACCTGATGACGACGTTTGTGTTCCGCGTCCGCAACGTACCGGCGGCGCTGTACAAGGCGCTGGGCGGGTTTGCGACCAATGGCGTGAACATGACCAAGCTGGAAAGCTACATGGTGAACGGCGCGTTTACGGCGACACAGTTTTTGGCGGAGGTGGATGGGCACCCGGAATCACCTTCCCTGCGCCTGGCGCTGGAAGAACTTGCATTCTTTTCATCGGAAACCAGAATTTTGGGGGTTTATCCGGCGGCGCCTTTCAGGCTTGCACAACGTAGGGTTTAGCGGGCGACTTTTTAAGCTTATTTTCATAAGTTTGTGCAAAATGTCGCGCGATGGCAAGCGAGACATTTTCCCCGCAAGGCTATTTACTGCCGGATTGGAGCGCGCCGGATAACTGGTCCGGCGGTGCCGTTCCAGGCGCCGGGACCGTGGCCGTTGTTGATGGAATCGATGCGTATATCGATCCGCAAACGGCTCTTTCCACGAACATCACGCTGGAGGGCGGCGCCGCGCTGATTGGCAATGGCGGCGGTTACGCTTTCACCGCTGGCAGTTCTTTGCAGGCGAATGACCTAAACGCGCTGGACGCCAATGGGGCGATCGTCAACCAGGGTGTGATCGCGGTCTCTGGCGCGGATGCCGTGCTTTCCATTGTGGTGCAGGCCGGCGGCGAGATTGCACGGCTTTACGGACTAACGGAACCGAGTTTTGAAAATACCGGCAAAATTGCAATCACCGGCGGCGGGACCTTGGATGTTGGCGGAACAGAATTCAGCAATACCGGCACGGTGCTTGTTGATGATGCCGTGCTGGACGTTGCGGGCGGCTGGGTGGATGGCGGGCAAGGCCCGCTTACCCCCGGCGGCGAAATTGAGTTTTTGCGGGGCGGCTATGCCACGTTCAGCGATGGCGTGATTGACCAAAATTTTGTTTTTGACGGCCCCGGCACAATTGCGCTGGGCGATCCCGCGGACACCAAGGACGATGCGGTTTCCGGTTTTGGGTATCGCGACGAAATTCTGGTCCCCTCGCTCGCGGACGCCGAATTTCTTATCAATGGCGGGCTGACTTTTACGACACCTCTGCTGCAAGACTATACCCTAGCCGCGCAAGCAATGGATGGCGGCGCCAAAATTTTTCTTCAGCATGATGAAACCGCCCCGCCATGTTTTGCGCGCGGCACCCGCATTCTAACGCATGCGGGCTATGTGCCCGTGGAACAGTTGCGGCCGGGGGACAAAGTTGCGACCATCGGCGGCGTCGCGCGCGCCATACGCTGGGTTGGCTGGCGGACGGTTGACCTGCAAACCCATACCCGCCCCGCCTCCGTCTGGCCGGTTTGCATCACCGCCAACGCGTTTGCGGATGGCAAACCCACGCGCGATGTTTTTCTCTCGCCCGACCATGCGGTTTTTTTACGCGGGCAATTAGTGCCCGTGAAATTGCTGGTTAACGGCGCCACGATCCGGCGGGAGAAGAGCTGCATCGCGGTGACGTATTATCATATTGAACTGGACCGGCATGATGTTGTGATTGCGGAAAATATTGCGCTCGAAACCTATCTGGACACGGGCAATCGCCGCATGTTTGAAAATGCATCGGGCGCGCCTTGGGCGGCGCCGGTATTCGGCCGCGGCAAGCAATTTGATTCGCGCGCCTATGCCGCACTTTGCCTTTCTGGCGCAATTCTGCAGGATTTAAGAGAAGAGATTTTTCACCGCGCGCTGGCATTGGGATACCGGCAGAAAACGGCGCAAAACATATCGCTGATCGTCGATGGCCGAACCATTCCCAGCGCCGGCGCGCCGGCCCTGCCCTGCTTCCGGCTGCCCCCTGAACATAGTGGTATTGTCACGATCCATTCCGCCGCCTTCGTGCCGGCGGAATTTTCCGGCGGTGCCGCGTTTGAGGATGACTGGCGTGCGCTTGGCGTGGCGATTCGCCGGGTCAAGCTTGGCCTGAAATCCGTGCCCGTGCGCGAAATTGCGCGTTCCGGATTCTATCCGCGCGGCGCGCATGATGTGGCCGATTGGACAAATGGTGACGGCGAAATTTCCGTCGCCTCGGATACGAGGCTAATTGGCCTCAGCGTTTCGGCGCTGCCCAAAGTTTGGGAGCGGCCGTTGGGGGCGTTGAGCAGAGCGTAGGGGGCTATTTTGCCGGCATAGAATCGATCTTCGCCCTTACGTCCCATCCCCAAGTCTCGGCGCTGGGCCGCGGATTTTCGGGCGGATGCCGTCGATACTCAGCGGCAGCCCCGTGAGCGTAAAAGTTTCGCCCGGTACTTGCTGGATCATGCCCAGCGCCTGCACCTGTTCTTCTTCCAGCGCCTCCGCCAGCGTGTGGATGGGCGCGCAGGGGACGCCGGCGGCCTCGAAGGCGGTGATCCATGTGGCGCGGGGGCGTGTGGAGAGGATGGCGTTCAGTTCCGCCACCAGCGCGTCCCGGTTGCGCAGCCTGGCGCGGTTGCCGGCATAGCGGGGGTCTTCCAGCCAGCCTGGCGTGCCAAGCGCGCCGCAAAGTTTTGCAAACAGCCTGTCATTGCCAACACAGATGAGGAACGGCCCATCCGCCGCATCAAACGATTCGTAAGGTACAAAATCCGGGTGCCCGGAACGGTGTTTTTGCGGTTGCTGGTTCTGGTTCATCAGCGCGTCGATTTTGGAAGCGGCCCAGCTGAGCCCGGTTTCCAGGAGCGAAACATCGACAATGCCGCCGCGCCCTGTCTCCCGCCGCCGGTGCAGCAGCGACAAAACGCCGATGACGGCCCACATGCCGGTACCCTGGTCGCAGAGCGAGGCGCCCATGCGGATCGGCGGGTCGTCCGGCCCGCCATTAATGCTGGAAAGCCCGCTATAGGCCTGCAACAAAGGCTCGTAGCCCGGCCGCAGCCGCTCCGGCCCGGTGCTGCCGAAGGCAGACATCGCGCAATAAATCAGATGTTCGTGGCGGGCGCACATTGCCGGGCCGTCAATGCCGAGTGATTCTGTTACGCCCGGCCGCAGATTATGCACCAGAATATCGGCGGTTTCCGCCAGTTCGTGCAGGCTATCCCGCCCTTCAGGCGATTTCAGATCCAAAATCACGGATTTCTTGCCGCGGTTAAAGACCTGAAAAATCAGCGAATCCTCGCCATGGAAGGCAACGCCCATGCGCCGTCCATCGTCGCCGCCCTCGGCGCGCTCAATTTTTAGCACCTCGGCGCCAAGATCAGCAAAAATCGCCCCAGCAAACGGCCCGGCCAAAACCTGGCCAAGCTCGATCACACGCAGCCCAGCTAGCGGGCCGTCCACCGCACGCAATTTAATGCCACCCGTTTTGGGGTTTGACACATGGCAAGTAAGGCCAGGGGCTCCGCCCCTGGCCCCCGCTAAGGGCACAGCCCTTAGAACCCATTACGGGCCGGTGGAGAGAGGGGGCATCCACCTGCCGGGCGTTGTCGCGACAGTTGCCGCCCCCTCTCTCCACCGGCCCGCACTGATGGATTCCGAAGGCGGTGCCTTTGGCGGGGAGCCAGGGGGCAGAGCCCCCTGGCCTTACTTTACATGAACCAAAACTCATAACGCGTGGTATAATGTGTTACGATGCGCTGGCCAATGCGTTGCGGGCGCGCTGCTGGCGGCTGCCGACGATATAGAACAGCAGCGACACCGCCATCGCGAAAATTGCGATGGCCAAAAAGCCGGCCTTAAAATCGCCGGTAAAATCTTTCATGAACCCGACGAAAAACGGGGCAGCGAAGCCGCCTGTGACACCCATGGCGCTGATGGCGGCAATGCCGCCCGCCGCCTGAGCGCCGGAGAGATAGGTGCCGGGGATGGTCCAGAACGGCACCACCATGCACAACGTGCCGGCGAAGGCGATTGAGATGGCGATGCCGCGGATGAACGGTTCTTGCACTGTCATCGCCACAATCAATGCCACGGCTGCCACAAAATTGGCGACGGCGGCGTGACCGAAGCGTTCCTGCTTCCGGTCCGAGCGCCGGCCCCAATAAATGACGCCGAACAGCGCCAGCAGGCTTGGAATCGCCACCACATAACCCACCATCTGCAGCCCAAGCCCTAGGCTTTTGACGATTTGCGGGAGAAAGAACGTAATGCCGTTGAGCAAGCAAACATTGCTGAAATACATCACCGCCATCAGGACCACCGTTGGGCTGGTGAGCGCCTGCAGGACCGAATGGCCCGACTTTACCTCAATGGCGCTTTTCTCAGCCGCGAGCCGGCCGACCAGCCAGTCGCGTTCATCGCTGGCCAGCCATTTCGCCTGGTCCGGGCGGTCTTGCAGGTAGAACAGAACCACAGGCGCCAGCAATGCCGCCGGCAGTCCCTCGATGATGAACAGCCATTGCCAGCCCATTAGGCCGCCGGCACCGGAGAGGCCCAGTAAATGCGCGGAAAGTGGCGAGCCAATAATGCCGCTGATGGGAATGGCGGCGAGGAAATAACCATAAGTGCGGGCGCGGTAGGAAGCGGGAATCCACAAGGTGAGGTAGAACAGCACGCCTGGATAAAACCCGGCCTCGGCGGCCCCCAGCAACAGGCGCATGACATAAAAGCTGTTCGGCCCGACCACGAACGCCATACCGGCGGCGATGATGCCCCAGCTGAACATGATGCGGGCGATCCATTTCCGGGCGCCGTATTTATTCAGCAGCAGGTTGGAAGGAACTTCCAGCAGCGCATAGGTGATAAAGAACAGGCCGGCGGCCAGGCCGTAATTTGTCGCTGTCAGGCCAAGCTGCTTGTTCATTTGCAGCGCCGCGAAGCTAAGATTGACCCGGTTGAGGTAGGCAAAGAAGTAGCAAAGCATCAAAAACGGGACCAACCGCACCATAAGCCGCTTAATCGTTCGCCGTTCAATGTCCGGTGCGGCGCCACCGAAGCTCATGCCCACGGGGCTACGATTCTGGTTTATGGTACTCGACATTTGTTAACCCCCTTAAAATATTATCTTTATAGTATAAAGCTTTCGTGGCTTCTGCGCCTTACCGAAAATTTTTACGCCCTCTCGTAAAACATAGAGGATATTCGTGGTCAAGGAAATTTTCGCCAAATCCGTCGCCGGGTACCTAGTGAGATAGGGTATGATCCGGCGCTTCGCCTTCAGTCCCGCGCAAGCGGGCAGCGTCTCGCGCAGCGTGCCTTAAAAAAGTAAATTCCCGCTTGCGCGGGAATCACCGTTCATCGGAAAAAACTTGCGCGAACCTCAGCCGATGGCGCGCTAAACCGGGCGGTCGCCCAGAATGGTTGCGCGGCGGACGCGGCGGTGGTGGGGGAAATAGTCTGACACCGCATAATGCTGGGTGAATCTGTTATCCCAAAAGGCGACCGCGCCTTTCGTCCAGCGCCAGCGCACCTGAAATTCCGGTGTTTCCAGATGGGTGAACAGAAAATTCAGGATTGCCGTACTTTCCGAAGTTTCCAGCCCGTCAATATGCGACGTAAAACTGCGGTTCACGAACAACCCCTTTCGGCCAGTTTTTTGATTGGTGCGGACCACGGGGTGCAAGACCGGTTTGTGTTTGTTGTAGGTCTCGGCAAGCTTGTTATCCACGCCGTAAGTGCGGAAGCGGTCCGGTGTAAAATTTTTAGCAAAATCGTGCACAGCCTGCAGCCCGTCGAGAAAATTCCGAAAAGCCGGCGAAAGGGCTTCATAGGCGGCGTAAGAACTGGCCCAGATGGTATCGCCGCCGGTGGGCGGCACGTCATCCGCGTAAAGGACGGAGCCAAAGGGCGGAGTTTCGATGAAGGTGACATCCGTATGCCAGTTATTCTGGTGGCCTTTCAGGTTTTCGTCGAATTCCAGAATCATGATTTCCGGCACGGTTTCGTGCTGGGGGTAGACGGGGTGGATGTGCAATTCGCCGAACCGCGCCGCGAAATCCCTCTGCTGGGCGGGGGAGAGG
>Ga0116229_10014342_pt1 | contig 11022 bp, 10 predicted proteins | sample S1TSphgellanicum_3_FD_87313 | JGI IMG/M metagenome (GOLD analysis project Ga0116229, IMG submission 87313) | Host-associated microbial communities from peat moss isolated from Minnesota, USA - S1T2_Fc - Sphagnum magellanicum MG | ecosystem: Host-associated > Plants > Peat moss > Unclassified...
GACTTGGAAGGTCGCGTTCTCGACTTTGATCAGCCTGCGGCCGAGGCGGCCGCAGAACTGGCCGCCGGGCGACAGCGACAGGGCAAAACCGTCGATATGCGCGACACACAGATTGCCGGCATCGTCATGGCACGTCGAGCGAAGTTTGCCACGCGAAATGTCAAACATTTCTCGGACTTGAACGTGGCTGTAATCAATCCTTGGGATGCGCCGCAATGAGCGGCGTATGCAGTTGACCGCATATGTTGATCAATGTGGTCATCGCGTACAGGAACTGAACCCTGCGGTTCCGCCTATACAGCAGTCTCGGCCGCCTCTCGCTTCAACAGCTCCCGCTTTCGTTCCGTACCCCACCGATATCCGGATAGACGCCCGTCCGCCGCAATGACCCGGTGACATGGAATGAGCACGGCGATTTGGTTCTTGGCGCAGACGGACGCTACGGCGCGGGCTGCGGTCGGTTCGCCCAGGCGTTTGGCCACATCGCCATAACTGGCCGTGTCGCCCAGGGGTATCTGGCGCAGCGCCTTCCAGACCCGCGATTGAAACGCCGTGCCTTGAATATCCACGGGCAGGTCCAGCGCTTCCCGTGGCAAGAGCACGAAGTCGCGCACCTTGTCGAACCAGGCATAGAGTCTCAACTCATCGTTATGCAGCGTCGCCTTGGGGAAGGCCGCACGCAGTTCCTCGAGCATCGCACCCGGCTCTTCGCCGAAAGTGAGCCAACAAATACCCCGAGGGGTTGCACCAAGGAGCATCCAACCGAGGTCGGATAGCCCCATCCACCAGCCGATCCTGAGATCCCGGCGCAATCCTCCCGGCGTCACGCCGAGCGTTCCCGCGGCATTGGCGTAAGCCGCGGAGTTGGTGCCAAAGCCGGCATCGAACACCACGTCCAAGGCGCTTCGGCCGGCGGCGGCACCTTGGGCCAGCCGGTGCAGGGCGAGCGCTTGGGCGTAGGCTTTGGGACTGCAGCCCAAGCGTCGGGTGAATTGCCTCTGCAGTTCCGATCGACCGACGGCGACTTGCTTCGCCAACTCATCCAGGTGCGGCGCGTCACGTTCGATGAGGGTGCAGGCGAGTTTCAGGACCTCGGGCCAGTTGACCCTCGATCCCCGCCGCGTCGGCGCCGCCGCATGTGCCGTGTTTTGTTTTTTCACGAAAGAATCCTGCCGCTCGAAACGCTCGGGTCAATCGCAAACAGTGCGTTGACCATCCAGAATAAGAGGACATTGATACACACTGCGAAGGCGACGGCGACTAATTTCTGCGCGGTCGGTTTGAGCGAATTTCTCGTCTGATCGTGTGACATGGGTATGCTCCTTAGGGAAGTTCTTTCGATGATTGAGGGTCCATCGAATAGGGATGGACGGATTCGAGGAAACGGGGCTGGGATCGGACGCGCTCAATCCATGCGGTAACCGCGGGAAAGGCCTGCAAATCGAGTCCCGCTTCGCCGGCACGGCTGATGTAGGCGAACACACTCATGTCCGCGATGGTGTAGCCTGCATCGGTCAGAAATGATCGTCCTTGCAACCAGCGCTCCAGAATATCGAGCGTCTTGTGGCTCAGCTCCTGCTTGGCGACGATCATTTCGTGACTGCGCCTGGCAAGCTTGCCGGTCATGGTCCAATGACGGAGCGAGGCCAGGCCGTTCTGGATGAAGTCTTCCTCGAAGAACATCCAGCGCATGACTTGTGCCTGGGCCCAAGCATCGGCTGGGAGATAGATCGTGCCCTGCGCGAGGTAAAAGAGAATGGCGTTCGACTCGGTCAGCAGCCGACCATCCTCGAGTTCCAATACCGGCACGGCGCCCGTCGGGCTCTTGGCCAAGAAGGAGGGATTCCGACCCTCGCCCGCGAAAATCTGCACGATCTTCGTGACGTAGGGACGTTCAAGGTGATTTAGCAGCAACCGTACCTTGTACGCGTTCTGCGAGGGCAAGTAATCGTAAAGAGTGATCATGGATAGGCCTCCGCTTTGGTGAGGCCACTTTACGATGAAGCATACGAAGCCTCTTCCGGATTCGTACGCGTTCGGGGTGGGCGTGCACTCGCTCCTGCTGTGCATTCTGGGGACGGTGTTATCTTGGGTTTTTTTATCCCGCCACCTTGCTGGTGGGCTTGGCTTTCGGTGCCGGGCTATTTTTCTATCGGCGCGCGAAACTGCTCGAACTCAGGGCGGAGTAGACCCGCCGGCCATGTTGCTGAGTTTCAGACTGGTAAAGTACCTGGGAGGCGAGCCGCTTTTTCGTCAAAGGTCGCCGTGCCGCGACATCCCATCTGACGATTGTGTGCTGCAATGAGGCAATCCGAAAACCCGCAAGCGCTATCCTTCCAGAGAAAAAGCGCCTCTTCCAACGCCGGTTCGTCCTCGAACGAAAGTTCACGTGCCTCGAGAAGCGACCGGAAGATCGCCTGCAAGGACGTCCGACCAAACCCATAACGACTGCGCAGCACCCATTCGCACTCGAGTAGTACAACCAGCGATACCAAGACCGGTTCCTCGCGGCTGAGCGATTGCTCGACGAGCTTGCGCGCCCGGCGGGTTTGCTCTGCGTCGTCCGCGACGACGAGTCGTACGACAACATTGGTGTCGATGCCGAGCATCGGATGGCGGCTATCGATTCATCTGCGCGATTGATACGCGTTTGCCGCCCGGGGGTTTGAAAGAAATATTTCTAATGCTGCCATTCTTCACACGCACGATGATGGTACCGTCCTCGAGAACGGTGAAATGAATCCGATCGCCGGGCTTGAGGTTCGCAGCCGCCCGCACGTCCTTTGGTATGGTGGTCTGCCCTTTGCTCGTCATTGTTGCAAATGCCATTTCAGATTCCATCCGTCCTTACGAATAGTAATATTGTAAGCAAAGAACGTCGACCCTGTCCATCGAGCTATCTGGCCAATCAGCGCAAATAGCCTGCTTGCCACCCTTCAATCGACAACCCAATAACTCGGCGTGGTTAAGCCCACGACACACTCCCGCAACATTCACGCGCGCCCCGCCGCTGCAGGGACCCATTGCACTGGATTGAGCACCAATGCGGCGGCTGCAGGCTGCTGATCGGATATTGCACGCGGGGTGGCTCGTCGGCGGGACTAGAGGGCTGCATCTCGCGCACTTCGATCGGTTCGGGGAAGGCTGCTCTCTCTTGGGGTCGAACTGCTCGCCGTGCAGTTTCCGTCAGACAATCTATATATCGCGCCTCCACGCCAGCGCCGTCAAGCGCCCAAATCGGTGTATTCATCGACTTATGGGATTACTCGTTATGGAAGTATCCGTTATCGGAGTACTTGCAGCCCTCTGGCGCCATTTCCTGTAACGTTGTCGGGGCCCCGGGCTCGGCCTGCGTCAACGTCACCATCAGCCGCGATGGCGCCATGGTGAACGCCAGCCATTCCTCGACCGGTCGGCCGTCCGCGGTGCCGATCGAGCGGATCTCGAAGTTCCGAAACAGCATGGAGGTCACCATGCTGATCTCGAGCAGGGCGAGGTTGCGGCCAGGGCAGATCCGCGGCCCGGCACCGAATGGCATCGAGATCCGTTCGCGGCCGCTGTAAACACTGCCGACGCCGCTCGTCAGCCAGCGTTCGGGTTCGAAGCTCTCCGGGCGCTCGAAGTGCCGCTCATCCATCGAGCCGCGCCGCATCAGCGCCGCCACCACGGTGCCCGCTGGAATGGCCACATCGCCCACCACCTTGGGCTCGTTGGCCTGCAGTATCACGACGGGCGCCACCGGCTTCAAGCGCATCGTTTCGTGCGCACAGGCGGCCGTGTACGCGAGCTGCGATACGCGCTCGAGCCGGTCGGCGTGGGGTCGGTCCCCCAGGACTACTGTCGCCTCCTCGGCGAGGCGCGCGACAGTGCGCGGTTCGCGCGTGACGAGATACAGCAGCCACGCCAGCGTATGCGCCGTGGTGTCCTCGCCGGCGAGCAGCATGGTCACGACGTTGCTGGCGACGTCCTGGTCGGTCAATGAGGACCCAGGCAACTCGCTCTCGACGATCATGGCTTCGATCAAATTGGCCGGTGCGGCGCTTAAGTTCGAATCTGCGACAAGCCGTTCGCGCGCTTGTGCGACGAGCAGCGCCACCTCCCGCTGCACGATCGCGAGGTGACGATCCAGCTCACGGTCCGCCGGCAGCTTGAACCAGCGCCAGTACGCAAAAGGCGCCGAGAGGCGCCGGTTCAGCATGGGGAACACGTGATTCAAATGCGTCTGAATGGTTTCGCCGTCGGACTCGATCGTGTTGATATCCGCGCCGAAGGCGAGGCCGGCGACCACATCCACCGTGTACCGCATCAACTCCGCCTGCAGATCGAACGCGGTGCCGCGGCTCGCGTGCGTGCTCAAGCGGCGATAGAAGCGCTCCGTCACGCGCGCGAGGAACGGAAAATAGGTCTTCACGTGAGCCGTGTCGAACGCCGCCATGACCATCTTTCGCTGCGCGCGCCACACCGCGCCGTTCGCGGCGAACACGCCGCCGATGCCGAGTTCCTGAAAGACTCGCTCGAGCATTTCGGTGCGCCGGAAACCCGCCGGCCGGTCGCGCAGGATCGCGCCGATGGCGCCGGGATCCGCCACGGCCAGAATCTCGCGGCGGCCGACCCGGAAACGAAAGAAATCGCCGTACCGCTGACTCCACTCCTCCATGGCGCGATGCATGCGGGCGGGATCCATTTGCAGCAGGTTGCCGACCAGCGGCAACCGCGGCGGGCCGGGCACATCAGCGAGGGAACGAAGCGCGGCGTGCATGGGTGCTAGTCTCACCGCGGTAACGGCCCGGCGGCAAGTCGATGCCGCATGTGCCTGGCCGTGGAGTGCGCGGCTGTAAGGTGCGCGGCTGTGAAGTGCCTGGACTTCAGCTTCCCGGACGATTTCGGTAACCTGCTATTGGTAACCTGCGCGTTGAGTCAATGATGATCGGCATGGCGCCCGATCCGGCGCCGACGCAGGCCAGGAGCTTTCATGCGACGAATCGCCTTGCTGGTGTTACTGGCGACCGGGCTTTACGACATGGGACGCGGTGTCGCGATGGCTGCTGCGGCCGCCGCGGCCGCGGCACCCAAGCGCCTCGTGCTCATCGATCAAGACGGCTCGGGACCGGGCGGGTCGAACCAGATGGCCATGATGGTGCTGCTGCAGGCCCCCGACGTCGACGTGCTCGGCATCACGATGGTCACGGGCAACGCGTGGCGTGACGACGAGGCACAGCATACGTTGCGCATGCTGGAGCTGATCGGACGCGCGGACGTTCCGGTCGCCTTGGGCGCCGTGTTTCCCTTGGTGCGCACGGAGCAGGAGACGCGGCTCAATACCGCGCTGGTCGGCCAGGTCGGGTGGCTCGGTGCCTGGGGACAGAAGCTCGCCTTGACGCCGCCCGCGATCGGCGCCGCAAACGGTGCTTCGAATGGGACCGCAAGCGCTGCCGCCGGGCACGCGGCGCTGCCCGGCCCTTGGGATATTCCGCCGCTCGAGGAGGGCTCGCCGCACAGTTTGCCGATTACGGAAGATGCGGCGCATTTCTTGATCCGGCAGGTTCGTGCGCATCCGCACCAGGTCACGGTGTATGCGGCCGGGCCGCTCACCAACCTCGCGATCGCGCTTGCCATCGACCCGCACTTCCCGGAACTCGCCCGGGAACTCGTCGTCATGGGCGGCAGTTTGAACCCGCAGACGGACGACCCGGAGTTTGCAACGAGTCCGCGCCACGAATTTAATTTTTGGTTCGATCCCGAGGCGGCGCGCATGGTGTTGCGTGCCCACTGGCCGCACATCGAAGTGACGACCGTCGATGTGTCGATCAAGGCGATGTTCACTCAGGCGATGCTCGATGACATCGCCAAGTCGGACAGTCCCGCCGCCCGCTACGTCGCGAAGTACTCGCAGGAGCGATACTATCTGTGGGACGAGCTCGCGGCCTGCGCCTGGCTCGATCCCAGCATCATCACGACGAGACGCGCGCTGTACATGGATGTCGACGTCAGCCACGGACCCGCGTATGGCGAAACATTGACGTGGAGCGAGGCGCTCAAACCGGCCATCGATCTGCAACTCGTCCAGGCACAGGTCGATCTCGATTTGCCAAAGTTCACGCGGATGTTCGTGGCGCTGATGTCCGCGCCCACGCCGGGCGCGAAACCCGCTGCCGCAAAACCAGCGGCCGCAAGACGAGCGGCTGCAACACACTAAGGCGTCCGTCGAGCGTCGAACGCCCCGGAGTCACTTCAGCGACTCAAAGGCGCGCTCGAATTCCTCGAGCCGCGGATAGGAGGCCTCGGCGCCGCGCTGCGTGGTGGACAACGCGGAGTAGAGCACCGCGCGCCGGATGGATTCGTCGCGCGAGCGCCCTGTGGCGAGGCCGGCGGCAAGGCAACCCACAAAGGCATCGCCTGCGCCCGTCGTGTCAATGGCCGCGACCCGATGCCCGGGATAATGGCGCGCCGATTGCGCATCGACAGCCACACAGCCTTGCGCGCCCAAGGTCACGATGACGCAGTCGATTCCCTGCGCGATGAGCCGGTTGCCGAAGTCCGTGGCATCCTGGACGGTCTCGATTTGCCGGCCGGCAATTTGCGCGGCCTCCGTTTCATTGGGCACAAGATACGTGAGGTGGCGCGCAATGCGACTCAAGTCGAGGCCGGCGCGAGCGGGCGCCGGATTAAGAATGACCGGCCGGCCGGCCGCGGCGGCGAGCTCGACCCCCCGGTATACGGTCTCCAAGGGAATTTCGCATTGCATGACTAGCAGTGCGGCGCCTCGCACCAAGGGCTCGAGCACGTCGAGGTCCGCCGGCGTGAGAGTCGCATTCGCACCGGGCACGACGATGATGCAATTGGCACCCGAGTCCTCCACGCTGATGCTGGCAACTCCCGTGGCCACGGCATCAACCTCGCGGAGTTCCTCGGTGTGCACACCGCGTCTGCGCAGCCCTTCCTGGATCATCCGGCCGAATGCATCGGCGCCGACGCGGCCGACGAAATGGGTTGCGGCCCCACACGCGGCCGCAGCGACGGCCTGATTCGCGCCCTTGCCGCCGAGCGCGATGAACGCGCCGTTGCCGATGACGGTCTCGCCGGGCAGCGGCAATACCGCGGCGCTCACCGACACATCAAGGTTGGCGCTGCCGATGACGAGTACATATGGCGTGACGTTCGTCGTCATGGCTTGCGTAGCTACATTACGCGGCGCGCGACAGAATGCCGATCGCCGCAAGATAGAACACGAACATGGCGGCGAGTGCGCGCGTGGCCGCCGGGCTTGCGCCCGCAAACTCCTTCCAGACGAAGATGCCCCACAGCGAGGCGACCAGCGGCGCGCTCTGGCCGATCGCGTACGACACGGCGAATCCCACGGAATTGCCGGCGACGAGATTGGATGCGGTGCCGACCGTCCAAATCGCGCCGCCCAGCCAGCCGTACAGATGCCAGCGAAACCCGCCGCTGCCGTAGTCGCGAATCGACACCGGCACGCCGAGCAGCGGGCGGCGCATGAAATACAGGTTAAAGGGCACGGTGGAGAGGAGGGCCGCGGCAGCAAACACGGCAAGGCTCGTGAGCGGCGTCAGTGGCGCCAGTGGCGTCAGCGCTGCGGACTCTGCGCCGCCGCCGCCGGTGCGCATCGATGAGGCCGCGAGCGGTGCCCAGCTCGCCATTAGCAGGCCGCTCACCACACAGATGATCACGCCGCGGCGCGTGACCTTGAGTTCGCGAGCTTGGGCGCGATAGGCGGTGGCGCAGCAGATGATCGCGACCGCCGCCAGACCGACGCCGAGCGCGATCAGCACCGGCGCCCCTTTGTGATCGACGAAGTAGGTCAGGGCCGTGCCGATGATCAATGCCGTACCGATGGCGACCGGGAAGGCCACGGCCAATCCTGCGACGGCGATGGCCGCCACCAGTAGTAGATTCGCCAGATTGAACACCACGCCTGCCGCCGCGGCTTCGGCGACGGCGGCCGTGCCGCTCACAAAGAGACTGTCCGGAAAGCTCGCACCCGAGGCCGTGGGCGTGTCCAACACGGCGGCGAACAACAGCGCGCTCGCCGCCATCCCGAGGGCATAGTCCCAGTAGAACAATTCGAAGCGCACGCCGCGCGTGAGCTTGAAGGTGTTGGCCCATGACCCCCAGCAAATCATGCTGAGGATCATCAAGGTCCAAGCCACGCCTGCTGACAGCGCCATTCCAGACTCCGCAAAAAAACAACACATTCATCTGTGCTGCCGGGCAGTGGTTCGTGGCGCCCTTGGCTGCGTCGATTTCCCTTTACAGCGGGAAACGGCGTGGGTAGTGTACCGTTTAACCGGCGGGTTGCAATGATCCGCCGGTACGAACGCGTGCATGGCGTGGGGGAGTAGAGCACGCACACCACAACGGCGTTCGGAGGGATGGTATGAAAACAACACACTGCGCCGCGCAGTTTGAAAGGCTATTGTCGCGCGGTCGGACGTTCCCCCCGATGGCGCTGACTCCGTGCCTGCAGCACATCCGGTACATGGCGCTGATTCCGTGGGCGGTACTCGCCGCGCTCACAATCGTAATCTCCACGTCACCGGCACGCGCCGCCGATAGCGCGGCGGATGCCACGGCCGATACCGGCACCTTGGCCGAAGTGGTGGTCACCGCGACCCGGACACCGGAGAACGCGCAGAACGTGCCCGAGTCGATCTCGGTGCTCAGCGGCGATGCGCTGCAAGTGCTCGGCGATACCGGCGATGACTTCCGGCAACTCGCCTTTCGTGTGCCGAGCCTGCAGGTCGAGTCCTCCAACGGGCGCGCGTTTCCGCGTATCTATATCCGCGGGTACGGCAACTCGGATTATCACGATTTCGCATCCCAGCCGGTGGGATTGGTCTACGACGACATCGTGCAGGAAAATGCCGCGCTGAAAGGCTTTCCGATCTTCGACCAAGCGGACGTCGAGGTGCTGCGCGGACCGCAGGGCACCCTGTTCGGGCGCAATTCGCCGGCCGGCGTGGTCAAGCTGGAGTCAGCGAAACCGGTGCTCGGCGAGACCTCGGGGTTTGTTTCGCTCTCCGACGGCACCTACAACTCGGGCGTCTTTCAAGGCGTCGCCAATATTCCGGTCAACGATCAGACGGCGTTTCGCGCCTCGATCCAGGGACAGCACCGCGACAATTGGGTCAACGATCCGGTGACCGACTCGCAGCTGGGGGGATTCAACGACTGGGCGGCGCGCTTGCAGTGGCTGTTCAAGCCGAGCGATGACTTCTCGGTGCTCTTCAACGTGCACGCCCGGGATCTCACCGGATCATCCAGCTTGTTTCGCGCCAACATCATCGATGCGGGCAGCCATGATCTCGTTCCGGGCTTCAACCCCGCCAACATTGATACCGACGGGCCCAACACCTCGGCGCTGACCACGGTCGGCGCGAACTTGCACCTGACCTGGGAACTGCCGTCCTTGACCCTGCAGTCGATCACCGGCTACGAGTCGGTGCGCAAATACTTTTCCCTGGGCGACATCGATGGTGGCTGCGGCGCCGCTTTCAGCACGAGTCCCACGTGCAATGCGGTCTTCCCGTCAGGATCCGGTCCGGGCTTCATCCCCTTTACCGTGGAGACCTCCGCCCAGCTCAACCATCACTATCAGTTGACGCAGGAGTTTCGGGTGGTCTCGAAGAGCGAAGGGCCGCTGAAAGGCCAAGCCGGTGTGTTCCTGTTTTACGAGAACATCACGGCCGCCGATGACGATTATTGCGGCCCCGGCGAATGCACAAGCGTTACTGCCCCGCCGTACTTCGCGTTGCAGGACACGACCGTATCGACGCAGAAAAATGATGCCGAGGCCATTTTCGGCTCGCTCAACTACACGCCGATCGAGGTGTTCACGGCGAGTGGCGGCGTGCGCGTCACGTCGGATCACAAAACGTTCAATGCCTTTTACATCGACTTCATCCCGCCGACCAACAACGAGCCGACACCCCCGTACAGCGCGGGCGAGAGCGCCCATAACGTCAGTTGGGACGTGAGCGGGACCTACCGGCTGACGCCCGACCTCAGCGTCTATGCGCGCATCGCCACCGGGTTTCGCGCGCCGAGCTTCGGCGAGCCGACGCCGGGACTCGGCATCCAAACCGTGCCGTCTGAGAAGAATATTTCCTATGAAACCGGCGTCAAGGCGGATCTGTTCGAGCACCGGGCGCGCGTCGCGCTCGACGGGTTCTATTTCCACGTCACCGATCAACAGATCACGATCGTCGGCGGCACGCAGGACGTGACGCAGCTGATCACCGCCAAGGATGTGGTGGGTTACGGGTCCGAACTCGACTTCGAGGTGCATCCGGTTCCGAACCTCACGTTCAACGCGAGCGCGAGCCTCAACATCACACGCATTGAGGATCCGGATCTCACGGTCGTCGTCGGCGGCAGTGTGCCGCCCGGCGACATCTTGAACCCGTACAAGACGGTCCCCGGCGAATTCGGTCCCGTCTACTATGCCAACGTCAACGGCAACCCGTTGCCGGAAGCCGCCAAATGGATCGCCGATGTCTCGGCGCGGTACGATATCCCGCTACCCACGGGCGGCAAGTTATATGCCTACACCGACTGGTCCTATCGCAGCGGGTTTGATTACTTTCTCTACTCGGCGAAGGAATACGACGGACCCGCACTCACACAGGGGGGACTGCGCCTCGGATACAACTGGGCGGACGGGAAATATGATGCGGCCGTCTATTGCCGCAACTGCACGAACCAAGTTCGCGCCATTTACGCGATCGACTTCGACAACCTGACCGGTGTCGTCAACGACCCGCGCATCTTCGGCGCGCAGTTCCGCGCGAGGTTCTAAGGAGCGCGAGGTTCTGGGCAGCGCGAGGTTCTGGGCAGCGCGAGGTTTTGCGCAGATTAAGTCAAGTCGTCTGTCAGCGGTAACCACCTCTCGGAACGCGTCCCCGGGCATTACGCACGCACGGGTATGTTTCATATAGCCAATGGCGCGTCTTGACACAAACACTCCCAAATGGGAGTGCCGCACCTCCGATCACCCAGCTAGCA
>Ga0116229_10014343_pt1 | contig 11021 bp, 9 predicted proteins | sample S1TSphgellanicum_3_FD_87313 | JGI IMG/M metagenome (GOLD analysis project Ga0116229, IMG submission 87313) | Host-associated microbial communities from peat moss isolated from Minnesota, USA - S1T2_Fc - Sphagnum magellanicum MG | ecosystem: Host-associated > Plants > Peat moss > Unclassified...
ATAGCCAACAGCACCTCAGCCCCCTAGTCCATATACCTAACCCCCATAATATAGGCTAGGGTTGGGCAGCCCATGAGTGGAGAAAAAAAGAAGTTGATGTGCTGAATTTGGGGATCCCACCCTGGGTTTTCCCAATTTGGACTCTTCTTGGTCCCCGATGGGGAGGCTTTACGGATAACACGAAACCAGGGTATGGGGGGAGCAATGAGGGGTCCAAGTGGGCACCAACAGGGTACCACTTTACGGATAACTTTAATACTTCAGCAAAGATGTTAATCGAAACTTTGAAATTTTAACCGAAACTTTGAAATTTCCTCTCTTTACAATGTGTGCCCAGTTTTTGTTTCAAACTACTGTACCTTTTTCTGTATTTTTAGTTGAAGTTAAATTCCCACGGTAGGGGCATTCCCAAAATAAGGGGCGAGGACGAGACAAGTAAAGCATGACACCAAGCCCTCTTTTCTAGGATGAATATTCATGGATATAAGGCGCCCATCCACCAAATGCAGTAGGAAATTCTCTGAATGCTTTTATGTTTAGTGTAGAGCCCGTGGTTGGGGGACCTTCTCAAAATGTGATGCCAGACTCAATTGCCTGGGCCTCATCCTAGGCCCGTCATTTTGAGAATGCCCTCCCCCTGACGAGCCTTTAGCCTACACCTCTGCCTTGAAACATAGGGAGGGGCCTTTGGAAGAAGCCTTCCCCTACAAATGTGATTGGTCCTCCCCTCACTGTGTTCACCAAGCCTAACCTTCAACCTCATTTTCCATTCCTGCTGGCTTTTGTGCTTACCAAACATGTAACCTTCATGTGAATGGATGAAACAATGAAATAACTCTCATGTGAACGATAAAAATAATTCTCATGTGAACGGAGAAAGCAACAAATCATCCAAAAAGATGTCCCATGTGCATTGATTCTGTAATAAATCATCCAAAAAGATGTCCCATATGCATTGATTCTGTAATAAATCATCCAAAAAGATGTTGCATATGCCTCCATTGATTCTTGTACATTCAGACATCACATATGCATTTTTGGTTCGATCTATCGAGTTGCTGGATGTGTTCATTTTTCATCCATCGACAAAACAGATCCCATATCGGTAAGCAGGTCTCAAACCTCTGAAGAGAACATTATGCCTGATAACTGGCTCAATGTAACTACCCGCACCTCAACTATGTCCCATGAAGGCGACATATTATTATGTCAATTTCTTGACCACATTATATGAAATAATCTTCTGGTGATGATCAGACACTCGGTAAAATTGTCTGTCAAGATTTGTAGTGTATTTGAAGGAACGATTACTGAGCTCTTACCCACAGGGCAGGGCATTCTGTGAGCATTCCATTTTCCAAAATGCTCACACTTGTGGGCATCCTATTTTCTGAAATGCTCCCAGTCATTTTAAAAATTTGTCTCCCTTAATGTCATGGAACTGTCTTACCCTTGCCCATTATGTTGGGTGCGTCGCCAAGCTCACCATAATGGGCTGGGGGCTTGACCATTCCATAATGCGGAACCGGCTACCTCTTGCCCCAAGCAAAGTAAGCATCGTGCGAGCTGCTGAGAAAAGTCATATTTTTCCCTCTTGCGATTTGCTGCTGCTGCTTCCAAGAGCAGAGCAGAGCAGACCACTAAGTTAAGGTTTGCAGTTCACTTATTACATGCCATCCTGGCGTGTCCTTTTAGTTGCGGAATGGAATTCGAGGAAAGATTTGTCATAGATCCCAAACACACCAATTGCATCACGCAAACATGGTTCAATTTTGTTGCTTTCTTTCTGATCACATTTTGGACAGTCTACAGACATCCTGAGGAATCCACGATGAAGTTCTAACCATGTGCAAGAAAACACTCTGCCTGATTCTTCATGATCATACTAACAGGCATCACGACTAGACGACTGTTTGGATGTAGTAAAATTTGTTGCAGAGAAAGGAGAAGGAAGGAAAGCAGAATCGGGATCAAGCACATGTGGAGATTTTTGGGATTTTTTTTGTTTCTTGTATGAAATAATAAGAATAAGAATAGTAGATGCCTTGACTGACACACACCTTAATTTATTTTTTCTTATGTGAATTGAAGAGCTGCCACTGGATGGTGCGATCGGCGGTAGAGAAGAGCCCCCAAAACAAAGTCGGATTGATGATGATGCTTAAAATTTGAAAAAACTCCTTGGAAATGCTTCATTGACAGGAATTTTTTGTCTGTACAAAATTGCTACACTTCTGTCTCTTCTTCTGCTGATGTCCTGTTTTTTTCTCTGTTGTTGAATACTCTTTGCAGGCAGGCAGGCACGCAGGCAGGCCGTCAGTCAACGGAAGTGTTCAATTCCAGTTGCATATTTGAGAAATTCTGTTTTTCGGCAGTTTTTGGTCTTCATTGTTGTGGTTGTTGTTTCTGGATTGCAGGCATTCCTTTGTTAACTTATTTCCTCATTTTTTTGTGGTCACTTGCTTTTGATTTTTTTTTCCCCCCTTTTTGCAAGTGGATCGATCATGCATGATGCCATTTTGCAGTCAAGGAGCGCGAGATCCTGAGTGTGCTGCTAGGCTTGGTAAGCGCGCACCAAGCAAGTGGGAGAGTACACCACGCGAAAGAGGAAAGAACGCCAACCGGGGCGGGGCGGCGCGTTCTTCCATGTTTACAGGTTTCGATTTCTGGAAAAAAATTGCACCTATGTGTCTACCTTCCTCCTATATGTGCCCCGGGCAGCGGCGCAACGTTTGTGCTGATCTATCTTTCCATGCGGATGCGACAGGAGAGAGAGACTCAGAAGCGTGCAGCGATGGCGTCAGGCACAGCCCAGGTGGTGGCAAGCACATCCAGGGGACGACCCGACGCGTTTCCTGCACATGCTCCGTTGCACGGGGATCTGCGAAACCGCGTGTCCGATGAGCGGCGTCAGCGATTTGCGAACGATCGGCGCATCCGATTCCCCGATTTCGGTTTAGGACGGCCGCGATCTTGCGTCGTTCCTTTTGCCCGAGTGTTTTTCGCCCTTTCCCACTTCCCTCACGGCACCTAATAATACCTTATATAGCCACCACAAGACTCGGATAACAAACTAACAAATAGAAACAAAACCGTTGCCGATCTTTGATACTTTCCTCTACTGCTGTTGTGCAGCTTCTGCTTCTTCATCTCCCGTCTTCTTAGTCTTCTTCTTTCTCGAGAGATTCAAGGAGTCCGCAGCTATGGGAGGTGTGTCCAAGGCTTCAGTGGAGGCGACGCTCACCACCAAACTGCAGCCTGTTCACCTTGTAATTCTCCGCGTCCTCTTTTCTTTACCTTTCATCACAGGATTTGTCTTCCTTCTTTGGTACAAACTTACAGCCTTTTGCTTTCGCCAACAGTAGTAGGGAGTTTGTCCAGAACTACTGCTCTACCTATTGTTGAGGGAAATAATAGTCTGGAAAGAAAGAGACTCTTGAAAACAGATCTTGATATTTCGCCAACCAGATTCTTTCTTGTTTTGTCTCGGGGAAGGAAGGGAGATCATCTTTGTCGCAATTTTTTTCTGTTTGTTCCTTTAGCTTCGGTAGGCGACGAAGTTACGCTTTGTCTGGTCTCGAAACCGAACATTGCAAGCTAGAGATTCTTTCTCTTGTTGTGAAGATGCAGAACCAGAGAGCTTCGCCCGCTGCTAATGGTTATGGGCTTTCTCACGAGAAAATTCAGCTTGTCCTTGGTGTGTGCTGTCTTCCTCTTCTTCGGAGTTTTTTCTCCAGGAGAGATAGATTCCTTTGCACGTCGTCCTAAATTCCACGCTCCTCTTTATCTTATTTGTACTCTTCCGCCCTCAATTCCCTTATTCTTCTTACCATGTAGATCTGTCAAACGCTTCTTTGCACAGATCTTCGTTTCCCTTTCTCGAATTTGCGTGTTTCTGTTGTTGCTTGTAGAGAGACGCTGCGAGATGCGAACTAGCGCAGCCGGTAGATTCTATGGCAATAATAGCGATCGGCTCAGTATGTGAAATCTAAGGAACTAAGCCATCGAATTCCGTGATCTCGTCGTTTGTTGCCGCTGCCAGCAATCCGGATTGCCTCCATCGATAATTCCTGTTCCTTTTCGCAAGGGTCTCTTGGCAGACGTCACACCTTTTTCAGAGGAGAAGGGTGGAATTGAATGAGACTGCTTTATCCATCTATCCAGTCGAGAAAGCGTTTTTTTTTTGGGGGAGAAGACTTTCCAGGCCCTCTATTATCCTCATCTCACGGGGGGCGGAGTGAAGATAGATGATGTAGTGCAAATCACATTGATGTTCCTTGTTTCCTAAGACGGTTGTAGTTAGTTGTAGACCAAAAATTGTCCATTACTGACACAGTGGTTTGTTGTTGGATCTATGTATGACCGGCTGCTACTGGCATATGGGGATGGTGTGCAGGATGTGGTAGACACTTCTGGCGGGTGAGTTGAACAAATTCTGGTAGCCTAGCTGCTTCCAGGAAAGTAGACACATTTAACAAAGCTCCTACATTGTGCAAAAGAAATCCATCATAGCACATGATCCATTCTCTCTTGGAGTTTTCACATATTCCCCTCCCCACCCTTGCTGGGTTGCAGAGTGCTTTGCTTCATCATATTTATATGTTCATACAGTGCTTTACACATGGCATTATTAAGAATTGTATGCAATGGCATCAGGGTACATTCAAAGATGTTGAATACCTGCTGGTGAGTAAGTTGGATATGTAGCTACATAGCTACTGCATGTAGAAGAAACCCTGAGCACTTATCCTGATCCAGCATTTTCCCCTTCTGTTGAATGCATTGCTTCCGTGTGCTTGTGGTCATGCAGTGTTTGCATGATTGTAAGCCCCATAGCTTACAGTACACAATAGCTTAGACTAGCTACCTCTGTCAAAGGATTTTTTTGTGTTTGCTCCTTTGAAGGTCCTCCAGATTCAGAAACCCTAGTGAGCTGCTGAAACTGTAAATCATAACTTTCTCAGGCAGATTGCTAAATTTTAGAGTTTTGCAGGTGTGGAGCAAGCTTTGACATTCAAGTTGTCTCTGCAGCCTTTGAGGGGAAGAGACTCCTTGAGCGGCACCGACTTGTGAATGCTGCTCTGAGTGAGGAGATGAAAGAAATTCATGCACTTTCCATTCGGAAAGCTCTCACCCCTCAGCAATGGAAGGAGCAGCAGGCTCCTGCAAATGTCCCTCAGCAACAACCTATTGAGCCACAGAAGAATATTACTGCAACTGGGTAGAAAATTCCCACCTTGCTGAGACCTAGCTTCTTGCTCCTTGCTGTCATTGCTGGCAAATCTTCAGGAGTAAAGGGTTGTAGCAATATCAAGGTTTTGCTCCGAAGGTCACATCTATATCAATGTAGTGGAAGGTGAATTCTTACAGATGAAATAAACCCTTCTCAACGTTTTGTATCAAGGATATATACATTATAAAAGAGTAGCATGGGGGTCCTTCCTCAGCAGGCTCACCCTTCTTCAACTTTGGATGTTGCAGTGGAGCTAGGGACCATTGAGATAATGTGGCTCTGGAAATCATCAACTAATGCATACATGCACAAAGACCATCAATGTACACCTAAATCCTAAAGCTCCTCCTCCTCCTGCTGCTGCTGCATGTCTTAAAATATAGTGTCAACTCCTCCTGCCCTGTGCACCCATTTCACATGTTCTGAAAGCATCTTTATTACACAACATCCCCATTACACAGGCCCCATTGAGAAAGAAAGGCAGCAGGGGACGCAGCCACATGTTAGGTCAGAACTTGATTGATGATGGAGTGCATGGATTCTGTGGGTCTTTCTCCAGCCAAGTTTGTCTATTTTACTTTGTTTGCTTGCTTTCTGATGGATTTTGCAATTACAAGTCGCTCACAGATGATGTCGATGTTCTAGGGAGGGATGGATTTTCAGCTCTTTTGCAAGAGTTTTCAATCTTCACATATGGAGTTCCAAGGAGGTTCAGATATCTGAGTAGTTCAGACCATGGTGACTTCTATTTATGACATAATCACATATGAAAAGATCCTGGGGAGAAAGGTGATGAGGTTAATTTTGTGGGAGGACAAGCTTCCTATTTGAAACATGCCCAATGGTTCTCTGAGGTTTGCCATTGCAGATCTGATATCATTTGCCTACAGAAAAAACCATTAAATTTTGTACATTTGAGGATGATTTATATGTTGCATAATGTTGTTACCTTATGGATTTCATAAGATCTTTGACAAGCTGTATCACAGAAAATGTTACTGATGTTTGGCAAATGAGAAGGATCTATCTTTCAAGCCTTTCTGAATTTGCATTTCCTTGCACATGACCTGCGATGAGATGCATCATGATATTCAAAGCAAACGTCAATTGCAGGGGCAACTGATTCAGCCCTCCAGCCCTGGCAGTCCTGCACTGGGAGGCAGACTTGGCCCCTGCAGCAGATTATGCTACCTACTTTTTTTTGTTAGCAACCTACCTGCTTTGAAGCCACAGCCTACCTGCCATTAATGCCAGTGAACAGACCATAGCAGGCCAATTCTGCAAGGTGCACCCTCCCCAGGGAGGCTCACCCAGGGAGTGCTTACTTGGCAGAATCAGCCTTCTGTGACCCATTTACTAGCACTGAATAGTGCGTGTTTGCTGCTTTCAAATCTGTTCCGTATGTAGCTGCATATGCTTGTTCTGGTTGCAACTGCTGATTTGATAAGTGCAACAACAGTTTGACAAGTTTGTTCACATATTGGTTGACGTAACTTCAAATGCAATCAACCAGATACTATATCCAATTCGTCAGGTTTGGATGTTTGTTACTGATTTTGGAGCCACCTCCATGTCATGCTCATCTGAGAAGTTCAGCTGCTGAAGTTATTGTAGGAGGGGACAAGACCAACCACTAGGCTGGTTCCTTTCCTTTTACAATCAGCACCATCATCCTTCAGCATCCTGCAATTGCTCAAATACTCAAGAATGTTGTTTGTTGCACATGTTGTGGTGGACAGCATTCAGCATCACATGTCCAGAACTGAGAAGTTGACACAGAATGTAAGAGCAACAGAAAATTCTGTATTCATTCTCATCCTTAGAGCCCATTTTGTCTTAGTAAATGCAAACTGTAAGCAGTTCAGTAGCTTTGTCAGGTCACAACAGCTGGATGTCCAATGATCACTGGAAGGTACTCAATGATTGTGATACCCAGTATAAGCTTGCAGGAAGGTGTTCTGGCCATAAATACATGAGCATATCAATGCAAATTTGATAGTTGAGCACTGGACTCTCACTGGAGTGTCTCTTCTCCAAGGGTCCCATTAGATTTGGAGCAATGTTCAGACACAGGGACAAGCTTCCTGCAGTATTGTATAGAGGTATTCAGTATCTTTTCTTTCAGTGAAGAAAGATCTGGGACAACAAGTCCAATGATGAAAAGAAGGAAATTGAATCAGTACTTCAGGAGCAGAAAATGGTATGTAACTGTCAACCAATTTACTGTCCAATTGTCTTCATGTTCTACCTGTTCTTTGAGATCTTGACTGGGTCGACCACACATCAGGAGAGAAGCAATGTTCCCCCCCTGATCCTGGACTTGCTATTTACAACCTGAGAATGTACAGCTTTGAACATCTGTTTTTATAGACAAACTACAATTGTTGCTTATGCTCACTAAAAAGAGGGCTCCTTCTTCACTTCAGTAACCAAAATCACTCATCAGGATGATGGAATTAGTCTTTTCATATCTTTTTCTTACATGACATAGATTCCCGTCATTGCTACTAAGATAGCGCGTGCAGGTTGTTGGTCTGGATTTTGAACTTCCTCTTCTGCACATCAATGTGCAAACAATCAGGAAGACTTTGTTGCTCTTCCACAGATACCGGTGTAGCTGCTCCCTCAACAACCACTGTATCCACTCCCTCAGATACCATTGCACCTGCTTCCTTGAAGAGCATCATATTTACTCCCTCAGATACCAATGTGCCTGTTCCAAAAAAGAACTCATCTGCCAAACAGTTACCCCAGATTACGAAATGCCTGTTGGCACTCCTTCAAAAACCAGAAAGTTATACTACTCAACATGGATTTGGTTCCGCTTTACCAGGTATGTCTTACTGGCCTGACAATATATTATATTGCTCCATGTAAATTGTACAAAGATGTCAAAGTTATGAGAGTAGTTTTTGTACAGAGTATTGATAGATTGAAGCAATTTGTGTAAACACAATGAACTTCCATACATTCATGACCCAAGCATTTTGTTCAAAGACAAAAATTTTGCTCCAGCATTTCTTATAAAACTGTAGTAGGAAACTCCAAAGTCTTTTCAGCATGACAGATTGTCAAGTATCAATCAGCTGGCTTGAAGTGTGTGTGCAGCTTTCAACGTGGAGTTGTTTCAAGAGTTTTTGACTCCTGAAAAGCCAACTGAAACCGAATCTTGCAAGGTGCAACTAAAGGGAACCGAGCAAAGTGATGAGGCACAGGGAGAAATTTTAGAAAGAGCTTACATTATTGTTGTTAGTGGTTTGAAAGCCAGTGCGTCTTCTCCGTACAAATTTTGGAGAGCAGAGTTGGATGCTTGTTTGTTCCTGTGATAGGAGTCACGATGATGTCACAGTTTATGTGGACCCTGAAATGGTGGGTAATTATGTTCAGAATCCTCACCCGTGTCACCACATGCAAAGTGACCTCAAATTCCACACTTTGGTCTTTGATATCTGCCAATAACTTTATCCCTGTGTCTTGGCTGACTGGGAGGTTGTGAACTTCTACTTGGCTTTGAAGAAGATCAGTGTTGCTTCTTCCTTGATAGAATGGCTCCACCCAATCCTCCCCTATCAAATCTCTGTTATATGACACCATCACCTGTCACACACACGCACACACACAAAACAAAATGACAACAACAATCATGTGAGAAGACCTCTAGACCAAAAGAAGTTCAATAGCTACATGTATACAGAAACAAAACTTCTCTGGAAAATTTGGAGATTACTTGTAGAGACTTAACAACCCACAAAATCAGGTATTGAGGTCTAGAAATGCAACCCCTCCTTACACATAACCTATAAAAAAATTCTCTGTGATCTCTGAGTTTGACAAGAAAGTTTATGGTTTATACCAGCAAAGTAAAAAACCTGGAACTGGCCAACACTGATTCAAACACTCGGCCAACACTCCAGTTCAAACACTTGGAAACAAAAGAAAAACTCCTGGATCTGAGCTGACAAGATCAAGCAGATTCTCTCCTCCACCACCCCCAACCCCCGTTTGCACTACCAAAAAGATTGATCATGGAGTTTAAAAGGCTAGAAAAGTGATATCTTTGCTAAAGATAAGAGTAAATGAACATGGGTGAGAAGAGGGATGCAAGTTTGTAATTTACATGAACGTGGTCATAGAAAGTCCCAATGTGCTTGATTTGGTTGTGAGCTTTGATAGTAACAGCAATGACTGCAGTTAGTTTCTGAGCAGGCACCATAATGCTGCTGCTACTGCTGCTGTTGTCTCCAGCTGAATAAGAAGAAACATTGTTGGCATTCATGCTTGAGGTTGAGAAATTGCTCAAAACCAAGCTGATAATGTCACACTTTGGGGGCCGGGGATGAACCACCACAAACTCCACCAACACTGTCAATCCCAGACAGAACATTATGAGGATTAGCACCTCCAATGCCCATACCAAGCAGCTCCTAACTGTCTTCGCCTTACACAGTCGTAGTGTTTGCCTTCTCGGTGCTGTCCCAGCAGCAGCTTCATCACCTTCCTCAGTGGTGGTGGTTTTGGAGGTGACACAACTCAACAAGCAATTGGGCAGCATGAAATGAAAAATTGGAGTTCTTACACAAACTTACAAGCACTTCTTCGTCCCCTCTCAGAAGATCTTTGTGAAGAAGTAAATGCGCTTCCCAACTTTTGACTATGCTGGTTTGAAGTCAAAGGGAAAATGTAACTTTTAACTTCGAGCTTTTAACTTCCTAGAGATGTAGAGCTCTTCTTATACTCAGTATTTGATAAGTTTCAAAACTCCAATCTTTTGCTTAAAAAATGCGATGTATAGAAAAGTAAAGAAAGCAGCAATATGCTCAAAGTTGTGATCTTGTGATCTCTTCTTCAAAGCTGTGATCTAAACAACTCTTGGTCTCTCTGCAAGCAATCAAAGCCATGGGTTTCACCACAATTGAAACTCAAATCTGTTTTTCCAACTCCAAAATCCATAATATATACCCAAAGTCTCAGGACTCCTAGTTGTACCCACAATTTTACTTCATCTTAAAGATGGGATTATACACAATTTTAAGATCTATAAAATCTAGCATCTTGATTGAGGCCATAAGCTTGTAAAAGAATCCTGAGATGTACAGCATGCCAGGTAAGAAGCAAGATCCTTGTGAGAGAGGTAGGTAAGAAAGTCATGCATGCCTTGCCTTGTCCTTCACCCTACACGACAGCATTTGTAAGGAAAAACAGGGCAAACCTCCAGCTCACTAGATTTACAAACAGATCAGTTGGCTGTCCCTTCAGAAGCTTCAAGTACAATGCTCATCATTGTGCTCACAACAAGTTGTCTCATTCTGCAAAGAAACTCCAAACAATCAGATCTTGGGAGGCATTGTATTACTTCCAGTTCACTCAGTTTTCTCCTCTCATGATTTGTATGCAGGTTTTGTGCAATTCAAGTATTATGTACCCATTGCATAAATTTGGCTAGGTAAGCTTCAGGCCCCATAGAGTCACTGGATCATGACCTGCACTGCCCACATCCTCATGAAGTAGGTCCTTAAAAGTTTGCAAGCATTAACACAACAAAATCAAACCCTAACATATGCAGACCCAAGAACATTAGCTTTTTTCACTCAAACATTGACTGTAATGAGTGCAAATTTCAGAGGTTTTTCACTTCTGTTTTTGATGGTAACTACAGGGCCCTACAACAGGACCCAACAGATTCATCTCCCCCTAAAGACATCTGCTGCAAGCAGAAAAAAAGTTCCAACATGCACAAAACTATGATTTGTCAGCCTGAAGGAACTTTCAAAATCAAGCATAATTTTGA
>Ga0116229_10014344_pt1 | contig 11021 bp, 10 predicted proteins | sample S1TSphgellanicum_3_FD_87313 | JGI IMG/M metagenome (GOLD analysis project Ga0116229, IMG submission 87313) | Host-associated microbial communities from peat moss isolated from Minnesota, USA - S1T2_Fc - Sphagnum magellanicum MG | ecosystem: Host-associated > Plants > Peat moss > Unclassified...
CCGATTGGCGTCTACCGCTTTGGACTATCGTGAACATCTTCTTGATCTGGCCCTGGTATCTGCTGCGGGTAGCGTTCGACTCGGGTGAACACCATCCGGACCTTGTTTTCGGGCTTTCGGTTCTGACCCTGTGGACCTGGTGGCAATTGATCTCGGCTTTGCTCGAACGGTTCAGGGATATGGGCCCATCTCATCGCCGCGATGATGAACGACGCAGATAGTCGCGGCTTCCCATGACAATTGCGCGGTCACCATCCACCCTTCGTTGCGCGTCGCTCCTGCGGATCGAATGCAATGCATTTTCGGCGGACCTTAGTCGGCGTCTTCGAGCTGGCTCACACTTCATCCTCTTTGGCCCGCGAGGAAGCGGTAAATCGACGTTGCTCCTCGACATGCAGAATCACTTCCGCGGTATGGGCGTGCCCTGCGGCCTTTCACCCTGCACGACCAGCTTATCGCATATCGTCGATGCGCTCGCGCAAGCCTATCCCGATACCGACATCGCGCCGATCGGCAGAAGGGCAGCCAGGGCGCGCCTGCGTAACGCAGCGGATAAGAATTCTGGCGTATTGCTGCTCGACCACGCCACCGGCATGACCACCGCCATGTTGGGGTACCTCCGCCGTTTGCGCGGCGGTGTCGCTGGAGTCTTGTTGGTATCCGATATCGATTCACCCAAAGAGCGGGACCGGATGCGCGCCTGGCATGCGGGGACGCTTTCGATACGGATGCCGCTCGAATCGAATCGACGCGTCAAGGAATATTTCGTCTCCGCGATCAGGGCGCTGGCCCGTGCCGAACTCGAGCCGCAGAGCCTGCGAAAACTCGTCCTCGCAGCCCGCGGACGGATTGGGTGGGCGGCCGAATGCGTGCGGCGCCTACCCATGAAGGACTACTGGACCGATGATCGCCTGCACGTGGCGACACTATGTACCGACGTGGAACTCGCGCTGCGAGGGGCTCGATTGGGACCACGAGTTCTCTTGCGGCCGCGCCGTTCCTGATCTTGCCGGTTACGTGATTGCAGCGAGTCGCGACAGATCCCGCACCGCGCCGCGCGACGCGCTGGTGGCCAGTGCCGCGTAGGCGTTGAGCGCTCCGGACACCGAACGACTTCGCGCCTCTGCGGGGCGCCACGCCAACGCACCGCGGGAATTCATCTCGCTGCGACGCTCCTGGAGAATCGCCTCTGCGACGTCCAACGCGATTTTCCTTTGTTGGATATCAATGACGATGCAATCGCCCTCGTGGATGAGCCCAATCGCGCCGCCGTCGGCGGCCTCCGGTGAGATGTGTCCGATCGATAGCCCCGATGTGCCGCCCGAAAACCGACCGTCCGTCAGCAGTGCACAGGATTTACCGAGGCCCTTGGACTTCAGGTAGCTGGTCGGATAGAGCATTTCTTGCATTCCGGGGCCACCCCGTGGGCCTTCATAACGAATCACGACCACATCCCCTGCGCGAATGTGGTTACCGAGAATCGCGGCGACCGCCGCGTCCTGGCTTTCGAACACGCGCGCCGTTCCGGCAAAGTTCAACGATGCCGGATCCACGCCGGCCGTCTTGACGATGCAGCCCTCGGGGGCAATGTTGCCGTAGAGAACCGCCAAGCCCCCGTCCTGGCTATAGGCGTGCTCGATCTCACGGATGGCACCGGACTTTCGATCGAGATCCAGCGCCGCGTATCGCCGGTTCTGTGCGAACGGTTCAGTCGTGCGGATTCCCCCGGGAGCTGCGCGGTAAAACTGCCGTACAGTCTCGTCGGACGAGCGACGGACGTCCCATTTTGCCAGCGCCGCGGCAAAGGTGGCCGAGTGCACGGTCGGAATATCGCCATGCAATAGCCCGGCACGATCGATTTCGCCCAAGATCGCCATGACCCCACCAGCTCGGTGGACGTCCTCCAAATGGATGTCCGCGCGTGAGGGCGCCACCTTGCACAGGGTCGGAACGCGACGCGAAAGTCGATCGATGTCGCGCATCGTAAAATCGACTTGGGCCTCGTGCGCGGCCGCGAGGATGTGCAGCACGGTGTTGGTGGATCCTCCCATGGCAATATCGAGAGTCATGGCATTTTCAAAGGCGGCGAAGTTCGCGATCGAGCGCGGCAGCGCGCTCACATCGCCCGCACCATAGTAACGATTGGTCAGCTCGACAATCACTGCGCCTGCATCGGCAAGCAACTGCCGTCGGTCGACATGCGTTGCGAGTACCGAACCGTTGCCCGGCAGCGCGAGACCCAGCGCCTCGAGCAGGCAATTCATGGAATTGGCCGTGAACATGCCGGAACAGGACCCGCAAGTGGGACAGGCCGCTTGCTCGATGGCCTGTAAATCCGCATCTGATACTCGCGTATCGGCGGCGGCGACCATCGCATCGATCAGATCCACCGAGCGTTCGATACCGCCGATCTTTACCTTGCCCGCTTCCATCGGGCCGCCGGACACGAACACCGCCGGAATGTTGATCCGCAGTGCCGCCATCAGCATGCCCGGAGTGATTTTGTCGCAGTTCGAAATGCAGACCATCGCATCCGCGCAGTGCGCATTGACCATGTATTCGACCGAGTCGGCGATGAGGTCTCGCGAGGGCAGGCTATAGAGCATCCCGTCATGACCCATGGCAATGCCATCATCGACCGCGATCGTGTTGAACTCGCGCGCAACGCCGCCGGCGCGCTCGATCTCCGCCGCGACGATTTTGCCGACATCGCGCAGATGAACGTGTCCCGGCACGAATTGGGTGAACGAATTCACCACGGCGATGATGGGCTTGCCGAAATCGCCATCCCTCATGCCCGTGGCCCGCCATAGACCGCGGGCACCGGCCATGTTTCGCCCATGGGTGGTGGTACGAGAACGCAATGGAATCATCTGCTCATCCTCATCTGACTATTGTTGAGCGCCCGCTCATGCAGTAGGTGCATCGTAGCTGGCGACGCTCTGGGAGATCTCCAGGGCGGCGACCGCGGCCGATGCATAGCCGCCCACCTTGACAAACTTACGGGGCTCGAGATCTTTATAGTGCGCGAAGAAATGGCTGATCTGCGCCAACAAGACTTCCGGAAGGTCGGTCGGTTCGCGGACTGCTGTGTACAGCGTCGTCAACTTCTCGATGGGTACGGCGAGGATTTTATTGTCTTCGCCATTTTCATCTTCCATCGCCAGCAGACCGACGGCGCGGCAGACGACCACGACGCCCGTTTGTAGCGGGAATGGGGCCATCACGAGCACATCGACGGGATCACCGTCGGCGGACAGCGTTCGCGGAATATATCCATAGTTACAGGGATACCGCATGGCGGTAGACATAAAGCGATCGACAAAAATCGCGCCGCTCGCCTTGTCGATCTCATACTTGACCGGGTCGCTGTGCATCGGAATCTCAACGATGACGTTGAATTCCTTCGGGAGGTTTTTACCAGCAGGGACATCGGACAAACTCATGATTTCCGCCTCGCGCAAACTTGAGAAAGCGCATCGAGAGGCGGGTCGTCGGCAGCAATAAGAAAAGGCACACTGCGGACACCCGAATACTCGGCGCGATCGTAGGCGTCATCAGCGGTAAAGCGGTTTGTCGAAGGAGGATGCCATCTCCTTAATGGGCATAGTAGAGGTACCGTGCCGGCATTTCAACCGCGACGCCCAGACTCTTCGTCGCGTCAGAGTGCGTCTGACTCTCTGCCAGGCCATTGGCGATTTGACGCCTCAGCTTGCGTAACATACGCTTGCGCTGACTGTTGATCGGGGATGGAGTCCCCCTTTAACCGCCCCTGAGCTGATGACTCCTACCGCGTACGTTCAATTTTAACGTATTCGGTGGGAGGTGCCCGCCGCGTACGGAGCGGGAGATGCTGAATCAGCTGCCAATCATCGAAGCCAAACGATCGGCCAGTGCGCTAGCGGCGATGGCGCGTCAATTCGGGTTCGTTCTACGGCGCGTCGCTAATCCTTGTGATCACCCCTCGCCCACTAGCACTTGCCGGTATTCGGGGGCATGCGCCACGTGAACTTGGCTTGGTTGCAAATCGCCGAATACCGGTGGGGGAATCGCCTTCCCCTCCGCTATTACAGTCCCTGCTGGGCCCTTCGGACCAGCGATCCGGCCGCCCGGGCACTTTCACCCTTGTGGGATACCACATTGCCCCAAGTGGACGCGCGCGCATGCCTCGATCAAGAAATCGAAGACTCGGTCCGATTTTCAGGTCATGCGACCTTGGTGAGCGAGCGCGGTGTACTCGTGGGGCTGCTCACCCTCGAAAACATCCAAGCCGCCATCTTGACGCGACTCATCGCGCGCTCGCGAGCGGCGCGGCGTCCTCACCTCGTGGTGGAGGAGATGATGACGCGATGGGAAAGCGTGCCGGTCATCGAACGAGCCTGGATGAGCCTCGCCACGATCGAGGAGGTCCTGTGGATCTTTTCGCGTAGCGATGCGACGCACCTGGTGGTTGTCGAGAGTACTTCGCACGCCATCGACGGCGTGTGTGGCTGGATCTCGCGGATCGAACTGCTGCGAAGGCTCGATTGTCGCCGACCCGACGCGACGTGATGCCCTTCACCCAACAAGTGGAAACACGATGAAAACCAGTATTGCCTCTGTGCATGCGCGCGAGATCCTCGACTCCCGCGGCACGCCAACCTTGTCGGTTGAAATTACCCTCGCCGATGGCCTGAAAGCGGCCTCGGCGGTTCCGTCCGGTGCATCCACGGGTGAAAACGAAGCGGTCGAGAAACGCGATGGCGATCCGCATCGCTACGGCGGCAAAGGCGTGCGTCAGGTCGCTCAGACCCTCAATGACGTCATCGCTCCGCATCTGGCGGGACTGAATCCCTGCCGCCAAGCCCACATTGACCGGCTGCTGATCGATCTCGATGGGACGCCCAATAAGTCCGCGCTCGGCGCCAATGCCATCCTCGGGGTATCCCAGGCGGTGGCCTGTGCGGCGGCTCAAGCCTGCGATCTGCCGCTCTATGCGTATCTCGGCGGCGTGGGTGCCAGACGCCTACCAATACCGATGATGAATGTCATGAACGGCGGCAAGCACGCCGATTCGAGTCTGGATTTTCAGGAATTCATGATCGTTCCGCACGGCGCACCCAATTTCCGCGAGGCCTTGCGTTATGGCGCCGAAGCTTTCCAAGCCCTCAAGCACCTGTTGCATGAGACAGGCCATAGCACGGCGGTCGGCGACGAGGGCGGGTTCGCGCCGCGCTTATCGAGCAACGAAGAAGCTTGCGAACTGATCGTCAAGGCTATAGAGCGCGCAAACTATCGACCGGGAGAGGATATCGCGATCGCTCTGGATCCGGCGGCCTCCTCGTTCTATGAGGACGGCCACTACGATCTGCGCCGTAGCGGGCAGGGTAGGAAAACGAGCGCCGAGATGATTGCCCTCTATCGCACCTGGGCGGGTAAGTTCCCGATCGTCTCGATAGAGGATGGGCTGGCAGAACACGATTGGGACGGCTTCAAAGACATGACGGCGGCGATGGGCGCAACGACACAGATCGTCGGAGATGACAACTTCGTGACCAATCCTATTTTTATCCGGCGCGGGATTGCGGAGAAAAGCTGCAATGCGGCTCTCATCAAATTGAACCAGATCGGCACGGTGACGGAAACCATCGATGCGATCCAATTGTGCCGGGAAGCGGGCTGGGGATTCGTGATCTCGCATCGATCCGGCGAAACGGAAGATAGCTTCATTGCCGACTTTGCCGTGGCCATGAGCGGTGGGCAGATCAAGACCGGCTCGCTGTGCCGGTCAGAACGCATCGCCAAGTACAACCGACTCCTGGCAATCGAAGAGAGCCTGGGTGGCAGCGCCCAGTTTGGCCGTGCGCAGTGACTTCGGCATGACACTGCAACCACCAGCGATTTCGCAAGGCAACGCGTGGAAGCGCGGCCCAAATCGGCCACTTTCCAACCCTTGGATGGCGTGATGCCTGGGCTAACCACCATTCCCACGGTAACCGCCTCGTTTGCAGCATCCTTGGTCGAGTTCGTGGAGGCATTGACTGTCGTGCTGGCGGTTGGGGCTGTGCGCGGTTGGCGCTGGGCATTGATTGGCACCACGACCGCGCTCTCCGTTCTGGTAATCCTCGTAGGTGTCTTTGGCCAATCCCTCGCCCGTGTACCGCTACCCATCGTCCAGCTCGTCGTCGGTACGCTGCTATTGATGTTTGGCTTGCGGTGGCTGCGTAAAGCCATCTTGCGATCGGCGGGCGCCATCGCCCTGCATGACGAGCAGGCGGCCTACTCCAAAGAAACCACGGCGCTGCGTGCGGTGCGCTTACCCGCCGAGCGGGGATGGGACCCAGTCGCTTTTGCCACCGCCTTCAAGATTGTGATGCTCGAGGGGATCGAGGTGGTATTCATCGTGATCGCCATCGGCGCCGGGGGTCGATCGATCGTGCCGGCGGCATTGGGCGCCGTCGCGGCCTTCGCGGTCGTCGTGTGTCTCGGCATTGCGCTGCATCGCCCGCTCGCGAGCATCCCAGAGAACACGCTCAAGTTCGGGGTCGGTATCTTGCTTGCCGCGTTTGGCACGTTCTGGGTCGGCGAGGGAATGAGGATCGACTGGCCCGGCATGGATTGGTCGCTGCTGATTCTCATCTTTGGGTACTTTCTAGTATCTTGGGCGATGGTGCTTTTTTGTCGATTGAATCGTCGCACGTCGCCCCAGCCGGCACGCAAATCCCAAGCCAATCAGACGAAGGGCTTGCTGCACACGCTGTATTGGGAATCGATCGCTCTGTTTGTCGATGACGCCACCCTCGCAGTAGGCATACTCGTCTGGATCATGGTCGCTTGGTTTTCGACAGGGCGCCTGACCGTCAACTCACTCTCGCAATGCATGTTGTTACTCACCGGCTTCTTGCTGCTCTTGGCGTACAGCACGGCTCGGGCAGTTCGCTGCTAGCGGCAGATCCGGACCCCCTGAAGACCATCCTATGAAACCCATCAATCCGCCGAACGGCGAACTAGGTCCGGGCGACGACAGCAACGGAGCCCAGACCTCGAGCAGCCGGTCAAGTACCGCGGGATCAGTGAATTCAAGAGGAAAACAGAGCATGTGGATTTCGATCTGCGCGATTTGCGTTGGTGCGTCACTCGGTGCGCTGCTGCGTTGGTATCTCGCCACGCGTCTGAACGCATTGTTCCCGCAACTGCCACCGGGGACGCTCGCGGCAAATATCCTGGGCGGTTACCTGATCGGCATCGCGATCGCCGTGTTTCTGGCATTCCCGTCGCTGTCGCCACAGTGGCGATTGTTGACGGTGACGGGATTTCTCGGGGGACTCACCACATTCTCGACATTTTCCGCGGAAGTCGTCACGGCACTGCTGGAAGGGCGCAGTATGTGGGCATTGTCCACCATTGGCACGCATGTCATCGGTAGCATCGTGATGACGCTGTTGGGTGTATGGACCGTTCGATTAGTCCGAATTTGGATCTGAGGAGAAGGCATCATGAAAGGCTACCAGGTCAGTTTCATCACCGAATTGAATCGACGCATCGAGGGCAAGCAGGCAACCGAATGGCTCATCCATCTGGCCAAGGAATTGGGTATTTCGGGTGTGACCACGTTTTCGGGCGCCGAGAGCTTCGGCGGCGATGGTCGCCGTCACTCGGCACGGTTTTTCGAACTCACCGATCAACCGGTCGAAATCATGATGGCCGTGACGGAGTCCGAGTCGGCGCAATTGCTTGAGCGAGTCAATGCCGCGAAAACGCGGCTTTTTTACATTCGGATCCCTATCGAATACGGCGAACTCGGCACTGAAGCCCGATCGCCCGCGCAATGATCAGCTTAGCGACGTTCGTCCTGGCAGGTGTGCCCTTCGCCGCCATCAAGGTCGATGCAACGGCCATCGATTTCCGCCGTGGGAATCGGCAGATGAATCAAGGCGGCCAGAGTGGGCAGGATATCGACGGTCTCCACGGGCAGCGCCTGCTCGAATCCTGCGATACCGGGCTGATAGAAGAGAATCGGTACCCGACGGTCGTAGTTCCAGGGTGAACCGTGGGTCGCGAGGTAGCTGCCGAAGCCGACGATCGGGGTGACATGGGGTTTCGATGCCACGAGCAAATCACCCGACCGCTCCGGATCGAAGCTCGCACGAAAGCGATCCGCAAGCGACCATTCGTCCACCGGTCCCGCGGGAGCGCTCATCCGGCGCAGTTCATCTGCCGTGAATACCGCGGCAACCTGCGGCTGCGCGAGGTAGTGCGACTTGGCTGCTGCCAATACCCGTGCACGAAGATTCTCCGGTACGGTTCGCGCAAGATAAATGTCGCCGAAGGGTGAGACCCCAAGCAGCACCGGGTCGGGGAGATTGAACTCGGCCGCGAGCCGCTTGCTCATGTTGGCCGGCAGGAGCGACGCATCGACGCGCGTGGCATCGGGAACGCCGTGCACCTTGATGCGTTCCGGCAGGTCATGGCCCCCGTGATCGGCGGTGAGTACGACGATGTAGGGCTCATGCGTCGCATCGAGGGCCGCCAGTATTCGGCCCACGTTCTCATCGACGCCTAAGAGCTGCGCGCACATTTCGGCGCCCTCCGTCCCGACCGTATGACCCACATAGTCGGTGGCCGATAGACCGATGGCGAGCATATCGGGGGCGGCGCCCTGCCCTAAATGAAGGTCGCGAATCAACCCGATCGCGATATCGGTCGTCGCGTGATCGAACGCGAGCGAGGTGCGAAAGGCCGGCCAATCGCCGGCTTTGCGCTCGCGCAGCACGCCGACGCTCTTGTCCCCGACCGCCACTGCGTGGGAGTGGCTACGACAGGCTTCCGGCAGCACAGGCATCTCATCTTTCGCGACGCTCGCCGCTACGGCGGCATTCACCTGAGCGATGATGGCGGGAGCCTGCGTTGCGACGCCGCGCAGCGTGACGTAGGACTTGCCGTTCCAAAACCAGACCTGATCCATGGCGTGACCGCCCATCATGATCGCTGCGCGGTCCTTACCGGCGACGGACACCACGCGGCTGCGCGGGTCGGCCGCCTTCATGCGATCCCCGAGCGTCGGCACTTTCAAGAAATACGCCGACGCGGTTGTGTTCGTCGATGACGAACCCGGCACGGTCGGATCCTCCGCGCAGTAGACCTTCTTGTCCGCTCGCTCGAGCGATTGATCGTACCATTCGTTGGCGATGATGCCTGTGCGCGCCGGGTGGGAGCCGGTCAAAATGGTTGAGTGCCCAGGACAGGTTTCCGTCGCGGCGTGGCTTTGATAGCCGTCCGGAAATACGATGCCGGATTGCAATCGCTTCAAGCCTGCCCTGAACAGGGGGCGGTATTCGGCAAAAAGGTCGGCCGAGAACTGATCGACGGAGATCGCGACGATAATGCGGGGTTGCGATATCGATTGCGCCGTTGCAGCCGCGGCAAGGACGGTGAGAATGGCTGCCAAGATCAATCTCGACTTCATCGCATGGTGCTCCCAATTCGGTGTGAGGCGAATGTTCGCATTGTCCTCGATTTTCCCGCGGTAAAGAAACGCTAACTATTGTCTTGCTTAATCAAGGCGTGGACAGCACGGACTATTGCGGGATGCAAGCCGAGTATTATGATCGGGACGTTTGGATTCGGATCTGTCACCCGCGGTGCGAATCCGCCTGAAAACACCCCTCATCCACGTTCAGCTCACAAGATCGCCGCGATGGTGACACTTAAGAGTCGCTTAGCGTATCAATGCGGCCGACCCTCGTCGTACGGAGATGACGCCTTCCAGATCACGAATCGCGAGCACCAGCGCATCCAAATTGCCGCGTCCGCGTAGCCGCAACTGAATCGCGTGCGTTGCGGAATCCGTCATTGCATCATCCTCGGCCGTCACCTCATTGACTGAGAACGCGCGCCCTGTACAAAGCTTAAGAATTTCGCGTACCGCACCTCGTCCGGCGTGGTAATGGACCAAGAGGTCACACTGGTCGGCACTACTCATCCGACTGGTGAGTCGTGAAAACCCTACCATGACCAGGAAATGCGCGGCCGTAACGTATAAAGCAAGCACTGGGAGTCCAGCGCCGCAGGCCATGCCCACGGCCGCGGTTAGCCATACCGCAGCGGCGGTGGTGAGCCCCCGCACCAAATCGCGCTGGACAAAAATAAGGCCGCCACCGATAAAGCCAATACCGGAGACGATTTGAGCAGCAACCCGCGACGGATCAAGAACGATCTGATTCGCCACGATGACGTCGCCGAATCCGTATTTCGATACTATCATCAGCAGGGCCGCCGCAACCCCAACCAGGGTGTGGGTTCGCAGTCCAGCACTTTTCATGCGAATCTCACGCTCGAGCCCGATCAGTGACGACAGCAGCAACGCCAGCGTGAGTTGGCCAAGTTGAGTGACGCTTTGTCCTAGCGTTTCCGTGGAAAGCCAATGGATTGGATTCATGGATTGATCACCCCTTTTCAATCTTCGCCCACGTCGTTCGCGCTAACATCTTAGCAATCTGCGAGTCGCGGGCGAGATCCGATGGGCAGATCCCACGAGTCGTCCACGGCTCCTTCTGGGAGTTTCGTCATTTGATGTCCAATGGGTTCACGTCAAATTGAGTCCCCCATCGGCAAGCACGATCTCGCCGGTCAGGTAGTCCGACGCCACGAGCATGGCGACCAGCTGCGCAATGTCCACTGGCGTGGCCGCCCGGTGCATCGGAGCGCGGTCCTTCCAAAGGTGCTGCGCCTCAGTCCAGGTTGCCGTCAACGGCGTATCGACCAACCCGGGCGCCACGGCATTGACGCGGATGGCTGGCGCTAACGCGACCGCCAGCAGGCGAGTGACATGGTTGAGCGCCGCTTTGGAGGCGGCGTAGGGAATCGATGCGCCCTTTGGTCGAACGCCCGCATGGGAGCTGATATTGACGATGCAGGCCGGTCGACCACGCGCCGATGCCGCGCGAAGCGCCGATTCTGCTGCGGCAATCAGACGAAACGGGGCGATGACGTTGACCTCCTGCATCTCGTGCCAAAGATCCGGCGTCGCCGCCTGAAGATCC
>Ga0116229_10014345_pt1 | contig 11020 bp, 5 predicted proteins | sample S1TSphgellanicum_3_FD_87313 | JGI IMG/M metagenome (GOLD analysis project Ga0116229, IMG submission 87313) | Host-associated microbial communities from peat moss isolated from Minnesota, USA - S1T2_Fc - Sphagnum magellanicum MG | ecosystem: Host-associated > Plants > Peat moss > Unclassified...
CCCCAACAAAAAAAAAAAAGATAAAAAATTTTTTTTTTAAAAAAAAAAAAAGAAAAAAAAAAAAAAAAAAAAAAAAAAAAAAGGGAGGGGGAGGGGAGGGGGGATGGGTTGTTTTTTTGTGGGGGGGGGGGGGGGGGGGGGGGGGGGGTGGGGGTTTTGCCTTCCAAGGGGGGCATTGCTAAAACCCCTCCATGAGGTGGGTACCTATTTGAGACACTTTTGCATCTCATGAAATTTATTTTTTCTTGTTTTTTATTTTTATTTTTGTTTTATTGGGTGGCGCAATGGAAGAGGTAACAATAATTTACCCAATTTGGGTAAGTAGTAGGTAACCTAGTTTACTACGGAAAACCAAGCATTTACAAGACAAGTTAATGAGGTTCATCCTGTACTACCTATGATGATGACAACAACATAATGAAAAGCCAAGAAAATCATGCCATGGACATACATACATACACTTTTCATTGGAGGGCATATATCTAATATTGAATGCCTATACATCATAGACTTTGCATTCAAAATTTGGTATGGAAATCATAAGAAACCCATTTTTCATGGTATCATAGTTTTTGCACACAAATGTTGAGCGTTTAATAAATGTATGAAGCATATATCAATAGAATGAAAAAGAAGCACATATTACGGGTGTCTAACTATCTACAAACCTCAAAATACACCTTTAATAAAAAAAACAAAGAAATTTTGTTGAGAAACAAAGTTTTAACCATGAGAAGATATAGGTTTTGCCAAACAATAAAAGTTTAATCAAATAGAGATCAACATTTCATTGAAGGATAAAAATTTAGCCAGGAAGATATAAAGGTTTTGTCGAAAAAAGTTTTAGTTAAGGAATAAAAATGTGATGCCAAATGATACAAATCTAACCAAGAAAAAAAAGGTTTAACCAAGAAGATATAAAGGTCTTGAGCCAAGAAATAAATATTTAGCCATGGAATAGGAAAGTTTTGTCAAAAAATAAAGGTTTAGTCCCAAAAAAAAGTTTTGCCAAAGAGGTAAAGGTTTAGTCAATAAATGATAGAAAATAAATAGGTAGGGGGGTTGGTTGTAGTTGGTAGGTAGGGCCAATATGTAGGTGAATAAGGTAGCTAAGTCAATAAAGGAACTTTCATAGTTGGTGTTAAGTGCACATTAAGTTACAAGGGACAAATCAAGATTACAATTCACATATGAAATGTTCATTAACAAGAAAGATGATGTGGTAGCTTTCTTAACATGTGGTGTTAGGGCAATGTTAAGCCCTTTGTGTATTAAAACTTAATCTTCAAAAATTGAAATTTTTTTATCAAAAAATTAAATGTTACGTAGGAAGGCAAAATCTAAGCCTATAACTCAATGTATGTAAAATCCAAATAATTTTTCTCTAGGCATCTCCTTGCCATTGTTGTGGGAAGTTTGTGTCCTTTCTCCTCTACTATCACCATGTGAATCTCTTCATAACTATCACTACAAAAAAATTTCTTGTTCATTACCTTGCTCCACAATCACTACATCATTACACTACATCACTACAAAATGCAAGCTTGCATAATCAAAAACAAACCACAATAGTGGTCCATACAAGCCAACTAACAATGGACCATGGATTAAAAAAAACTTGCACACACAAGGTCACACAAAAGAAGACATCAAAAAAGCATGGGCATGTCCCAATTCAACCCCTCCAACTTGGATAGTTGAAATGAAACACCTAAAGAAGGTAAAATGATTTGCAATTGAATTGAATAAATAAAGAATTAGAAGCAAACAAAAATTGAAGATGAACATCACAAAAAAATAAATAAGAATTTTTTTAATAATGTAACAATTATTAAACATGTTTTACACCTGGAAGCATTCAATGTAATTATTCAAGTTGTTGCTAGATTCTTGCAACATCAAATTATATCAAAATGTAATTGTTCAACTTCTAGATTCATGCCACATCAAATTATAATTATTGAACTACCACATTCCTATCATCAAATTGCATTTGATTATAGTAGTTGTTGCCAAATTCCTACAACATCAAATTCTATTTAAATATAGTTGCCAAATTATTAGATTAATGTAGCATCAAATTGTATTAAATTATTTCCAATTGAATGTAAAACCTAACACAACTATAATGACAAAGATGCATCAAAAAAGAAAAGCAAGGGCAACAAAAAAACTACCTCCTCCAATTCAGATGCATATCCTTGGAGGTTCAAATAAGAAACCAAGACAACCTAATTGGGAGCATGGTGAGTTTCTTACTCTTATGAAGGTGAAACGTGATGAACATATAGCAACCTTGGCTAAAATTGACCCATGAGACATGTTTGAAATTGTTGTGGTAAAGTGAAAGAAGATTTTAACATTTGTCATCATCGCAACCCTAGCCTTGGGTTCACGACCAAGGCAAGGGTTTGCAAAGGTGCGGGCCAAGATTAAGCCCAAGAGTGCGAAAAGAGTGTAAGGGAATGAACTTTCACACTCTTAAATGAACTCCTGAATTTTTAGAAAGAAATTGCAGGGGTCAAAACTCATTCAATTGAAACGTTCCTTATATCATTGGAAAGCTCTTAGAACATAGATGTCTGAAATGGGCTTGTATGACCCATTTACATACTTGAAACACAAGTTATGGCCAAAAGAAGGGCCAGAAATCAAATAGACAATTTGATTCTTGACCACTAAAAGTCGGGAATCACCTCGATGTCCTTGCGTGCAAATGGCATACCACATACTGTTGGAAAGCTCGCAACGAGGGCTACAATTTTGCTTGAGACCTCATCTCAATCAGAGGTCTATAGACAAAGTTATGGGCCCTCAAACTTGCAAGAGTCCCAACTTTGGGAATTCAGGACTCCCACTTGGGAGTCCCAAGACAAAATGCCATTTGGATGTTGGTCATGTGGCCAGCCACAGAGTATACTATAAGGGGGAAGGTGGTGGCTTCCCCCAAGTTTGCGTCGTGGTGAGTTTTGTGAGTCCGAGTTTGCCCATGGCTCGTCTTAACACCAAAAGTGCTATAGCTATGCACTAACCAACTTTTTGTTTGGTTTGTGCAAGTTCATGTGAATGATTGATCACTTGTCATTCATTTTAGTCCCATTTCAAAGCTCCAGCATGCCCCTTTACCCCCAAAGTGCTGCGAATTAAGGAGCGTGCCCTAATTCCTTACTCTTCCTATTTTTTCACTTTAGACTTACATTTGAGTCTATCGAGGAGTTTGGGAGCATGTCACATGTGGTTACAAAATAATCACAACACACAAGAAATGACCTTGCATGTAAAAACAAGTGGGGGTTAATCATAGGAGATTTCAAGAAAGTTATTGATTACATGTTAGGGACTAGCCACAACTAAGAATATTGGACATTAAGCCCATAAGATAAAGTTTTTTTTTGTCTCCCATGATTTTTTCACAAGAATTTTTATGACTAGATGATGGAATTCATGGGAAATAAGCCTATTTTAAACCCAATTCGTGTTAGGGATATCATGAAACAAACAAACACCACTTTTAATCCCAATGGTTCAAATCCCAAAAATATCATTTATGTTAATGAATATAGGAATGAAAGCATTGACCTTGGTGTACCTTTTATAGATCCCCAAGGATTTCATTAACAAAACAAACACTAGTGCTTACAATTGCGATCCACTACATGGTCACCAAATGTTAATGGGATTTTTTATGATTCCCATCAAAGTTTTTTGTAATTTCTACTTCCAAAGCAAGTTCTGATTTGTACAATAGCAAGGACATACAACAAAGAAAACTCTAATTATTTGTATGAATCAAAATTTTCAAACAAAATACATTCAAAAGTTGCTATTTTTTTTTTCAAATGTAGAATTTTTCCATTCATGTTTGAAAAAAAACAAAAACAAAAAAGAAGAACTTTGAAGTCTTTTTTTCTTTTTCTTGTCCTACTTATGCTTGTTAATTTCAAAATAATCAATTTAATTAGACCATTTAAATAACTAGCCAATATATATAATAACAATCCAAAATTTTCAAAAATTAATTGCCTATTAACAAGTACCTATTTGTTGTTAACCTATCACCTATCAAATTTTATCACATGCTAGGTTCTATCACTTGTAACAAACAAAATCTAGGTTTTAGCTTGAAGTTTAGTAAACAATCTTAACTATTTCAACAAGTTGTTATGCAATTTCCTCAATTGGTTTAATATGAATTTCTTTCACAAGTTAAACATTATCTAGGAATTGGATATTGGTTTTTATTGCAAACTTATTAAACACGTGTTTCAACAAAGGTTGTTGTAGGTGTAGTAAATACCTTCAATGCATGGGGTGTGCTAAAAATGAAAATGATTTATTGACCTACACCTTTCTAAAGTGGGGTCAAGGGTATAACAATAGATACAAATTTTAATGGTTCTACTTTACTAATAACCATTAGTGAGGGGGTAGTAGCATGTTCAATAGTAACCTCAAAAGTTACATCAATGGTCACAACTAGTAAAAGAGAAGGTAAAAGCTTTAAACATGTTCTTCCTCTGATTGGAGTACTTAATTTGGTGGTTACATTAAGTTGTTCACCTTGTTCATATCCTAAGGTTGATGATGTTGCACATGTTCCTTTATTGATTCCCATTTCAATAGGTATAAAAATAGGTGGGGTATGCTTGAAATCTAGAAAGGTAATTTGATAAGCTTATAATTTTAATTGATAGACCTATTCATTAGCTCATACTAGCTCCATATTCTCATGGATCTGCTCCTTTGTGAATTCTTGCACTATTTGCCACCATTCCTTCCATTTAAGATTCTTATCCCCCAAAGCCCAACTTTAGACCTTGAGTAAAGTATTATTTAGCAACAATTCTTCTAATTCCTTCAACTTGTTATATTGCATTCTAACATGTAAGGCTTGGGTTGATTTGCTTAATTATACCTTTGCCAAGTTCAATCCTAGATTTGAGCATATAAAGTCTTCATTTGTTTTTCCAACTCAATGTTAGCTAGAACAAGTTGCTCCTACTACTTTTGATAGGTTTGTTGTAGACCAGTTATGGTTCTCTCTTGTTGTAATATTTGGTCATTTACTCGTGCTTGATTTATACTACTTTCAAGTCATTCCGGGTCTTCCAATTGAGTTAATTAAAGTCATTGTACTCTTGTTACAAGTTATTAGTCTTCCTTACATCTTGTTCCACTTGAATCACCCTCAAGGTCAAATTGTGGTTCTTAATTTGAATCTTGGCCAATTGTCCTTTGATTACAGCCAATTCCTTTTTTTGCTTCTTCAAGGTTTGTTGCACAATAGTCAATTTTAGGCTACAAGAATGTAACTAACTACCTATTTTCTTGTAAATTCTTATTGGTTTCATCACACTCAACATTCATGTTGGTGAATCTTTCCAAGATTTCTAACTAGGTGTTAGCATTTTGGGTAGCTTGTGTAAATAACACATTAATGTGCCTCAAGTTCTTTGTAGGATTGATACATATTGAAGTTTCAAGAATGGTAAAAGACTATGAGTTTTTTAAGTTGGTGGTTTTACTATAGGATGTTTTGGTAGAAATACTTCAAAAGCAGGTTCTCTAACCTCCACATAAATGAAACTACAAGTTTAATAGGTAAAACATTTTTAAAAACTATAAATATTTATTTTGTGTTGGTTTCATGTTCTTCCTCAAAATTAACTTGTTCTGGTTGTGGTTTTTGTTTTATTCACACAACCAACCTTTTCTAAATGGGTCTTTTTCATCCTTTGATTCAATAATCAGAACCCTTGAATAGGGTTTTGTTTTTCCTTAAGTGGAAAAGTAATAGGTTCAAGATTTAACCTATCTTGTGGTGTTGGTGGTTATGTATTCGTTTTCAACATGTGGGATTGATGTACATGTAAAGGTGAAGCAACTATAGATTACATTGACCTTTGTTATTTTAAGAATTGCTCCTTGGTGATAAGTTTGGGTGAAACTCCTTGTTTTTCAACAACTTGTTTAGATTGAGTTATTGTTAGTATAGGTTCATCCTGGGTTGTTATGTTTAGTGAAGTCATTATAGATAAAAGAAACCACTTCTTGAACATAACAACTATAACCGGTCATGAAAAACAAGTCGCAATTTTGCTACTATTAGTTGCTAAGTTAGTTACATTTGTTTTTGGTGGTCTATCCACTAAGTAAGTTTTATTAACATTTCAATTAACACAATAAAATAGTATTTGATTTTTTGGGCTATATTTGCCAAATCAAACTTGATGGTAACATGGGTGTTGAAAAAAGCCAACCATTCCCTTTGGTAAATGATTTATAGGATAATTGCAAATTGAAGATGAAACTCTTCCTTCATGAGCATCACATTCCATTGTTCATTTTCAACAAAGGCATTGGTGTTCATAATTATTTTCAAAGCAATTTCAACTTCTATGATTGAGGTATTGGGCAAGACCATCCTTGGGTGGTACCACTAGGAATGTCACACCTTGATTTTTTTAGACCCATCAAACTTTGAAAAATCATAGGAAACACATAAATCAACATTTTTGTAATTTTTAAATAATGACATTTATTAGGTTCAATAGATTTTGAAATTTTCAATAATATCAAAACTATTGTATTTTTTGATGTTCTTTACATTTAAAAAAAATTTAAGAATGTAATGTTTTTTTTTCCTTGAAATTTTTGGTCAAAAAACACAAATTTGGAACATGATTTAATAAAATTTTATGAATTTTTTTCTTAAGGTAATTTTGGAAGTTTTTTTATTTTTATTTTTATTTCGAAATTAATTGATTAAATATGATTTAGTTATGAATTTCCAAAGTTGAGGTTATTGATTTTTTAAGGGGCAATTTTAATTAGGAATGTAAATTTTTTTTAAAAAATTAAATTTTAAATTCCCAAATAAATTTGAAGCCATATATTATAACATGCAATTGATAACCATGAAAAAATAATAATTTATAATTGTAAAAACATTTAACAAAAAAAACATAGAAAAATGATTTGGATGTTTTTGGTTCTTAACCATTCCTTGAGGTGGTTCCTAGTGGTCCCACCCAAGGATGGGTTTGCCCTATTTGTAGCATAAACAACTTTTTCATAAGAAATGTTAAGTTGTTCATGAATTAGTACATAGTCAATGATAGTTTTTTTCTTTTATGCTTGATCTTTGATTTAACCATCTTTTATGGCCTCCCAAGTTTACAAAAACTCCTTCAACAAGTCCTTTTTTGGAGTAGTCCATTGAATGTTTAAAAGCCTTTCACTACAACAGAAGGTGTCCCTATACACCAAGTGATTTCACTAGATTTTGAATGAATTCATTGAAGTAAATGGGGACTAGTTGAAAAGTAGTGAATTCACTAGTCTAATGAATGGGGATTAGTTAATTGCACCCACATTTTGTAGTAATGTTTCCAAATCAACTTATTTCACCCATTTGTATTAAGTAGGTTCCATCTTAATTCATCACAACATCATCTGGACCTCCTTCACCTTAAATGTTGGGTGGTTTTTGTAGGTTTATCATACACAATTGGCTCTTCCACAATAACCTTCCCTTTCCTCTTTATCATAAACTTCACATAATATATAAGATGTTGTAAAATAGTGATTCTGACCAATTTTTATAGGATTTTTTTGTCAAATAACACTTCTATAATAAGTTCACTGATGAATAGTTGTTACAATTCCTCCTCTTTTTCAATTTCCCATTCAGATGTTTCATGTGGTTATTCTTCAACAACAAGTTGGTGAACAAAATATCTTTCTCTTCTTCAGAATTTGAAATTACTATAACTAGCGTTGGGGTATTAATTCTAACTTATCGAAGGTTGTTGAAAAAATTGCGAAATCATTTCAAGGTTTTTGTTGAATTTTTAACTTTGTTTTTGTTGTTCTAAAGTAAGGCATTAGACCTTCATGAATGACATTTGTGACTGGACACTTCACACACCACTTGTTGTTCATTCAAAGTTGTTTGTGGAAGTTGCAATTAGTTAAACTTGTGAATGGCAACACAATGTAGACTCCAATCAACACCCCTACACCAAAGTTTCGCACACCACCAAATTCAATGAACAAAGAAGTTCATTTAGGCAACGGATCTTGGAATGTCGGCAACATAATTATCAAATGTTCCTTTTCATTTGCACACAAGAACATGGTAGAAGTAACACAAAAGGGGAATCATATGCTTATTAACACACTTGACAAGATGCACGAGTCAAACATGATTATGGAGGAAACAAAATTTAAAATCCAAAGAAAAAATGTCAAATGCACGAAACTAACTTTGAAAAATAGTTGGAATTCTTGAAAACCAAAACCAAGGTCCTTAATGAGAGAAAATGAACATGGTGAAAATAATATTTAGTTTAATAGAAATCATGGGGATGGTGCTAATGAAAGAAAACAAAAATGGAGGTGTCAACATTACCACAATACACAAGGATATTGATGAATTTAGCAAGGATACTAACATTTTGGGGAACTTAACACTGGATATTGGGAATTATGGGAAGACAACAACTGATTATGGGAAGTTTGCCAATATAACAATTGATTATGGGAAGTTTAATGACACACAACTAATCATGGGAATTAATCTATTGGAATAACAAGAACATTCTAATTTGAATCCAATAACTAAACACACATACATTATAACAAAATGCATCATGTATGTCACAAGATTTTAATGGATATTGAGCGAATTCACTGGTCCCATTCAATGGGACCTAGTGGGAATGTAATGAATTCATTGGGTCACTGAGTGGGGATTAAAGAACTACACCCACATTTTGTAGTAAGGATATGAATTGACAACTTGGAGAATTTGTTTAGTAATAAGTAATTGAAAACAACATAAGACAACATGAAAATTTGATTAAACTTTGACAATCAAATAAATTGATATGGGGAAAGGTTATAAATCAAATTCTCTTTACTACTCATGATGCATTTCTCTACTATTCAAAGAAAACACATAGTTTTATATGTAGCACATCTCTAGATTTTTCTTGCCCTTTAATCTTATGGACTTCATGTTCTTCTAGATTTGCATTCAACTTGTTAGCCATGTATGTTTCCAAATTGATTTACACATCATATTTTTCAATAATTATCATTAATTGTTGAATGGAAGATTATGTTTAAGACCAAAACATGTTGTGTAAAATACAACAAATGAAAACATTTGGTATGAAGGACACATTCAAATTAGATTTTGTCGACAATTCTCGGAAAGTCTTCTTAAGTATGCCAAAACCATTTTCAACAATTGAATAACCCCATTTATGTTTCCTATCGTAGAGAAGTTCTAAAACAAAATGTTGGCCCTTTTCTTTCTAAAGGGTCATTATCCATGAAATCAATGGGTACCCTTTGTCACCTAGTAGGTAAGGGGGGAAACCCATTCTAAGATCTTCTACCAAGTTCAAACAACCCATGGTGTTGAGTTTTTTCATACAAAGAAGACTTGCACAATACCCTTGAGTGGTTGAAACCCCACAAAATTGTTAATAATTTTTTTATTGTGATTAATGATGATTTGTGCCACGATGCTATAGCCCCTTGTTTTGTGATAATAATAATCCTTTGCAAAACAACCTTGAGGTTTTATGATGGATATATGAATTCCATTGATAACATTTTACATGATAGGAAGACCACACCACTTTTTGAATTGTTCCATAACAAGGATCATGGTAGGACCTTGAGGCTAAAATGTCAAACCTTTGTAAACAAAATTGACCACATTGACGAATTCATGTAGAGTAAGAAACATAATCAATTTTCCCATTGCAAAAAGCTCACTAGAAGAACTAGAAAGTTTGCACCTTGAACTAATTTATAGAACGCACAATAAACTTGAATATGCATAGGAATGGTTTTATTGTATTTGGTATCTTGTTTTGGATGTTGGTCATAGTTGTTCTACAATTTTAAACAAATAATATTTAGTCAGTTGAAAACTTTCTACCTAACAATCTTCATTGTATTTTGTCAAAAGAAATTTAGAAAACCATGTAGTACCACGAGGCTTCACCCAATGACCAAGATCTTTAAGCAATGCTTTCATAACACTCATCATCCAAAGTTCTTGCAATGTAGAAAATAATTGAACATATATACCTAGAGTTGAGCATTGAACCTTTTATGTCTTCAAGGGAGTCAATTTGGAAAAAAAATTAACTTGCAAGAAACACCTCTTGTAACATCTTGATCAACAACATAATGAAGGTCATTAGAAACACAAAATCTTGATGATTCATGACAACCACGCAAGTGAAAAAAAAATCTAAAAAAGTTGTAATTTGAGGTGCAATAGCAAGGGTGGAGCTTGAAATGGGAGTTTCACAAAATTTAGAGTTCTTTGTAATTTGGTTTGTTGAAATTTTGCAAAACAACTAAGAAAAAATATAGAGTCGAGAACACAATTTGTAGAAACACAATTTGTAAAACCCTAACAATCGCGATTTGTAGTCACAACAACATGAGTTTGCAAAGAGCAACTATTGATGACAAGCGAAGAACAAAACCCATAACATGAAATAGGAGCTTGAGAGAGACAATTGGAACTCCCAACAAAACACACAGACGTGAAAAGTTTGAAACTATAACTATGATGAAAGAAAATTGACCCAAGATGAAAATTTTAAAATAATAAATTAACAAAGAGGGTTTATGGTTGATTGTTCGTGATGTCCAAAACATGTTAGTGGGTGATGTTAGGAAGGGAGGTATGAAAGTGTGAATGTTCAAACACCATTAAAAGGCTCTAGAATTGTTACTTTTGCAAAAATGAAGGGAGCCACTATGGGATAGTGAAATCTGGGGGTGTTAGGAAGGAAAAGACTATCACTAGGTGTGAAGGTAGTTAGGATAGCTAGGTTTGTAGGGTAACTATGTGGGAGGGTAGTATTGAGGTCAAGATTGGAAGAAAAGGCCCAAGGGAAAAAAAAAAAAAAAAAACCAAAGGAAAAAAACCAAAAAAACTTCAATATAATATTATGTTATTTAATATAATGAAAGAACACAGAAA
>Ga0116229_10014347_pt1 | contig 11018 bp, 9 predicted proteins | sample S1TSphgellanicum_3_FD_87313 | JGI IMG/M metagenome (GOLD analysis project Ga0116229, IMG submission 87313) | Host-associated microbial communities from peat moss isolated from Minnesota, USA - S1T2_Fc - Sphagnum magellanicum MG | ecosystem: Host-associated > Plants > Peat moss > Unclassified...
CCAGCCGAACGCCAGCATCAGGGCGACCAAAATTGGCGGCGCGAACGCCTGACCGAGCGTGGTCGAGGAGTTGAAAATGCCCATCGGCAGGCCGCGTTTTTTGACGTTAAACCAGTCGTTCACCACCTTGACGCCGCTCGGCATAAACGGCGCTTCGCCGATGCCAAGCCCGATACGCAGCATAATAAAATGGCTGAAGCTGTTAACGCTGCCCGCCAGGGCCTGCATCACTGACCAGAACAGCAGGCCGCCGCCAAGCACCACGCGTGGGCCAAAACGGTCGAGCAGAATGCCGCTGGGCAGTTGTGAGATGCCGTAGGAGAGTGAAAACGCCGACAGCAGAAAGCCAAACTCGGTGGCCGAAAGTCCTAAATCACCGCGGATGGCCTGATTGGCAATCGACAGTGACCCGCGATCGAGAAAATTAACGATCCCGGCCATGAACAGCAGGGTGAGGGAAAGGGTCTGAATGCGCTTTATTTTATTCGATCTGGCGAGTGTTTCCGGCAGCACGCTGTCCAGAGAAGAGGTTTGCATAGCCTGTCCTTACTTATGTTTTTTATCGTAGGGTCGGTCAGTAATAATAATCTTGTGGCCCAATCGTCTGCTGGTCAGGCCATCAGGCCTGTGTATAATTCAGCAGTCTGAAGTAAATTAATGTGATCCTTGCTGCAATATTGATCATCCAATAAATGGGGCAGTGCGCGACGAGTCGGGGGCTTAGGCGCTATGATAGACGCAGTCATATTGGCGCGGTATCGGTATCAGAGCCTGATAAATCAGCGCGATAGCAGAATCAAATTCGAGGAATAAAATGGAATTACCAACGCTAAAAGTGGAAAGGCTCTACCGTCAGATTTCCAATCTGCTGATCGGGTATATCAACGGCGGTGAATTTTTGCCGGGGCAGATGATTCCTTCTGAGCGTGATTTGGCGAAGCAGTTGGGCGTCAGCCGTTCATCGATTCGTGAGGCCCTGATTGCTCTTGAGATAACCGGCTGGGTGGAGATCCGCACCGGGAATGGCGTTTACGTCAATAATCCACTGCCGACGCAGTCGAGCGCACCGGCAGAAGAGGAATTCAGCCTGCAATCGCTGGTGAAGGCTCGCCAGATTTATGAATGTACCACCGCCGAGCTTGCCGCCTTGAACGGCACCGACGATCAGCGCGAAAAGCTGGCTGAAATCAACCGTGAACTGACGCAGTTGAACATCAACAATCAGGATTTCTTGCAGGAGGATAAACGCTTTCACCTGATGATTAGCGAGATGACCGGCAATGAAGTGCTGCGCGATATGATGGAATATCTGTGGAACAAGCGTGAGTCGGCGCGCTTTGTCCGCCTGGAGGCACACTATGCCGAGACTGACTTTCCGCTGGAGATGAACGCCGACCACCAGGCCATCACCGATGCGATTCTGGCCCGTGACCCGACAGCGGCCAAGAAGGCGATGCAGCTGCATTTGCAACACGTCTATGACCGGTTATTTAATGAATAACCTTCCGCCTCCCTGAAGCGGCGGCGCGCATATTGACCCGAATCTCACTGACCTGCGGTGACTCATCGGGATTATACGGCCGCAGCTCCAGCGACTTTGGCAGTGTGGTGGTCATTGCCAAGGCTTAGCAGGCTTATTTATAAACCTGTTCACCCCAATGCAGCATCCCGCCCAGCATCTGCTTTAACACTGCCTGTAAGGGCTCGGCTTTTTGCGGTGCATAGGGGTACGGCTCAATCTCTTCCATATAGTTACACTGCGCCAGCTCAAGCTGAACGGCGTGCAGGTGCTGGTTGGGCTGGCCGTAGGCGCGGGTGATGTATCCGCCTTTAAAGCGGCCGTTGAGCACGTGGGTGAATTTATCCTGCGCGGTGCAGCAGCCCTCTACCACGTCGCTGAGTCCTGATGCACAGCTAAGCCCACCGTTGGTGCCGAGGTTCAGGTCCGGCAGTTTACCCTCGAACAGGCGTGGGATAACCGAGGCGATAGAGTGTGCGTCAAACAGCATGGCGTAGCCGTGCAGTTGCTTGAGGCGGGCCAGTTCCTGCTGGATCTTTTGATGGTAGGGCTGCCAGATATCGTTTAGATAACCTTGACGCTGTTCGTCGCTCGGCTGCTGGCCTTCTTTGAAGGTCGCACGACCGTCGAACAGGGTATCGGGATACAGCCCGGTGGTGGCCGTGGTGTAAAGCGGTTTGTCATCGGCCGGGCGATTGAGGTCAATCACAAAGCGCGAATATTGGCCGATGATCATGCTCGCGCCCAGCGCCTTGGCAAAATCGTAGAGCTGCGGAATATGCCAGTCGGTATCGGAAAGCGGCAGCGCGGCGTCGGTCAGGCCGCTAGCGACTTCAGGCGTAAGATGGGTCCCGGCGTGGGGAATACTGATCAGCAGCGGCGCGCTGCCCTGAATAAATTCAAACGGATCGGCAAGACTCATAAACGAATTTCTCCTCGATAAACCACGGTGCAGGGCAGTTGCCCCCCCAGCCAATAAACCAGTTCAGCCGGACGCGCGAGCGGCCAGTGTACAAAATCGGCCACCTTGCCGCTTTCCAGCGTGCCGTGCGTTTCCTGTAATCCTAGCGCCTTCGCCCCGTGGCAGGTGATACCGGCCAGCGCTTCTTCCGGCGTCATGCGAAACAGCGTGCAGGCCATATTGAGCATCAGACGCAGCGACAGTGCGGGCGAAGTCCCGGGATTAGCGTCACTCGCCAGCGCCATCGGCACACCGTGACGACGGAACAGCTCAACCGGTGGACACTGGGTTTCACGCAGCAGGTAATAGGCGCCCGGCAACAACACCGCGACGGTGCCGCTTTCTGCCATCGCCTCAGCGTCAGACTCGGTGGCGTATTCCAGATGATCGGCGGAAAGCGCGTGATGCTTCGCCGCGAGGGTGCTGCCGTGCAAGGATGAGAGCTGTTCTGCGTGCAGCTTGACCGGCAGTCCCAGCGATGCGGCGGCGTTAAACACGCGCTCAACCTGGGCGGGTGAAAAGGCCAGATGTTCGCAGAAAGCGTCGACCGCATCGGCAAGATTTTCCTGTGCCACCTGAGGCAGCAGGGTATCGCAGATCAGGTCAATATAATCATCGGCCCGCCCCTTGAACTCTGGCGGCACGGCGTGAGCGGCTAAGCAGGTTGATTTGACCTCAACCGCCTGCGTCGCGCCCAACTCGCGGATCGCTTGCAGCATTTTCAGTTCGCTTTCAACGCTTAACCCATATCCGGATTTTATTTCAATGCAGGTTACGCCTTCTGCCAGCAGCGGACGCAGGCGAAATTCGGCTTGCTCAAGCAACTGTGAGTGGCTGGCATCGCGGGTGGCGTTGACGGTGGAAAGAATGCCGCCGCCCTGAGCGGCAATTTCGGCATAGCTAACGCCGTTGAGGCGCTGTTCGAATTCGGCGCTACGGTCACCGCCAAAGACTAAATGGGTATGACAGTCGATAAAACCGGGGGTCACGATGCCGCCGCCAAAGTCGGTGCGCTGGGGGGCCGAAAAGTCCGGGCATTCGCTGAGCGGGCCGATCCACAGGATCTTGCCGTCTTTAACCGCTAGCGCGCCGTTTTCGATGATGTTGTAGCGCCCGTCGCGCAGGGTGACGAAATCCGCCCCAAACCACAGGCTGTCGCAGGGGGTTTTAGCCGCGAAAGGGGACGCTGAATGCAAGGGTGCCGCCATGAGAATCTCCTGACTAAACGTATCTTGTATAGACAACCACAGGCAAGCTAACGCATAAAATCCCGGGCGGCAAGCGGGAGAGCGATAGCTTTTTCTTATTTCTCAATCTACTGGCCGCCGTGCACAATGGCTTAGCCGTGGCTGGTAAAGCGGCCAAACAGCTGATAGCGCGAGCCGGGATACAGCAGTCTCGCCGAGGTTACCACCTGATTACCGCTCCAGGTGCGACGATGAATCAGCAGGCAAGGCTCGTGCTCTTTGAGCTGCAAATGACCGCTTTGCTCGGCGCTGGCGCTAACCGCCTCCACGCGATGCTCGCCGGAGGTCAGCGGGGCAACCTGCATCAGGTAGTCATAGGGCAGCCGGTTGTTGAAGACGTGCTGTAAGTAATCGGGTGCGGTTTTTGGATTCACGCAGCGTTCTTCAATCTGCACCGGGACGTCATTCTCGTAATGAACGATCTGCGAATAAAACAGCGAGTCGCCGCGTGCAATGCCGAGCTGCAACGCCTGTTCGGCATCCGCCGCGCGAGCTTCACAAATCAGAATTTTGCTGCTGTGGCGGTGGCCGCGCTCGGCGATTTCATCGGCAATGTTGTGCACCTCAAGCATCGGCGTGTAGGCCTTGGCCTCGGCAACGAAGGTACCCACCCCTTGCATGCGGATCAGGAACCCTTCGCTGGTCAGCTCACGCAGTGCGCGGTTGATGGTCATGCGGCTGACGCCAAGTTCGTTGACCAGTTCACTCTCCGACGGCACGCGCTGATGAGGTTGCCATACGCCGGTGCGAATCTGGCCGATAATCGCCTGCTTCACGCGCTGATAAATCGGTGCCGGTGTATCGCTAATCGCCGCAGAGAGCTGCGACAGAATTTGCTGTGACACCACCTGTTGTTCCGACAACGATTGGTCAGACATGCCACTTACCTCACTATTATTAAAATTTTCTTCAAAAATCCAAGGTCTGGAGTTTACAGTTCTCAGCGCCGTATGTATATGTATAGACAAGCTGATGAATAAAATCTCAAAAGTTGCTTAAAATTTCTATTTTGCTGTTTTTAACACACTGAATCAGGAAGGCAGCCATGCCCGTATATTTCGCTTCCCGCGCCTTATTGCCTGACGGCTGGGCCAGGGATGTCCGTCTCGTGGTCAGCAGTGACGGTTTTATCACTGAAGCGCTGCCAAACTCCAGCGCCGATGACGCGAGGGTCTTGCCGGGGCCGGTGATTCCTGGCATGCCGAATCTGCATTCTCACGCCTTTCAGCGGGTGATGGCCGGGCTCGCTGAAGTGGCGGGTAATCCGCAGGACAGCTTCTGGACCTGGCGTGAGCTGATGTATCGCATGGTTGGTCGCCTGACGCCCGAACAGGTCGGCGTCATCGCCCGTCAGCTGTACATCGAAATGCTCAAGGGCGGCTATACCCAGGTCGCCGAATTCCACTATTTGCATCATGACCCGCAGGGCAAGCCCTACGCCAATGCGGGTGAGATGACCGCCGCGCTCAGCCACGCCGCCGTGCAGGCGGGGATCGGGCTGACCCTGCTGCCGGTGCTCTACAGCTATGCCGGGTTTGGCGCTCAGCCGCCGCAGCCGGGCCAGCGTCGTTTCATTCAGGACGCCGACAGCTATCTTCGTCAGCAGCAGACTATTGCCTCACAGATTAACGGGTTTGCCACGCAGAATCAGGGGCTGTGCTTCCATTCGCTGCGCGCGGTGTCGCTCGAGCAGATGCAGCTGGTGCTGGCCGCCAGCGACAGTGATTTACCGGTGCATATTCATATCTCCGAACAGATCAAAGAGGTCAACGACTGCCTCGCGTGGAGCGGTCAGCGGCCTATTGCCTGGCTGTTTAATCATTTTGAGGTCGATGCACGCTGGTGTCTTATCCACGCCACGCATCCCGACGGCTCCGAGCTTAAACAGCTGGCTCAGAGCGGGGCGGTCGCGGGTCTTTGTCCAACCACCGAAGCCAATCTGGGCGACGGCATCTTCCCGGGCGTGGATTACCTCGCCCTCGGCGGCCGGTGGGGTATAGGTTCAGACAGCCATGTTTCTCTCAACGTAGTCGAAGAACTGCGCTGGTTGGAATATGGTCAGCGCCTGCACGATATGCGACGCAATCGTCTGACCACCGCCGAGCAACCCTCGGTGGGCGACCTGCTTTATACGCAGGCGTTAGCCGGTGGCGCACAGGCCTGCGCGATAGCAATCGGTCAACTTGCGGCCGGTTATCGTGCGGATTGGCTGGTGCTGGACCCAGACTGCCCGTATCTGGCCGCGGCAGACGACGGCCAATTGCTCAATCGTTGGTTATTTGCGGGCAATGCCTCACAAATTAAGGACGTATGGGTGGCGGGAGAGGCTAAAATTATTGCAGGCCGTCATCCGCAGCAGGCAGAGGCGGCGGCCGACTTTCTCGCCTTGCTAAAACTCCTGGGCCAGGAGTAGGAGCCACTATGCGTTTCCACGATTCGTTAACCTTTTTCAGCATCGACAGCCTGCCTGTCACGCCCTGGCGCAACGGCGGTGGCGAAACCCGCGAAATTATCAGCATGCCGCAGGACGCCAAAGACTTTAACTGGCGCGCCAGCGTTGCCACCATTGCGCAGGACGGCCCGTTCTCGGCGTTTCCTGGCATCGACCGCTCCATTACCTTACTGACCGGCGAGGGCGTACACCTGTTTGCCGAAGGGCAGGTGGATCACCTGCTCACCACGCCCGGCGAACCTTTTGCCTTCTCCGGCGAAGTGCCACTGACCTCGACGCTTATCGGCGGGACCACCACCGATTTCAATATTATGACCCGTCACGGCACTTGCCGTTCGGTGGTCAGCCGCAAGGAGTACGACTTCTGCGCGCCGCTGTTGATGGGAGGCGTGTTGCTGGTGCTCAAGGGCGAATGGCTGTTGCAGGACGAAAAGCGGCTAACCGCTAATCAGGGAGTGGTGTGGAGCAACACGCAGGACGTCACGCTCGAACTGCTGTTGCGCGCCAGGAGTGTCGATAGCCTGCTGCTGTGGGCGGCGATTTTGCCGCTGTGAGCAGAAAGCCATGCGCCAAAATAGCGCGCATGCTGCACCGAATTAATCTCTTTGCCGGATAAGTCTGGTGGATAAACACCCAATAAGGTGGCTGAGAGCCGGTAATTCAATCACCAGCCCGTTTTTTTCGACCTTTCTGACGCGGTCAAAAGTGGCATAAAGTTTGCTGAATCTATAAACCAGCTTGTATAGACAAGAATAGACAGTGGCACGGCTCTCCTCTTCGGCGAGCCATTATTCCAAGACAGGACCTTTCGACGGGAGTGGCAAATGAACAACGTGTTTTCTAAAGCCGGAATGAAAAAATCCTTCACCTTATTGAGTCTGGCGGTGGCGCTGGGGGGCATTAGCGCAGGCGCGGCACAGGCGGCGGATACCCCGGTCGCTATTGGTATTTCTGGCTGGACGGGTTTTGCTCCTCTCACGCTTGCCGACAAGGCGGGCATCTTTAAGAAAAACGGCCTCGACGTCACCCTGAAGAGTGTCCCTCAGCAGTCACGCCATCTGGCGATTGCCTCGGGTTCCTTGCAGTGTGCGGCCACCACCGTTGAAACCTATCTGACCTGGAACGCAGCCGGTGTCGCTATCAAGCAGATAGTGCAGCTCGACAAGTCCTACGGTGCGGACGGCATCGCGGTGCGTCAAGGCATCAACAAGATTTCAGACCTGAAGGGTAAAACCATCAGCGTTGACGCCCCCGGTACGTCTTCCTATTTCCTGCTGGCCTGGATGCTGGATAAAAACGGCATGAGCGTCAAGGACGTCAAGTTGGCGACGCTGGGGCCTGACGCCGCCGCGCACGCTTTTATCGCTGGTCAAAATGATGCCGCGGTGACCTATGAGCCGTATCTTTCCACCATTCGCCAAAGCCCGGACAAGGGCAAGATCCTCGCCACCACGCTGCAATACCCGATGGTGATGGATACCCTGGGCTGTACGCCGAGCTTCCTCGAGAAAAATCCCAAGGCGGCTCAGGCGCTGGTCAACAGCTACTTTGAAGCGCTGGACATGATCAAGAAAGACCCCGAAAAATCTAACGAAATCATGGGTGCGGCGGTGAAGGAAACCGGCAAGCAGTTTGCCGAGGAGTCGAGCTATCTGCGCTGGCAAGATCTCAACCAGAACAAACAATTCTTCAGCGGTGAGATAACCCGCTTCAGCCAAGAGGCGGCAACGCTGCTGACGGAGATGAAGATTCTGCGTAAAACGCCCGATATCAGTACCTTGTTCGATCCTCAGTACGTTAATAACGCCACGGTTGCGAAATAGTCATGAAGGGAGCGTTGATGCAAAGTCCTGTTACTCATGCACCGCAGGAACCCTCCGAGTCAGTTCAACGCGAGCCGGGACCTTTGCCGGCGAGCAAAAAGGTCTGGCATAACCCGATGATGGTTCCGCTGCGGTCCGTGCCCAGCCGCCAACGCTGGTTTTTGGGTTTCTGCTTCTTTGTGGTGTTTTTCGTCGCCTGGGCGCTGGTCACCTTCACCGGCGTGGTGTCGCCGACGTTTTTAGCGAATCCTGCCAGTATGCTGGAAGAGGGCTGGCTGCTGTTTACCCAGTTCGACTTCGCCAATGATATCGGCATGACGGTGATGCGGGTGTTGGGCGGCTTTGTTCTGGCGTCAATAATTGCCGTTCCGCTGGGGATCGTGATGGGCTCTTACAAGCTTATCGAGGCCTTCTTTGAGCCGTTCGTCTCTTTTTGCCGCTATCTTCCCGCCTCGGCGTTTGTCCCGCTGCTTATCCTGTGGGCCGGTATCGGCGAGATGCAAAAAATACTGGTTATCTTCATCGGCTCATTCTTCCAGATAACCCTGATGGTGGCCGTGACGGTGGGCGCAGCGCGTCGCGACCTGGTTGAAGCGGCATATACGCTGGGGGCAACCAATCGCAGCGTGGTGCGTCGGGTTATTATTCCCGGTGCCGCACCGGAGATTGCCGAGTTGCTGCGTCTGGTGCTCGGCTGGGCATGGACCTACGTTATCGTCGCCGAGCTGATTGGCTCCTCAAGCGGGATAGGCCACATGATTGTCGACAGTCAGGCGATGCTCAACACAGGACAAATGATCTTCGGCATTATCGTCATTGGCTGCATTGGCCTGCTGTCGGACTTCCTGTTTAAAGCCGCCAACCGTCGCCTGTTTGTCTGGAGCGCATTTAAATGAATAAACCCAAGCTGAGCGTGCGACAGGTTGAACGCATCTTCACCGGCCCGAAGGGCGAGAAAACGCAGGCGCTGCTGCCGGTGGATTATCAGGTCAATGAAAACGATTTTATCACCATCCTCGGGCCTTCGGGCTGCGGCAAATCGACGCTGCTGCGCATTGTTGCCGGCCTCGACCAGCCAACGCGTGGCGAGGTGTGGCTGGACGGCGAACGGGTAGAAGGGCCGGGGGCCGATCGCGGCATGGTTTTCCAGAGCTACACGCTGTTCCCGTGGCTCAGCGTGCAGCAAAACATCTGTTTCGGCCTCGAAGAGCGCGGGGTGAGCAAAGCGGCACAAAAGGAGCGTAGCGACTACTTTATTAACAAGGTCGGGCTGCGTGGTTTCGAGCATCACTTCCCGCGTCAGCTGTCGGGCGGTATGCAGCAGCGTACTGCCATCGCCCGTGCGCTGGCCAATGACCCAAAAATCCTGCTGATGGACGAACCGTTCGGCGCGTTGGACAACCAGACCCGAGTGATGATGCAGGAACTGCTGCTGTCGATTTGGGAGTCGTCGCGCAAAACCGTGCTTTTCGTGACGCACGATATCGACGAGGCGATTTTTATGGCCAATAAGGTCGCGATTTTCAGCGCACGGCCGGGAAGAATCAAGACCGAGGTGGCGGTGGATTTTCCGCATCCTCGTGAGTATCGACTCAAAACCTCGCCGGAATTCATGGCATTAAAGGCCAGAGTAACGGAAGAAATACGCGTCGAGACGCTACAGGCGCAAGAGCACTAGCTTCACGGTAACCGCTTTACAGTCACCTATTTACGGCGGGAGTTTTCCGCAAACGAACCGATATCCCGGGCGGTCAGCCGTCCCGGGAATTTGTTTCACTTAACTTGTCTATACAGGAATAGATTATGGCTTCTTCATCCAAAGATATGACACTTTGCCATCTGCAACCCGGTCAGGTTGATTTGGCCACGCTGCGTAAAATTTATCAGGGCAATGTGCGCATAGAACTGGCTGATTCGGCGCGCGCCGATGTGCTGGCATCGCAGGAAACTGTGCAGCGCATTGTCGAGCAGGGACGCGTGGTTTACGGCATTAACACCGGTTTTGGCAAGCTTGCCCAAACCATGATCCCGGCCGAACGTCTGGCCGAACTACAGCGCAATCTGGTGCTGTCGCACAGCGTAGGGATTGGCGAAGACCTGCCGGACAACGTGGTACGCCTGGTGATGGCAACCAAGGTACTCAGCCTGTCTCGCGGCCATTCCGGTATCCGCATTGAGGTTATCGAGGCGCTGATTGCGTTGTTCAACGCGGGCGTGATGCCGTGCATTCCCGAAAAAGGCTCGGTCGGGGCATCGGGTGATTTAGCGCCGCTGGCGCACCTTTCCCTGATGCTGATTGGTGAGGGTCAGGTCCGCGTTAACGGCGTGAAAATATCTGCGGTGGAAGGGCTGGCGACTGTCGGCCTCAAACCTTTCGTGCTGGGGCCTAAAGAGGGTCTGGCGCTGCTCAACGGTACGCAGGTTTCGACCTCGCTGGCGCTGCGTGGTTTGTTTGAGGGTGAGCGTGTTTTCGCCGCCGGACTGGTGGCCGGTGCGCTGTCGCTCGAGGCGATTAAAGGTTCAGTCAAACCTTTGGATGCGCGTATTCACGAAGCCCGTGGACAAGAGGGACAAATCGCGGTGGCGGCGGCCGTCTCCAGGCTGCTGGCAGGGAGTGACATTGTCACCTCTCACGCGAACTGCGGGCGTGTGCAGGACCCGTATTCGATTCGCTGTGTGCCGCAGGTGATGGGCGCCTGCCTCGATAATCTCAAGCATGCTGCGCGAATTCTGCAAATTGAAGCCAACGCCGCGTCCGACAACCCGCTGGTGTTTGAGAACGGCGACGTGATTTCTGGCGGTAACTTCCACGCTGAACCGGTGGCCTTCGCCGCCGACATTATTGCGCTGGCGGTGGCCGAGATTGGGGCCATCTCTGAACGCCGCCTCGCGCTGCTGCTCGACACCGGTCTCTCTGGTCTGCCGCCGTTCCTGGTGCACGACGGTGGCGTCAACTCCGGCTTTATGATTGCGCAGGTGACCGCTGCCGCGCTGGCCTCCGAGAATAAATCGCTGG
>Ga0116229_10014348_pt1 | contig 11018 bp, 10 predicted proteins | sample S1TSphgellanicum_3_FD_87313 | JGI IMG/M metagenome (GOLD analysis project Ga0116229, IMG submission 87313) | Host-associated microbial communities from peat moss isolated from Minnesota, USA - S1T2_Fc - Sphagnum magellanicum MG | ecosystem: Host-associated > Plants > Peat moss > Unclassified...
CACAAATTGACTTTGTAAATTGCCTTTTCAAAATGCATAATTAAACAACTTTTAGAACCATCATTGGGACCACAACATATTAACAATAAGGATATCTTGTTGGAAGGTTAAAAAGTGATGTTTGCCACACTTTAACCTTGGGCAATAACATTTGTTGGCCACTAAATTTATGTTGTTTCTAAACTTGCTTTTTGTTCAAAATAAATGCCAACGTGTGTATTAAACGTGAAATATATGCCATAAAACACAAAATTTAGGAAATATATGGAATTTTAATATCTAATAACATATATTAAATAAAAATACCATCTTCAAAGATAGGAGATTAATGAAAATTTTAAAATTACTTTACATTGTAATCAGTGCATGACAAAGAGAAGGTCAACAACATTTGGGGGCAATTTAAAGGATGATGTGAAAAATCTTTACACACTTTTCAACTTAAAGACATGTAATTCACAAAATTCATTTGGGGTGGAACTAATGTAGTCGTATTTTAATAAGTTAAGATGTGGTTCAATGGAAGGTAATGAATCACCTTAAAAAACCTATGGCATTGTGTGTCCATTTAGTACCAAAAGATGTTGAGAAAATCATTGTACTTACCATGACAAGATGTGACGAAGTGTTGTGTTGTGCTCTAGTTGGAAGTTCACAGTTTTTGACAATTTGATCCCCCCTTGTTCCCATTGCCATAACGCCTTCATAAAACTTTCAAATCTAGCATGCATAAAGTTGTTGGAAAACTAATATCAAAGGCAACATTCATACAAAATCTCATATGTTTTTTATTCTATAGTCAAGAGATATGATTCAAAACTTGAATGTTAATTTGATAACAATAGAAAAAAACAACAATATACCCTTTCTACTTTTAGTAATTATATTTCTCCAACAGAAAGTTTGATGAAACTGAAATTTTGTGTGAAGATGAATCATTTGAGTTCTTAAGCAAATCCATTGTTATAGTTAGGAGATTGAACTTAGAACAAAAAGTCCAGAGATTACTTTCAAGGAAGAGAAAAAATTATTCTATCTTAACATTTTCCCCTTGTCAAACTAACACTTCCTTCTTGCAAAAACCACCTCTCTAAACCATAAGTCTTTCTCCTTCCACACAAGCAAAAGCCAAACAAGTCCAAGTTGGGTGAAAATCCTTTAATAGGTATTACATAGGATAAAAAAGGCCTAGTCCTTATAACAATCCTTTTTTACCCTATATTTTGATCCCCATAAAAAATAATGAGTCAAAAGTTGTCAAAAACTTTAGAAGGACTATATTTTAAACCATTATAATTTAAAATTCCATCATAATCATCCATAAATATGTCTTTACATGGTAAAAAAGATAGAAAAAGGTGACATGATGACAAGATTTTGGTACACCTTATAGAATTTGGACCCAATTCAAATCCACATGTGGTAGTAAGAGCGTGAGCCTCCTTCAAGACCATTCCTTGAACTTGTTTTCCCTTGGCCAATGAAAGCTTGTGGAAATATTTGTTTTTAATCAATGGATTCTTTTCCTTTCATGAACCAATGGGAATTGAGGATGATTACATTATCTAATGATGGTTAGGATGATAATCATTGCACTGAATGAAAACATTAGAAGGGTTTCCATCCTCCATTCAAAATAAGATAATAATTCTCAAGACCAATGAATTTGAAGGATCCATCCTTTTCCTTATTTTAATTATCTTGATGGGCCTTGAGTTTGATTATTGCCAATTCCATCAACTTGGCCCAACATCCTAATTTTTCATTTTAAATTTTTTTAGTAATTAACCTTTAGGATAGTTTATCGGTAGTAAGAAGTAACATCTTTTGGTTTTTTTTTGGCTAAGTTAACTAGTAGAACATTAATAATCTTCCTTCCAACCCATATATTGTTCACTTGTATAGTCCGTAGTAAATTGTATTAGCTTCTTGAGTACTACATAATCAATTGGAAATAAATTTTTCATTATAATAATTCCCTTGTACTATCCAAATCCACCATTAAAATTAAGGCTTATTGAATTCATTGCAACTAGGGTGTCGAGGTTTTCATATAATTCCACCATTGAAACCAATATTGTTGCATACTATGCCTACCCTAATTTCCAAAATAAAAACATAAAACCTCCTTTGAATGCAAGTACCAAGTTTGTTGTTTTGGCTATTTTTTAATTTTTTGTTGATGCATGCAGAGATCTAATCATGGCGAATGATGCCACCACGTCTTCAAATCTTCCGGTCATGTTAATAGAAAATGAAAAGCTTGAAAAAGTAACACTCGACGTGAATGTTTCTTAATAGCTGTGCAAAAAATAACTAATTGGAAGGGTGGTGTGCACTTGAGTGGTTCAATCTGTAAGGGATCATTGAGTGTTGCTTAACCTTTATGCTTTTGCCATATACTTAGAATTAGTTATTATTTTTGAAAATAGGGTTGAAAGGTTTGATGAATGTTAATGTGAAGATGATGACATTCGTTTTTTTTTTGCAAACATGGGTTTTTGGTGATGGACATTATTGTTGGTTGAAAGGGTTGATTAACTCGTTGCCAATGGAACATCAGGCATAGTATCTTGTTCAAACCATTTGTCAATTTATCAAATTTTCGTAATTAAAATGAATATTTGCTAGACTATGGTCTAATAGGTGTACTATTTTTATCATCTTATCCTTCATAGGATTGTTTAGTAACATATGAAATTTTCCTACATGTCTATTAGTTGAATATTATGTTCATTCGTGAAACATTTGTTGTATTTCCAACCTTTTTTAATCAAATAATTCATGTTCAACTAAATTAATAAGCTTGGCTTTTTAGATGCTTCCCTTGTCAATGATCACAATTCATAATTATACCTACAACTTATGTAATATTAAAAATGATTATAATGAATAACATTTGGATGCTAATCTATATCTAATTATGTTAATATGGCTATTCAACATTTAATATTTGAATAATTAACCCTAATTTACTTAATAAATTTGAAATAGTTCAAGAAGCTCAATTCAATTATAACTTCCTAAATGCTACTATTACATATTTAAAAGGTAACTTACTAGATTAAAAAAACCAATTATAGTGTCCAAGGAAGGATACTATTGAACTAGGCTCATACATGAACACACCAACACTTACAAATTAAAATGATAAAAAGAAGCTTTATAAACTTATATTATAGGCATGGACAAAAATAACTTTAACAACATCAAGGGGTTGAAGGGATGAAAACACCAACACTTATGATTGAAGTGATAGAGAAAAACTCCCTAAACATTACATTGTGGTTAATGAGAAAGAAGCTCAACACATTAAAGGGGTTGAAAGGATGAACACATCAACATTTATAGATTGAAGTGACAAAGATATCAAGTTCCTTAAACTTTATATTATAGCCAATAGAAAGAAGTTCAATAACATCGGGGGTTTAGGGATGAACATAACAACATAAATCATGTATAAATGCAATTTGTTGTACATTAAACCTAGACCAAACCTTATTGCACAATGCAAAAAAAAAGGAAAATTGTGTAGATTTGTGAAATGATGTGTCATTCAATCATTGACAATAAACCAAGAACCCTAAACATTTTGATTCGAGTTTTGCTTGACATTTTATAAATCAAAACTCACATTTTGTGCATTTTTTGGTGGAGGTTTGTATTAATTCATCAACACAATAATCTTTTTCCAAATTGATTACAAACTATCGATCAACAAATTAGGATTCCAATCTTCTTCCCAATTGATTATAAATTATCAATCAAAAAGTCGAGATGGACATGCAACACACTACTTCATGAACACAAAAGAACAAAACAACACAACTTGTACTTAAGTCCTTATCTTTGCTTTCTATAAGAAGGTGGTTTAAACTTTGGAAGGCATGAACTTGCAACACATTCCAAATTTAAATAGTTAGAAACATAGAATCTAGCCAAATTTTGAGGTGGTCAAAAAATTAACATCAAACGCCTTTTAAACATTCATTGAAATTGCCAAATTAGATTTTGTATTTGTAAGCTTCAAATGTTACTTACTTCTCCCCCCATTTAAAACTTGTAAAAAACCATATGCGATAATGGCTTGCTTGAAGTTGAATTACTTGCAATGGCTCAATTATCCTTAGAGAAATATTGATGACATCAAATGTTTCATGAGCTAAAAAGAAAGAAGATAAAAAAACTTGCGAAGGATGGCTTGTATGAAAGGAAGATAACATGATTGTGTATAATGAAGAGGGGGGGTTTTGTGCTTCAAAAGAGATGTAGCCATTGCAAACAATAGCGATGGAAATAGGAGATAGTTGACAAATCTTGCAAACCTAAAAGTCAATTATACGTTTTTGGCAAAATTTCCAAATTTTTCTTGGTTTTTCCCTTTATGTGATTTACTTGTCATGAATGAATTTTTCATTTTGGTGAAAATTTGCACAAAAAGAAAAGCTGGGCCTTGCTGATTATAAAAAATACATTCCACATAGCTTAACCCTTTGTGCCCCCCCCCCCCAAAAGTTTTTGGAATCAGTTCATTGTTTTTTACTCCACCTTGGTGGGAGTTTTTAAAAAACCTTTTGGGCCTAGGTTTTTTAGAGTGCCCTGAGGCCCTTATAATCCAACGACAAGTGGCTTTCCCCATTTCTAGTGGGGGCATATGTTTGACTTCCATGGAGGTCATTGCTTTAATTATACCTATTTGGGGAGTTGGGCCTTAGTGGCCCCTATCATACCTTCTAGGTTTTTGTTGGATTTTCACCCGTTTTTGTTAAAGGCAATTGGTGCAAACAACTTGGGGCCATTTTTTTTCTAAACACACTTGAGACTAGTGTGAGAGTTTCTTCCCTTTGGGGTTGTTGCATGTGTCCCCATTTTTGAGTAGTTTATCGAGGGAAGCATAAATCACCTTTAAGAGGGTATTTCAGAGAGGTTGCATGACCATTTTTTTATCAACATCCTTTTTGACTTACCTTTTGATTCACATTGAATGTGCTTGACGTTGTGTGCAAGGCTAGGTGTAGGTGTTTTGTTATTAACCCATCTAGTCATTATTTTTTTTCACTTGCCTTCAAATGTTTTTTCCATGGCCTTGTGCACTAGGTTGGGTCTTTCCCATCCTTTAGTCCTTGAGGTGTCACATTGCATTTGTAATTAGCTTGTGTATTTTATGGGGATCCACCTTCTTTGTTGCGCACATGGTGGGGAGAAGATGACTTTGCATGATGTTGTGTGAGATGCTTTTGTAGCCATTGCGAGGGATACAAATTTTCATGTGTTGCAAGAACAAACCCATATCCTTCCACTCTTCATTCACAATGTTGAGTTGACATTGTGTTTTTAGTTGATGGTGTCTGCTTGCTGGCAAATGTTGTCATTGTTGACCCATTCGAGTTCATTTGGTATCATGGGCTACTCTTCCTTGTGGTGTTGTTACGACAATCGTAGCTCGAGCGAAGGATGGTCTTTATTGTGATTGGTTCCCAATGCACATGTTTCTCCTTCTAGTATAGAGATTTTTGAATGTTTACACTAGCAAGCAAACGAGTTTTTTTATTGATGTGTCAACATTGTGTGGGGAGTGAAGGGCAATGGAGGCCTTCCTTTCTTAGTTTTGTGTGCAATTTATAGATAGAAGGTGTTAATGGCGCTTCAACGGGCACAAGTGGTCTTTATTTTGAGATGGGCTGTTGCAGTAGGTGAGGGTTTTTTCTAGGCTAAACATCCTTTCAGGAAGTCCTCCCCTTTCCTTATTTGATATGCTTCTTGCAACTGGAGGGGGGTTTCGAAACTTGATGTTTGGCTTATGGTTTGCCCTCTTAGGTGGTTCTTTTGTCTTCTTGGACCTGGGTCCTTCCATTTTGTTCCTTGTATTCCCCCTTTTTTGGGTGCTTTGGTTTTTAGTTGATTGGCAGGGTTTCATCATGTATATATCATCTACTCAAAAATACTATAACCTTATCTGTAGTTCAAAAGAAGAACAAGCCAGGACTGGTTGCACGCACGACCTGGACCAGTGAGCGTTGCTCGGTCCTTGGTTTTAGTGAGAACCTTGAGTCCAGTTCCACTTACGCTAATCCAGTTCCAGTTCGTGCATTCCGGTGCCGGAGCTCGAGTGTTTGAGGACGAGGAGAAGGAGAAGAAGAATCGGAGGAGGAGGAGGAGGAAGCGAAGAAGAAGAAGAATCGTAGGAAGAGGAGGAAGAATCGTAGCGGTAGTATAGTAAGGCCGAAGAAAATGACGCTTGCCGTGCACTGGACGCCCTGTTATGGTATGAGAAACTCGACACTGAGAAAAGCGACACTATGTTGTCGCTGTAAAGGAGCAAGCATGGCGGTTCGGGTGACGAAGACTGTAACCTGCGAGGGAGAGTCGGGAGAAAGTAGTAGTAGGCAAAGCGAGACCAGGAAATTGGGGTTTGGCACTAAAAATTCTAAATCCGAAAACAGGCGGGGCCACAAACAGGGTGGAGAAGCAGACGGATTGAATGCGAACGGGAAGAAATCGGCAGAGAAACGAGCAGTTGCTATGCGGGAAGGCTCAAAACAGCTCCAAAATGTGCTCCGGAATGTTGACAAAGTTAGGGCCTATTCCTGTTTCTTTTTCTCTTTCGTTTTGCGAGGTTTTTTCTTTTGCAGGACCAGTGCATTCTTTGTGGAAATAGTTGTCGGAGTGTTCTTTTCAGTGATCATTCTTTGCAGAATCATGGAGTGGAGTCTTTTCCAAATTCCCAATGTGTTATGGCACCTTCTTCTTCTTCGTCTTCTCTCTTTCTCTGTGTCTCTGTGTCTGTGGTGGAATGATGAATCAAAGAATCTGGACCATGGTGCAGGAGACGGCAGCAGAGCAGTCTAGGAAGCTTGGGATAGATCCACAGGTAGCTGCCAAGGGGAAGGTGGACTTTGTGCGGGTGGAGACATGGGCTGGAGATGGAACAGAAGCTGCACTGGAGAATTTACCAATGAAGAGTTTCAGCCCTGCTTTTATTGCTGATGAGGATACAGCTCCTTTCTATGAGCAGCTTGTGCGCAGATTACAGCTATTGGACTCCAAGGTAAATGGCATTTTGATGTGCGTTATATACATTTGCTGTTTCTGTTGTAAACATGTCAGATGCTGGTTTAGGTTTACTATGGAATTGAAGTTAGGCTCTGTGTTTATTGCATCAGGTACTGCTTCACCAGATTCAGCAGTCAGTCTGCTTGACTGTAGTGCTTGTTGAAAGATTTTAGCCTACACAAAGAAAATTAGGTCTCCAAACTATACAATCAGGTTGCACATATTCTAGCTATCAAGGTTTCCCGACACTGTTTTCTCAGAGCTTGACCTGTTACTCTGTAAAATCAGACCAGAAGTTTTTCAGAAGACAGTTACTTTGTCCAAATGCATAGTGCAGTTTGATGAAATTAACAGTAGAAGTGCACAGGGATCTTGTCTCACGGATTCTACTCACTTAACATGGAATACTGGTTAGTCAACAAACTGCAAACTATGGTCCAAAAGGCACATATCAATGCATTGAAGAATGCTATTCTAGAGTGATGTATGGAATTCTGGATGGATGGGCAGGGTGAGATTAGTGTAGCCCAAGGGCGGCCAATACCACCTTTTGAGCGCTGGAGCTTCAGCATAAACCACTATATACAGTTCCTGCAAGATCAGGTCTTTCTCTTCTCTCTTTCCACCTACCTGTGTACAATGTCTTTCAATTTATATCCTAATGTTTGCATGCTTAGTATTCAAGATTCTGGTTCAGATTTCCTACAGACAGCAGCCATCATGGTCTGTACAAATTTGGGCCAATACTGTTTGGAATAATGAGTTTTTAACACAGTATCCACTTTGTCTTTGTTGTAGCTTGCAGTTTACAGTGTCCTGAAGGATGTTATTGCAGCTGTCAAGAACTCCAAGTCCAGTGGTAATACTGGTCCTCGAAGCAATGGTGACGGGTCTAGTAGCCAAGCAGTCAGAGCTGTCACCGTATTTGATACCGTTCTGGGTCTGGATCGAACTAAGGTTAGCTACACCCCTAACTCCTGCTCTGTGGTGCACTCAGAGCTCAGCATTTGGGACAGCTTGATATGGGTGCTCAGCTGTCTGGATGTTGCTCATAATCTGGCAGGACTATCTCCTCAGCCATTATTGGTGGCTTGTGAAGGGTGGATCTGTGTCTAGAATACTGTAGTTGACAGACATGCATCAGCAAATGAAGTTGGCCAGAATTGATTGGATATAGTTGTGCTATATCTGCAGGAACTTACAGCTGACATTGCAGCCGTGAGTGGGGCAGCTGCAGCTGACTCAGACCTTCACACACCATCTTTGGAACCTACAACTCAGACGACTGCCTATGTGAAGGTTAAGCCAACTCTCATTTTCCATCAATTTTTTATTGCTGGAGTTACTGAAGCAGTAACGGTCTATAGTACGTGCAGGCTGCTCATGGATATCAATGGTAGCTACACATAACTAGTGACTTCCATTTTCTACATTGAGTATTGTTGACAGTGGCATTCCAAAGTATTTAGGGCAAGTTGGATGGAGTCTATAGAAATTGTAGGCTGCTGATGGATAGCAATGGTAATTAGAATTTTTTTTTGAGTTCCCCTTTCTATATTGCCAGTATTGTTGATGGGAGTATTTCACAGTACATAGAGCGAGTTGGACGGAATGCTGCAGCTGAGTTGTCAACTGAGGCCTGCCTGCAACTGTTGGCACACATTTTTGCCATCCATGTTGCTCATCTCACCACAGGTCAGTGTCCTTTCTGTGGCTATTTTCAGATGGGAACAATGCATTGCACTGCTCAAATTATGTGGATGTTGGCTTAGGGTGGTTGTTATGAACATCATTGGATCTTTGCTCACTGGTGAGATTTGTGACGAAGGGTTGAGGGGCCAGATGGTCTAGTGTTAGAATTGAGAGGTCACCTGTTGATTCTCTCTTAGACAATCCCTTTCAGTTGAATATGTCTGAGGTGCTCTACAGCTGCAAGTCTTTAAATTTTGTGAGTATGAGAGGGGTGTTTGAAAATACAATGGATGAGTCCGAGGAAGATATTATTCAGTGTTGTACAAGACTGTCATGTAAAGTTTGAACTACTAAAATCAGGTAAGTTGTTCATGAGTGGTTTCCCTTGGTGGTGGTTGAGTTCAGATTTATGTATAATGGCAATATCCTGGTTTGCTGGATGGAGCCATCTCAATTTATTTGGGGCTTAATCGGGATATCTGTATTCTGCTCTGCTTTCTTAAGAAGTAGCTAGTATCAATAAATAGTGAAAGCTCAAGGTAATTTGCACCTGTAATAGTTACACTCATAGGCTCTGATACAAGATGTGACTGTTTGGGGATGTGTATTTACAGGAATGAGGGTAGGGGCAAAGGCAGTTGAGCGCTTGTCTGTAGTTAAAAAGTCCAGAGCTGTACACTTCTATCGTGACTACCCACAGGTATGGAATTTCAGTTCCCGTTCTGGTTTAAAAGAAGAGCATAAAATATCACAGTAATGTTCTGCACCGATGTACTTGTTACCAGTAGATCAAATCATCTGATTCTACTCACATGTTCTATCTGCTTCTTCAGAGGTGCCCATTGCAAGGTCTGCCAAGCACCAGCAGCCTGTTTTGTGAATCCACATCATATGTCCTCAAGTTAAACCTACATCAAGCAAACATTTTCATGCCTATAACTGAAGATCTTGATTCAAAATAATTGCTGAATTATTTGGACCAGTTGTTTACCATAATGGAGGGTGTTTGAACTTCAAACACATCTGCATGCAGTAAGCATCTTTTCAGATAATGATGTTGAAGTGGTAGAGTTGTATTGTTGTGGTTGCAGCAAGCACAAGATCCGCTCAGAGTATTGATAGCAGCAGTTAACACTGCAGGCTCTTACATTTTGCCAGAGGAAAGGGAACAGGTACTGTTGTGAAATTTACAGAGCTAACAGGGGCAAGCTAGCAAATATATGTGCTATACTGCTTGTGTGCTTATTGAAAACAAATGGTGCAACCTTAAATGAATCTGATATTACTGGTTGGAGAGCTACCTTGAGACTAGTGAAATCAACCAGGGGCTCAAAGATGATTACTGAAGAGATGGATATCATGTTAAGGAGTTGCAATGAATTTCAATGCATAGAAGGACTTCTCCCAGAGGTGTGTTGTGGGTATGGTGAGCTGATGTGGATGCAAGGATGCTTGGGTGTTTCACATTGCTCCTATTGGAAAGGTGTGACCTTACAGAGAGGAGTAGACCATCTAAAGTTTAAACAAGAAATCTGTTGGGTTAAGCTTGCTTCTTATGGAAAGGGCTGACCTTAAGGGGAGTGGACAGAGTATGCACACATATCAAAGGTGTATGAAGGTGGTCAAGACAGACCCTACCTTTGAGGAGGCAAAAATGTTGAGAGGACATACCTTTTCTTCAGGTCTAGATGATAGCCAAAGTCCATAGACCCCACACTGCAAATGAGCAAATCCTGAGATGAAGCCAGTTTGCTCAATTCAATATGTACTCTGAGTCTGCCTTTGCCTGAAAGGACTGTAAACTGAATAATCTGGCCTGGGAGTGCAGGTAATGCAGGAGCTAGCAAAGGCAATCCAACGGACAAGCTTACTGTTCGCAGTGCTTGCCATTGAGGAGCAACTTGAGGTGACAACCTAGTAGTGATGTTCTATGCTGAAGCTGGTGCCAAGGCTTAAATTGACTGGATCAATGGTGACACAATCCATCAATGGAAATTTTTTGTCCAAAGCTACTCTGCTTCTTCAACTCATTTTCAGCTGTAAAGGAAAAAACTGGCTGAACCTCTTTTTAAAAAAATGTGTGTCAAGTTTTGCTTTTTGGCAAAACATAAATGAAAAATCTTTGTATGGCCGTTACAAAAGCCGGGTTGTATTGTCAATTCAGTCCTGGAGACTATTAAATGCTCAAAATGAACTTAGATGTGACTTCCTCATCCATCTTCCCTTCCCTGGAACAGAAACCCACGCGAAATATCCAACTCAAGCAAATGCTA
>Ga0116229_10014349_pt1 | contig 11018 bp, 3 predicted proteins | sample S1TSphgellanicum_3_FD_87313 | JGI IMG/M metagenome (GOLD analysis project Ga0116229, IMG submission 87313) | Host-associated microbial communities from peat moss isolated from Minnesota, USA - S1T2_Fc - Sphagnum magellanicum MG | ecosystem: Host-associated > Plants > Peat moss > Unclassified...
TGTGGAAGGAGAAAAAAAAAGCGGAAATACATATATTTTGCCTAACCAAAACACCTTCGAAATAACCTTTTTTTTTTTTTTTTTTCCCAATTTCATTAACTATTTTGAATGGGCCTTGCCCTTAGATATCATTGTGGTTTCTTTTGGTCTATTGTGCAAAAGCGCAAAGCAAGACACAACAAAAATCTAAAAAATTAGGATTTTTTTTTTTATGGATGATGCAAATTGAGTGAAAACATGTTGAAAAATGTGAATGGTTCATTTGTTTGTGTTTTATTTGCAAATCAAATATGTTGTTTATGCATCTTTGAACATATTTCATAGTATCAAAGGAATTTTAAAAAACCAACAAGAACTTCATTGGCTATTTCTCCCTCTCCCTCAAAGGTCAATTTGATCTTTCAATTTAGATTTAACTTGAAATCTCCATCTTGACATCTTGCACAATTCTTTTCTTGGAGTTCTTTTTTGACCCAAGGTTGGGGCCAATTTTTAAACTTGACAACAAGTTTTTAATTTTCTTTTCACTAACACATGTAACAACCTTACTATCATGTTAAATGATGTTGAAACTTGACATTGTAATTTTTTATTTCAAAATTTGAAATATTTTTGAAATTTTATCCCAATTTCAAAAGTCCTTGAAACCACACATAAATGGGGATATAATGTACATGATGTATAAAGCAAAGTTGTACCTTATAATTAAAAAAATGAATATTCCAATAATGAATATATTTTGATATCATTTGAAATTTAAATCATTTTTCAAAATATAATGCAAATTTCTAAAAAACTTGTGCATTTTTTAAAATTCATACTTATTCAACAATTATTAACACATATAACACATGTGATACATTGAAAAATATATAAGCATATTTAGTAACAAGTTGTGGATGTAATCTTATTATTATGTACCAAAATAATTTAAACCAGTTTGTAATATATCATATTTAAAGTGATAATTTAAGTTAATTTTGAAATTTTTGAACTTACTTTTATAATAATCATTCATTGAATATATCATAAGAACATGTGATGAAATTTTTAGTTAATTTAATGAATTAAAACACAAATAATAATAATAACTATAATCAATATTTTAAAAATTAAAGAATTAAAAATTAAAAATTAAAATTTCCAAAACATTTCAAGATTAAGAATTGATTAATCAATCACTAAAGGGATGCCTTTGGCTCATTATAATGAGCTTGGATCCTTGTAAAATTTTCATTCAAAATTTTCATTTGGTGAAAAACATATTTTTGAACAAAAGGGTTCACAATCCTTAAATAAAGTACTCCCATTGGTTTTTTTGAGTGCATTTACACCCTATATGTTGGAATGTTGAACATTATCATTACCCATTTTCAAGTCCAAACTTCCAAAAAATCAAAATGTCATTGCCATCGAAAGTTGAAGAATATAAAAAGGATAAGCAATTTAACACATTTCTTGTTTCTTTATGATTGATGGAAAATAACATCCCTTTCAATCCAATATGTTTAGATTTTAACAAATTTCTTACATATTCAAGTTGATTGAGTGTTCATAATTTTTGCAAGCCTATTGTCTTGCATAATATGGTTAGGGGTTAATGCTTGACTATATTTTTCCTGTGCTTTTTTGAACGTCATTAACATGCAAATGGAAAGCTTAATTCGTTGTTCACAAGCTTACAATAATGCAAGTGTTTACCTACCACCTTATGCATGGAAAAGGAGATGAAGGTTGTTTTAAAAGTGTTTTTTAACCTCAATGGTTGCAACAATCTTATTTAATGTATAATGTTTGATACACAATGAATGAATGAAATTGTGTACCAAGAGTAATTTAGGTTCCGAGAAATTTATTTAAACATCATTAGTTCTTTGTAAGTATATTTTCTTTTTGAATCCAAGATCTTTGATGATCAACTTTGACATAACTAACTTATTGTGCATCTAATGTTAGTCATAAGATGTGTGACAACATACTTCATGACATTGGGAAATTGAAATCATGCCCAAAGATTCCTAGTTGTTTTGGTGCATGACAAGCCTCATTTTAGACATTTAACTTTTGTGAGTAACAAGTTGTAAGGAATATGAAGTTTCAACATTCTATGCCTCCACCATATACCAAACTAAGCAAACGCAAGGAATTCTAAAATTGATGGTAAAGGATACTTTTATTTTTGGCTTATATGTGAAATGGTTTCAACAAATCAAACCCATCTAATTTCAATATTGGACAACATAAACATTGAAAAGATTGACATAGATACTAAGGAAGATGTCCTTGTGTTTGTTCAGTAATGACATTTCACAAGCCACCTCAAACATTGAGGGGGATGCGATGTGGGGGGTGTTTTTTTCATTATTGAAAACTAATCTAGCAAATTTACATCTTCATAATTAGACTTCAACTTCTTAGACATTTTTTGTGTCACACAATGATGGGGTTACAACTTCATGCAACCCACATACTTCTTTTGCATTGTATGTCACCTTCAACAAACCAATGGTGATGCACTAAATGTAAGCAAAAGCTTGAAAAGCATCATTCTTTACAAGGAAAATGATGTTTTTGCATTAAATAAACATTTTGCATTTCATCGTTTGAAAGGAGTTAAGAATTGGGAGGCCTATGTGGAGCAACAAGAAAATCATTTTGAAGCTAAAGATCAACAAAAATGTAAGGCAAGGTATTTTTTCATCCCAAATTATTTCATTTTTTGTGAATAAGGTACCATATTCAAAAATCAAATTATTAGAAGAAAATTCGGTTTTTGTAATCAATCAATTTGTAACTATTTGTCATTTGTGACTATCATTGGTTATTTCTTCAACCACTTTTTGCATTTAATTGTGCTTTCAACTACCTTGTGATTAATATTTTTTTCATTCTCTTGTTGGAACAATTTTTAAGACGGTTTTCATTTAAGAAGACCCATTTACATTCCATTAGTTGCAAATTTGGTCAAATGAGTTGCAAACCTATGCATATTCAAAGTGTATTTTGAATATTCCAAGGTGTATGGAATTATAATGGTGTATAATATGTATTCAATTTAGTAATATATGGGTGGAAACTAAAATAAACATGTGTTTATGAAGGGTGGTGTATAATACATATATTTTTTACAATTTTTTTAATCATAAAAAAATTCCAATGATTATGATAAGATTAATTATTACAATTAATGTAACATTATTGTAAAAACACTATAATTATGGTAGTTATAAATTGAGTATAGTAATTATATAATCTATAATTCAAATTAATATTTGTAATTTCTCATTTTTAATCTAAATTATGATTTAAAATATTCAGAATAAATTTATTGTAAAAATATCATTTGATGTAATTATAATAATTAAATTACACTAAGTTATTGAATTTATTAAATATCATCATTTATTTAGAATAAGATTACTATTATAACCTAAATTCTTACACCAATTTATAATTTTTTGACTAGTCGAAATTAATTACACTAAAGCCATTGTAATTATTTTATTAATAATTTAATTAAAAAGTGGCATAATTTATAATTTATTTAAAACTTTTATAATAGTTTTAATGGGACCTTAATAATTAATGTAATTATTGTAATTCTATGATTGTATTACAACAAATTAAAATATTAATTCATGTTTTAATATATTAAGTTGCCTGAAAGAGCAATTCCCAAATGTTTGATAAGAAAATATAGGGGGAAAATTTGTCCAACTAAAACTTTATTTATGTCATTGGAAAGCTATGAAAACATAAATATCTAAAATGATATTGCATTTTTTATTTGAAATTATGAGCTAAAAGTTTTGAGGAAAAAAAAATTAACGGTCAAAATTTTCAAGTTCTCTTCTCCTATGAAGAAAAAAGGATTAATTTGCCCCAAAGAGCAATTTCCCCGAGGGAGAAAAAGATTAAATTCTCGTAAGGAGAAAGGGATTATGTTCTCCAAGGAGCAAGTTCCTCAAATGTTTGACAAGAAATTACAAGGGTTGAAATTTGATCAAATCAAATGTTCTTTGTACCATTGGAAAGCCCTCAAAACGTAAATATCTAAAATGATTTTGCATTTTCAATTTAAGGGTACAAGCTAAAAGATATGATGAAAAGAAAAGCTGAAGGTCAAATTTTCCCTTCTCCCCGGCGGAAATTATTGTTCCCTAGGGGAAATTTGACCCCGGCTTTTCTTTCCATCATAACTTTTAGCTTGTACCCTTAAATTGAAAATGCAAAATCATTTTAAATATCCATGCTTTGAAGGCTTTCCAATGGTATAAAGAACATTTGATTTGGACAAAATTTTCACCCTATAATTTTCTGTCAAACATTCAAAGAACTTGCATCCTAAGGGAACATAGACCCTTTCTCCCCACACTACAAGAATCATGGTTTTTTTGACTTGAAAAACTAGTCAAAAACAACCCCAAAATGACAAATGTTCAACTTGACTAGCAATTATCTTAGACAAGTTGTATTGAACACGTCCATTTTGACCGGGTCATTTTGATTGACCATTCAAAATTTGGGCAACAATTTTTTTGGTAATTAATTTATTGTTATTTACCTACCTATCCACCTATTCACCTACCTACGTCTTAGCTAATTAGCTACCATACTTACTAACCTACCTACCTACCTACCTTGATAATTAATGAATAATTTTAATTTAAAATAATTTTATTTTAAAACAAAACCCACTTAGTTATCAACCTAGCTACCTAAGTTAAGTAAGCTAGGTAGTTAGGCTACCCACTTGAATAATTACCTAAGCCACCTAACTAAGGTAGTGGCCTAGATTGCAAGTGTGGGGATTTAAACTCTTCACCTCCATTTAGATGAGTCAAGTCCTTACCATTGCACCACCATCTTCATAAGGTGAAAGTATTTGTGAACATATTCTAATAAACATGTTCAGTTTTTTTTACACTATTTAAAAAGGTAGATAGGTGGGTAGATTGGGACATAGGAAGGTCAAACATACTAACTAGGATACCTAGGTTAAGCTACCTATGTAAACCTAGGTAGGAAGTATGTATGGGCATCCTATACCTACTTCTAGGGGCAATGTAAGGGTTATGTAGGCTATGTAGGCTTAGGAAAAAGGTATGTATGGGCTACTTAGGCTTACTTAGGGGCCATGTAAGGCTATGTAAAGGTTATGTAAGCTATGTAGGCCTAGGTATGGTATAAGTAAGGGCTATATATGTTGACTTAGGTAGGAGGTATTTATGTTTTTGGGCTACCTAAGCTACTTAGGGGTTAGGCAAGGATATGTAGGGGTGATGTTTAGGCATAATTAGTAAGATATGTAGGGTTATTTAGGGCTTATGTAGGCTATATGTAAACCTAGGTAGGGTTTAAGTAAGGGCCATGTAAGACTATGTAAGGTTGTGTTTAAGCATAGGTAAGAACTATGTAAGCTATATAAAGGTTTATATGCACACTATTTAAGCCTAGGTTATAAAATATATGTAATAACTACCTAACTAGGCTTACATAGGGGCCTTTATAAAGGCTGAGTAAGGCATGGATATTTAGGCTATGCAAGGTTATATAGGCCCATGTAAGAGCTATATATGTTGCTAGGGGGTACATAGGGGGTACCTAGGCATACATCTAGGGGCCAATATTATTGGGGTTATATATTGTAAAAGCTATGTGGGCCTATATATGTAAGGACTATGTAGGGGTTATATTTTGGGCTTAAATATGAATTATGTAGGCCTATGTTTAGGCTATGTAGGCCTAGATAAGCCCTAATTATATATAACCTTACATAAATTGGCCCTACATAGCCTACACCATAACCCTTACATTACTTAATTACGAAATCTATGCAAACCAAAGCTTACTTAGGCTAGCGTAGGCTCACCTAAAATATAACCTAGGTTCATGTACAAAACAACATGGTTTTTACCCATTACGCCCAAAAAAATCTTTTATAATTTCAAATAATCATTAAGAATAAAACTTTGATGGTTTCAATCAACCAAAAAAAAAAATCAAAATTTTGTTCAAACAAAAAAATATGAACAACAAAAAAATCAAATGCTTTCACTCTATGCTATCAAATGAAAATCATGTTTAGCTTGAATGTTTAATTCTTTGAACTAAAAATAAAAAATGTAAAATAAAGTTATGTAGCATGTTTTTTAATTGTTTCACAAGAAACCAATAAACTTAAAATTAAAAAGAAGAATCATTTCTTTATTCAACCTTTATAAATATTTTTAATACTAAGCATAAGTGCATACTAATCATGGATGTAAGTCTTAGGATCTATCTTGAGCTATAACCATGTGTTACATGCCTTTGCTTATCCCATGCAAATTTTAAAATTTCAAAGTTGTAGGAAGGTATGTTATTTCTTTTTTCGGAAAATGTTTGTTAGGTTTTATTTCTTTGGCATTAAACAACTCCTAAATCTCCTCTAAAATGAATTAATATTCTTTAAAATTTCTTGTTTTCCAAAAATTGTAAACCCGGTGTGAAAGGGCTTGCACATAGAAATGTGAAGTTTGTTATTTTTGAGAACTTTGAAAAAAATGATAATTATCAACCTATGGCCATGTTTATTATGTAATGCTAGAATATCATGTTTTGCCACATTTATCTATATTCTACAATATTAAATTTTCCTCAGGACCGGAGGCCTTCATTTACAAATTATATGTTATTATTTTGGGGAAATCACTTTTTGTATATTCTATCAACCATGTGATTTTTGGTATGCTATGAAATAAAAAGATATTTCATTAAAATTGAAAATATTTAAAGTATATATTTACAATCAAATTCTAAAAATATTTACACTTAAATAGATTATATATATATTTCTAAATAATTGGTTGCATCTTACATTATTTTGCACGTTGTTAAAAGAGAAGTAACTTCCCTTTATATGTTGTTCTGCATTACATTTTCTAGGCAAAGTCCCCCATAGTCAATCTTAAAAGGTTCCCATTTCCCCCTCTTCTGCATATTTTATTGGTTTCTTTTTTTTCATAATAGACCAATTTGGTTTTCATCATTTGCAAGTTTTAGTTTGCATAACAAGGGGTCTTTTATTTTGTTAAAAGCTACAAGGAACTACGACCACATAACTACCCAATAATCATGTAAAATCTTGAAATTAAAAAAAAAACCCAATTAAGTAGAGTTGAAAGGGACTTCAAGCATGAATATATTGATTTTCTGAAAAAGGGACATGGTTGATGAATGGAAAATCCCCATTGAAAGTGCAAATTGTTAGTTATGGGCAACCTTCAAATTTTGACATTTTTTGAGAATTTGACTTGTGTACCTTGCTTGCTTTGTTGATGCTAACAATTCTAGCATAGATAGAAAAAATCATATGAGGTTGGTGAAGATAAATTATTCCATTTGGTGGACTTAGGATGAGAGAAAAACAAATGGTAGAAGCTACACATCCAATGAGCATCTACACAAAATCAAAGGAAGGCAATTTCTTGTGACAATTTTTGAACACCTTGACTATTCCAAGCCCCTCCCCCACATTCCATTGCATGTAACATATAAGTAGATAGCAAAAATTGTCATTGGAGTTATTAGGCATTTGTCTCACACTACCCAAGCTCAGAAAGAACTCAAAGTGAGCTTGAAATATATAGAAATGGGACATCAAAAAAGTGGGAGACTGGGAATGACATGTTTTTCTACAACACAGACATGTTTGAATTTGGCTGATAGAAGTCTTGGTAGGAGGAGTAGTATTGGGTCAAGAAAGGGACCAAGCTAGTCCATTGTGACACACAAAGGTTAGTGAAGGTCCACAAATGGTGGCTCTCCTACAAAAGCATAATTTTAATTTTAAATATGTGTCGGTGACAAAAATAATTCATTTTCTTGTTTCTATCAATAATATATCAACATGTTGTAATTTTGCATGGAACATCAAGTCTTGGAGAATTTTGATGGCATCCATTTTAAGTGAGGTTGATTTTTTCACATTTTTGGGCCAAGTTGAATAAGAAAAAATGTTTAAAATTGCCTTTTTTTTTTTGCTCCATTCAATGCTTACCTTCAACCCGACGAAAAAATTCTACTAGCTCAATTTTTTAAAATTTTGGTAGACTACAAGTAAAAGTTCATTTCAAAACTATTCAATCACCTTTTTGGGTTGAACTATTAAATTTGACCTTTATATCTAGCCCTGTAACTAAAGGTTCAAAAAAGTTATGGAACTATTAAATTGAAAAATCTAGTCCCTTTAAAATATAACAAAGACTAAAATCAAAGGTTTCTGTTTTTTTGTTTATGAAAAACACGCAACATGGTATTTGAAGGTTATGTCATACAATAAATAATGTCAAATCCAAAATTCTACTTTAGAGTTAAAATGGAAGGTTCTACTATAAATTAGAATTGACGAACAAGATTTGAAAAATGTTGATAAGAATTTGGAGTTTTTTCACATCATTCTCTAATTTTACTCAAAGAGTTTACTCAAGAAATAATATTCATATTAGTAGATAGGGTTCTAACACATTATTTGTAAAATGACTCGGGCAAATTTTTGTTGGACAACATGTTATTACTCCTATATTTTTTCCTCCACAAAGGGTGTGTGTTTAAAAAAAAAATGAAACACCCACCCTCCTTTTTTAGTTTTCCCTTGTGATACCCATATGTTTGAGATATAATGAGGATTTTTTGGGAATAAAAATGTACCAAGTCTTTATGCTCAATAAAGCCCATAGCCTTGGGCTCTAACTTACACTTTTGATGTTTTGATGTGGGTCTGGACCTAATCCACTTTATTCCAATGAAACAAGAAGATAATGGAAGGAATGACCAAAACCAAAAAATTAAAAAACTAAAAATTATTATTAAAAATTAAAAATTATTTATTAAAAAAATAATAAATAATTAAAAAATTAAAAAGAGCCAAGAGCCAAGATTAAACAAGAAGGGAACTCATCTATTTATGAAGGAAGGTAGTTTGTTTTGTTTTATAATTATGAAATCCACAGAACCAGGATGCTTTAGATCATGTCTTTGGAAAGCTTTCCATGAGGAGGGGTGCACGGGCTTGGTGGTGGGGGGGGGAGGCGGGGTAACAACAGGTGAAAGTTGAGAGGTGGCCAACCTCATTGCCATGGCATGATTTAGGATGCAAGTGGCTTGAATCTTTTGTAATGTAACTGAAACCCATCACCTAAAAAAAAAAAAAAAAAGGTGGTTATGATTGAAAAAGGACAAACCTTACAAGCCATTCATCCCCCAAATTTTATTGGCACAAGCTTGTACAAAAATTGTCAACTTACTCATGTAAGCAACCAAAAACTTCTATAGCTAAAAGATGAATTGCTCTCCTAAGTGTTGGTCTTTGTAGTTTTTTTAAAATTTTTTTTTACACATGAGTTGTTTTGTAAGTTGCAAACCCTAGCATCAAAATTGTTCATGGTAAAAAATCAATGCATGTGAGATCTACAATGATGATGTTGACTAAGGTGCGGACCCACCCATCCTTAGACGTTGCAAGAGGGAAAGAAAATGAAGAAAACATGTGAAGTTGTTCACTTACCACATGAAAGCTAACTTCTTGAGCAAAAAAATAAAATAAAATAAAATAAAACTAGTCTGTAAACCCATTTTGCAAGCAAAATGATCAAATAAGCAAAAGACGAAAGTGTTATGTATCAAAGTCCATTTTGATCTTTATATCGAAGGTGGTCCACCCACCCTCCCTCCATCCCACGTTCTGTGTGCCCTTGTGACATACATAGAGTGGTTCACAACCCGACTAAAAAACCATGCTGTTGCTACAAATGCAGATATGTAAAAAGGACAGGGGAAGGAATTAATAAAGTGGCACTTGACTCAACTGGGGATAAAAAGAAAAAAAATCACCAAAGAAACTCTTCAATGTTTTATTCAGAGCTGTTGCTGGGTGGGTAAGTATATCAAAACCAATCAATCCATGCTACTACTTCAATTCTAAACACCCCAGAGCTTCAATCATTTCTGTTTTATTATTCTCAACTTTTTCATCTTCATCTATCTTGACCTTCATTCGGAAAAAGGAAAAAAATAAAATGTCAAAAGGGTCTTCTACTACGTATGCAAAGTAATTTTTTTTGTAATTGATTCAAAATATCAGTTTTAGGCTTTTTCCCAAAGACTCCCAACAGCTTTTATAATAACACTGAGATACATTGGCATGTAATAAAATGACCCCATCTTCCCATTTAAAAGCGTTGAGCCGAAACCATGCTTGCGAGGACTGAGAGAAGGGTGGCAAGGGCAAGCCCTGCGTAAGAAGGCACTGCCCAAGTGGAGGCCGCACCTGGAGACGGCGATGATGTCGGCGGCTGAGCTATTTATGTCTGACGTTGCCAAGGCTCGCTCAAGAAGCGTTGAAAGGCGTACTACGTGGAGGAGCTGCGACGCACAAAAACAGAGCGGCCGACGCGATTCCGAACCAAAACTCGGTTCTTCTCAGGCCCTCGTAAACTTCTAGCACCTGTTTCAAGAGTTTGAGCTAAAAGAGGAAAAAAACCCATGTCTGAGGTAAGATTATTATAGCTAGTCGAAAGTGCGTTGCAGAAATGGGGTGTGATGCCAGATCGGTACGATCTTTTTCGAAGCGTCCTTTGTTTATTGGTGGACAGTGAACTTTCTGCGCAGATAAGGGATGAAGAGAGAGCTTCCCATGGAAGAAAAATATCGGTGTCCTGTGTCAAGTAAACTATCTCTGTTTGATCTTCAATTATCACTTGTGAATTTTTTTGAACTCGGTCTCTCTATTTTGTCCAAAAGTTCGAACTCTCTTCAAAGTAAGAAGACAATTTTGTGTCTCTGGAAACGCTGAAACTTGCTCCTGTTCGGCTCACAAGTTTGTTTAAGTTTCCTTGCTCCTCTTCCGGGTACGCTTACATTTTTGAATGAGTTCTGCGTTTTTGTTCTTGCGTAAACAAACAAGCCGAAGGTCCAGAAGTTGACCCTAACCCCAGCCCTACACTTTACTGAGCAATCATTCCTGTTTTGTGCTTGAA
>Ga0116229_10014351_pt1 | contig 11014 bp, 11 predicted proteins | sample S1TSphgellanicum_3_FD_87313 | JGI IMG/M metagenome (GOLD analysis project Ga0116229, IMG submission 87313) | Host-associated microbial communities from peat moss isolated from Minnesota, USA - S1T2_Fc - Sphagnum magellanicum MG | ecosystem: Host-associated > Plants > Peat moss > Unclassified...
AGGAAATAAATAAAAATTGTTTTTTTTTTTTTTTTTGTCTTTGTTGTTTTTGCAGGTGGAAATGAGGTTCCAAGCACAATTCTTTTTCTCAGCAGGAAATTTGTACCGACCACCACCCCTTCTAGTCAACACTCTCCTCACAACAGAGAGTGCACAAGGGGAGATTCGAGGAGGTCAGGGAAGCAGGCTTGATTCCAAGGGGAATTGTCGATTAGTGGGAGTGGCCCGGCTTGCACCCATTGATGATCTGTTCATGAGTACTTTTCTTACTCTCCCTTCTGACTGCCTTGCTGATCTCTCAGCTAATTTTGCATTCTTTACATAGTTACCCATTCAAAAAGATTCATTGAGTGTTGGAAAATCAATCCCAGAAGAACTAGTTAGGCATTTCTTTGGTCAAGCACAGCGCGAGCAAGCAAGTCAGGTCCATGAGAGTTCAGGTGGCACCATTATCATCATGGATTTCTTCTACTTGTGATGATGTGCAAAGCTCTCTGGTACTACTACAAGTGCCATCTGAAGCTCTCTCTCATCTTCGGGTACTGGAATTGCTGCAATCTGAAATTGCTTGTTAATTGTGCTTGACCCCACATCTAGTAAGTGGAGATGGTGTTTTTAGTCTGCAGTCAGATCACCATCCACAGAACACAAACAGGGGAAACCCAACAAGAAGTTTGCATTTGTATTTTTTTCTTCCTTCCGAGGTTGACAAAGAATTGAAAGAGAACCTACCCAAGGATTCAGCTTCTTCAGTATCTCAACAGGTTTGAGGATGCAATCTCTCATGGTACAATTAGGTTTGAGGTTTTCTGTCGCTGGACTTGCTCAAGTGGAAAAGAGACACTAGGAGTTGTTGTTGGCCCCTTCCTCCTTTTTTTTTGTCTATCTACAAGGGTTACCCTAAACCCTAAACCCATGCTTACATGAGCTGTGCAAGGCAACAAAGATGAGCATAGGCTGACAATGATCAAGAATGATGAGGCTTGTTCTCTTAACTACTTAGCACATTCATTCACGAAACCAATTGCCAAATAGCTAAGGTAGGAATGCCAGCCATTTGTGTTGAGGAACGGAAGCGTGGATTTTGCAAACCCACAAGTGCTTGCTGTGCCAAGTGACAAACATTACAGCAGGATCAGCAGCACCAGCAGCATTTGATGCATCCAGCAAAAATACTTGCCAGCAGCAGCAGCAGTTTTTGCACAAACTCTGATGAGGCTCCAAAACCCTTAAATCCCCAAGTGAAGCAAACATAACTTCCTTCTTCATGAAAGTGAAAACTCTTTCTCTTCAGGCCGAAGCACACACTCTGTCCTTTCTTCTTTCTTTCTTTCTTTCTGTAGTGGTGTGCACCCATGAAGGAAAAAATGCATGCATGTTGCCACAAACCCATCAAAGGCAGAGTAGTACTAGATATGGCAGTCTGAAAGCATTCTCGAACTGATCGCTGTACCCAATATACAAACTTAACAATATTTCAAAAATCTCTCTCTCTATCTCTACCATCTTACCAAATTCTATTATCTTCTTCTTCTTCTTCTTCTTCCCACCTGTTCTCGCGACAAAACAGAAGCGGCCGGGGGAGGCTGAAGAGTGAGGGAGGGAGTGAACGGGAGCGACGCAGTTTTTCTTTTCCTTTTGGGATTTTCTTTTACTTTCAGACGAGCCTTCCTTCCTTTCTTTTACTTACTTTCTGGGATTCCTGTTTTCCTTCTATCACTCGTTGGGGGCGGGGGGATGGTGGCCTGTGCCCGGCGGATACTATAGGATCCGCCGGTTACCAATATGATCGCACGGCGATCGGTGGGTTGGTTACTCGCGTGGGGACCGGTGCTGTGCGGGTATCTGATTCTGAATAACCTCCGGGTCCGGATAGTCGAACAAAAGTCCGAATAATAGAACCGCCGCGTCCCATTAAAGGCAAACCATTCGAGGTTCATCAGGTTTCATTTAGGAACCGGAGGTTCTGTGGCGGCCATTTGACCTGTGGAAACCAGGAGAGAACCACGGTTGTGTGTGGTAACCGGCCATTCGAATGTTTCTGTAACCGCGGTGGTATATACCAGGAGGAATTCAGGCTCTTTGATACCCGCGGTTATCATCTCCGATGATGGTATTGATAACCGGAGGGATGGGAGGGGCGGACATATGTTGTGCGCGGGAAAAGTTGAGGTGCCGTCTTTTGGTTCCCGCCCAAATCCAAGTCCCCATAACTGAGGTCCTGAACGGGACCAGATCTCGGTTTTTGAGAGAGTCTCTCTTTTACGTACGAAACTATTCTTTTGCTCAAATTGCACTTGAGGGAAATGGAAAGATGAGAGCACAGCAAAAGAAAAGCGAGCGAGAGAGAGAAGCTTTGCGAAGAGAAGGAAGTCTCGGGAGAAGCGATGGCGGCCGCGACAAACCAGCGGCGCTTGCTTGTTCTGATTTTTTGTGGGTGGTGGGAATTTTCACAGCTCCATTGAATTTGCATTTTATTCTACACCCAAGGAAGAAGGCGAGCAACAAACAATCCGAGAAGGAATTTTCCCCAGCTCTTTTGGTTCATAGACTGAGATGTTGAGGAGTTTTGTTGCAGCGTTAGTCTCCTAATTCCTTCCTTCGTCGGTTCCCTCCCCTCCCCTCTCTTCCCTCACTCCCTCGCAGAAACCAATTTTTTGCTTCTCCGATGGGTATGAACAAATGTGATACGAGAACCCACTTGTGAACACTAGACGGGAAAGCCAGAGAGAGAGAGAGGGAGAGGGAGAGAGATCGATTGAGGGAGCTAGCTATGAGGGGGCTGGGAAGGGGAAGCAGGGGGAGGGGGGATGTGAGAGTAGGAGGAGGAGGAAGAGGAAGAGGAAGAGGAAGGTTTGGAGGAGTAGGAAGGGGATGGAAAGACGCAGGCGTAGGGACAGACAAGCAACGACCCAATGACGACAGTAGTGTGAAGAGAGTGGGGAGATCACGCGTGTGGCGCTCTTCGGAGGATGCATTAGAAGCTAGCTTCGGTTTTCACATCTTCTCAGAAGGAGAACCTCGACTCGGCTGGCTCCTCAACATGGCTTCGGTATCCTTTTCCATGACATTGTTTTTGCCCTCTCTATCTCTCTGAGAGGTATCTACGGTCTGCTTCTGACACCATTCTCCTCTGGTACGATGCTTGCTTTGCAGTCGTCATTGGAGGATCAGGACAATGACAATGTCACCTTCAGCTGCGTCAACCTCTACTTCATGTGCCAGGTTTGTTTGTGTCAAGTCCTAAATACACTTCCACTTGTTGATTGGGAATTGTAAGAGCAGTAGCAGAAGAAGCAAATAGCTCAAGCTCCTCCTCTATGGGAAGAAATCAAATGGCAGCATCACATTCTGGGGGAATGAAGATCACCCATCACATTCTTCTCAGTCCTCATGCAGTAGTGATGTAAACTAGTGAAGAAGAAGAAGAAGAAAGAAACAATGACACCCACAAAACAAAATTGAAGAATGCATTTGCTCTGTTTTTGGGAATTCAGGATGGGTCTACCTTCAAAGTGCAAGTCAAGTTTGCACCCTACTTCTACATTGGAACCAAGGTGAACAAATCTGATCTGATCTTGTAGGAGCTGCAGAGAGTTTTGGTACACCTAGTTGGAAAAAGATTGATGATGGAATACACTGAGGGAGGTTTATGATGAGCAGAATTTGCTTGCTGAATGGGTGGGGGAGGAACTTGGCAGTCAAGAAAGAAGAGGGAGTTTTGCAATTGCTGTTTTTCACATGATTTGCTGAAGCTGGACATCAATTGCAGCAGCAGGCTTTAAGTAGGTTTAGGCTTAAGATTCCTGTAGCTAAAAAAACCAACTACACAAAATGCTTGTTGCTGAAATGGATATCTCTCTCTCTCTCTCTCTCTCTTTTCATGGTATATGATAGGAGAACACAGAGCTGGAGGTTGATGCATACCTACGGCGACGCTATGAGGGTCAGATTGCAAACATTCAAGTGGTCAGCAAGGAAGATCTGGGATTGGTGGGTTGTGTCCTCCTTATTCCTGGTTCTTCTATTTTGATTACATTCATTTAGTGGTTTTTATTTGTTTTGGGTGTCCACTGCCACTCTTTCTCAAAACTGTGTCTTTCTGGCAATGGGTTTTTGTCCTCCTCCCATCTCTTGCAGAAAAATCATCTCTCAGGCCTGCAGCGCTCCTACTTGAAGGTCAGCTTCAACACAGTCCAGGAGCTCATGAATGTGAAGAGTGAGCTACTGCCAATTGTGGATAGGAATCGGGCCAAACTGGATGCAGCCCAAGCCTATGAGTCCCTGCTTCAAGGCATGACGAGGTTAGAGAAAGAGAGATGAAAAACCCCTTTTCTTCACTTTTGGTACCAGAGGGAGGTTGCAAAAAAACCCTTTTGTTGCGTAACTTGCTTGTTTCTTTGTAAAATATATGTATGATAATAGTGTCTTATGTCTCTGGTTGGAGTAAGCAGCACCAAGCAAGTTACAGGAAAGATACAGGACTACGTTGACTTCATCCTGGAGATGCGCGAGTATGATGTACCATATCATGTGCGCTTTGCTATTGACAATGGTTGGTGCTGCTACACGTATGTTTCTTGAGTTTCTTTCTATCTGACAAAGCAGTTTCCTGTAAAAAACGGCTGGCTGGATAAACAAGCAACCATAGAGAGGGTTGAGTTTGGAGATGGGTCCAATTTTCTGAACTGTGTACATGATGCTGCTGCTCAACAGATATCAGATGTGGTTTGTGGTATATGGTGAGGATGGAGGCCTCCCAAACAAGACTGGAAAGAAGAACAGATCTGCTGCAACGTGCAGAGGTGCGAGTGTGTGCCTTTGACATTGAGACCACCAAGCTTCCTCTCAAGTTCCCAGATGCATCTTACGACAGTGTAATGATGATTTCGTATATGATTGATGGTCAGGGTTACCTCATTATCAACCGAGAGGTTAGCCCAACTCACTCATTCACTCACTCACTCACTCTCTGACGAAAGATCTCTCTTGAAGAGCTGTGTGTGATGTGATCAGGCTTCTTGGTCTCTTATTTTGAGAAACAAAATGTGATGTTGGAAACTGCTGCATGGAACCTTGATTGCAAATCACAATCAATTTCGCCTGCCCCCCTCAAGGGAAGACTCAATTTCTCATGATGAGTTGGTTGTGGATGTAGTGTGTAGGTCAGGACATTGAAGACCTGGAGTACACACCTAAGCCCGAATTCGAAGGCCACTTCAAAGTCACCAATGTTACACAGGAGGTGATGAGCTTTGCAATCACTGCTCAAGATGGGTGTTGATAGAGGCATTGGTTTGATTATGTTTGGAACAGTATAGCTTAGAAACTACCCAGTTGACATATAAGGATCATAAATGTAGTTTTTTTATTCATAGGTGAGAACCGAAACTGGGAAGTTTCACATATGGCTTCAGTAAGTTTGAAGGTCCAATGTTTTGCAGAAGGAACTCCTTGTGAGCTGGTTTTCACACATGCGAGAAGTGAAGCCGGGTATATATGTCACCTACAATGGTGACTTCTTTGATTGGCCTTTCATTGAGCAACGTGCCCTTCATCATGGGATGAGAATGCATGATGTGAGTAACCACCCTTATCTTTGCTTCGATCTTCACAGTGTGGCTTTTGCCTAGAAGGAGGATTGGGGGAAGCAGTTTGATTTGTGAACAAACAACACCAAAAGAATCGATCAGAGAATGAATCCTGCTTTCTCTAATCAGAGTTGAAAGTTGGGATTCATCATTCCATGTCACATCAAACTGCCACTAGCATTTGGTGTTGGTGATTCTTGCTCCAGAAAAAAGGCAATGACTGCTTGTTGTTGTGAACCTTACACTTTGGCTTTTTGACAAACAGGAGATAGGCTTCCGGTGTGATGCTCAGCAGGGGGAATGCTTAAGTAGATTTGCTTGCCATTTGGATTGCTTTGCTTGGGTGAAACGTGACAGTTATCTGCCACAGGGGAGCCAAGGCCTCAAGGTACGCTCTCTCTCTTTTTCCATTCCACTCTTACATGGGATTCATAAAATCTTCAGGATTGTTTGTCTTTATGTTCCACAAGGGTCCTTTCTGTTGTCCAATCTTCCTGAATTGTTGGTTGGGTTGTCAATATAACGAAGTTATAGTTCTCATATCAGTCATTCTGGCAATGTGCATGACAGGCAGTTACTAAGGCTAAGTTGGGCTATGACCCTTTGGAGGTCAATCCTGAAGACATGGTTCGCAAAGCTGTTGAAGAACCTCAGGTTTCTCCACAATTCATGATTCTCTGCATACTGTTGTCAGTTCCTCCAGTCTTGAATAGTGGCTGCTGCTCCATGATCACCACTTTTTTCTTTCCATGTGAGGAGGGTATGAAGCATAACTGCTGTTATACTAAGTTTTGTTCCCAAAGGTCTGCAGCCAGCTTGTAAGAAAGTGGGAAGAGAGTGAGGGAGAGAACTGCAGAGGGAGAGAACTGCAGCTTCCATGCATAATGTTGTGGTCCATCTGGTCCATCTTCTTCCAATGACCTTTGAACTTGCTGGATACAGACAATGGCCTCCTATTCTGTGTCCGATGCTGTCTCGACCTACTATCTATACATGACGTATGTACACCCGTTCATCTTTTCTTTAGCCACAATCATCCCAATGCGGCCAGATGAAGTTCTGCGAAAGGGATCAGGGACACTCTGCGAGATGCTACTAACAGTTCAAGTGAGTGTTTTGATTCTTCTCAGTTAGCATCCGTCTTTCTTTCTCTTCCTTAAGAAGCTCTCTTCTCAAACATCGTGCTTGTGTAATGCATTTGTTGAAGTTTTGTCATATAGACTCTGATTTGATGCTCTTATGGATGGAAATTCCTCCATGTTCACTTGCTAAAGAAGAAGAAAAGGACAACCCACTATACAAATACACATGTTCTAGAGCATCCCCAGTAGCTCTAAAGAGCTGGTGGGTGGACAACCTGTTGTACTTGGGAAAAAATTGATCACAAAGTCTGCAAAGAGAGCAGGACAGGAGAGTGCATTCAGATCTCTTCCAGGTACAACCAGCCTGATAATTAGTGTTTTTCCAGGCGTATAAAGGGAACATCATATGTCCCAATAAGTACAAGTCTGAACAAGACAAGGTCTACAATGGACGAGTTCTCGAAAGTGAAACCTACATTGGAGGCCATGTGGAGTGCTTGGAGAGTGGTGTCTTTCGCTCGGATCTGCCGACACGCTTTCGCCTTGTGCCTGAAGCTTATCAGGTACAATTTCCTTTCTCCAGTAATGGTGGAAACTTGGGTAGGGCTGTCATCATGAGCCAGACATGCACATCATTTACATCGAAGTGAAGCATGGTACTGCTGGTGTGTGTTTGGTTTTCTTGACAACTTGGTTCTTTCTGTTGGGTTCTAGTGCTGTTTACCAGCAGTGGCTTGTGACTCTATGCTTAAAAAGTGATTGAACCCCATCTCACTGATGGTTGCAGCAACTCATAGATCACCTAGATCGTGATCTGCATTATGCGATTGTTGAGGAGGGCAAAATGGGGCTTGACTCAGTGACAAACTATGATGATGTCAAGGAAGAAATCAAGCACAAAGTAGTTCCTTTGCTGCTCTCTTCCTTGTTCTCTTTCCTTTACATAGTCAAACATGTTTTGTTCTTGCCAACAGTCAAAAGAAAAAAAGTTTTAATCTTGCTAACCATAATTTGGGTGCATTGTTCCTTCCAGTGATTTGCTGATTGAGTGAGTGTTGGCTAATAATTTCTGTGTCAGCTTGAGATCCTGCGTGATGCACCCAATAGAGAAGAGAAGCCAGTTATTTATCACTTGGATGTTGCTGCCATGTATCCAAATATCATTCTCACCAACCGCCTTCAGGTGTGTCTGGATCCCCTTTCCTCTAACTGCCCTGGGTTATGCATTTAGCCATGCTTGTCTTGAAACCTGACAGATGCAGAGTCCAATGTTTAAGCCAAGTAAATCTTCTTAAAGGACTTACATTGTGAAATTGCTGGCTGGCTGGCTGGCAGCCTCCTTCTATTGTGACTGATGATGTCTGTGCGGCATGCGACTTCAATCGGCCTGGAAAGACCTGCCTGCGGCAAATGGAATGGGTTTGGAGAGGGGAAACCTATTCAGCTAAACGCAGGTCAACCCCCATCCCTGGCTTTTCATTTTCCTTGGGTCACAGGTTTTGGGTCACACACACCTGTGATTTGACTAAAGGAAAACTGGTGCCCCAAAGGCTTCCAGAATCTGTGTATGATTTCTGTTGCATTAACCAGAGGAAGTGGAAGTGATGACAGTGAATACAACCACCTGAAGAACCAAATTGAGTCCGAACAGTTCCATCCCAGTAGTGAGGGAGGATTACCTCGATTTTTCCGAGACCTTCCCAAGGATGAGCAGCAAGCAAAGCTTAAAGACCGGTTAAAGAAGTACTGTCAGAAGGTTTTTTTTTTTCCACCTGTCTTCTCTTTGCAATTCTCTCCCTCCCTTCCTGAGTTTGGGTTGACACATTGGTTTAAATTTTGTTTGTACTGTTTCATGACTGCACTTCATTGTCATGTTATCTTCAAATCATTGTTGTGAAGATTTCTCTGTAAATGTTTTCATAACTATGGTTTTCATTCCAAGGACTGAGAGTCAAGTGACAACAGGTATACAAGCGTGTGCTGGATAAACCAACCACAGATATTCGGACAGCTAGCATATGCATGCGTGAGAATCCGTTCTATGTGGACACTGTTCGGAGGTGAGTAATTGGTTTTTTTTTCCTGCCTCTTTTATCTTTCATAGTTATTGTGAAGACACACATCAACAACATGCTCTATTTTGATGCTATTGGTCACAGGTGGTTGAGCGTCAAGAAGGGAATTATTATTATTAATTTTCCCCCTCTCCAGACTCCTTTTTCAAGTCACATTAGATTTATACAGACCTCATCAGCACTTTGAATAGTATCTTGATAAAAACTAGTTTTGGGGCTTGGGATATCATCGCCTGCTACAAACTCTCAGAGTTTTTCTGTGGGGGTGGGTGGTCTTTCTACCATGGTATTGCAGTTTCCGAGATCGACGGTATGAGTATAAAGGACTCAATAAGGTGTGGAAGGGAAAGCTCTCAGATGCCAAGGCTGGTGGCAATCCAATTAAGGTCCAAGAAGCTCAGGTAGGAATAATGATGCTTCTGACAATTGCAATGGGTTTTTGCACAAAAGGGATCATGAAAGAAAATGCAAATGAGTGAAGGAATAGAAGGCATGACTAAGAAGCAAATGGAAGGAACATAGACATATTCTTCTAATTTATTTCTCAAATGTTCCTGGCAGGATATGGTGGTACTCTATGACTCATTGCAGTTGGCACATAAGTGCATACTCAACTCATTCTATGGATATGTTATGCGCAAGTAAGCATCTTGGACACCTCATCAATCCTTTGCATCTTCACACAAGAATGAGCCTGTTCATGGACCAGGAACCTCAGGAGAGTTTATATCTAGCTTTTTGCACCTGCCATGCCTGATGACCCTGGTGGCAGAAGCTGTTGGAAACTCTTTGTGTGTATTTTTTCTGTGTAAAGGATTTGGTTTTGCCTGCTTGTGTTTTTCTCTTCTGTGTTCTTGTATATGCAAGCAGACAAATCTCACAACATTGTTGTGCATCTAATTCAACTGACTTAAAAATCCAAAGCTTTTGCTTTGCAGGGGTGCCCGTTGGTACTCTATGGAGATGGCAGGAGTGGTGACCTACACAGGTGCAAAGATCATACAGAATGCTCGCATTCTAGTTGAGCAGATTGGGAAGCCACTTGAACTTGACACAGATGGAATCTGGTGTGCTTTGCCGGCATCGTTTCCTGAAAGCTTTACTTTCAAGACCAAGTACAAACTATGGTGCCCTGTGTTCTTGCTTACTTATTTGAACATTGTACTATATATTCCACCTTGATAATTCTTTGGAGTTTTCCAGAAGGTCTGTTTCAAAGTTTTTCTCCCCACCAGGGCACCTTCTCGTAGCACCCATGTGCAAATCCGGACTGGTCAGTGCAATGTCTTTGAATGATGACAATTCTCCCAGAAGCACAAATCTGTTACCACTTACCATTGGCTTACAACTATGTACTTGATCAAAATTGTGCCAGGGATGTGAAGAAAAAGATCACAATCTCGTACCCATGTGTGATGCTTAATGTCGATGTTGCTCTGAAAAACACCAATGACCAATACCAGGTATCTTTTTGGTCATCCCTGTGTGTGGATTACAAGCTGTTATGCGTCCCTCTCTGTGTGGGTTACAAGCTGTTTTACGTCCTTCTCTGTGTGGATTACAAGCTGTTTTCATGCAGCAAAAAACCAGTCCATGGGTGGAGGACAAGAAATGCCCATGACAGCAGTTGTGAAGCTTAACCCTCCATGTATGGCTTTTGATGATATTGTAAGGGTGTGGTTCTATAGACACTGGTGGACAACTTGCAGCGAACATATGAGACTACTAGTGAGTGTTCTATTGAGTTTGAGGTTGATGGGCCTTACAAGGTGGGTTGTTTCTGCTCAGCTACTTTTATCAGATTTATTTCTATTTTGTTTTGCTCTGTCTGTCTGTGGTCAGAGGCACAAAACCTTGCAGATACCACACATTGAAATACAAACCTATCATGATTTTTAAAAAAAAGTTTACAAAATATTTGTATTCTCATTGGGTGGGTTTGATTTCACAAACTCAAATCAGTGAAATTTGTAGCAGAGTCCAATCCTTGAAGTGGTTCTCTATGTTTGTCTTGGTTGATGAAGAAATCAGTTTTGAGCAATTTGCAGCAACTGGGTTGTCTCACACTGCAGGCTATGATTTTACCAGCATCAAAAGAAGAAGGGGTGCTTCTTAAGAAGCGTTATGCTGTGTTCAATGATGATGGTACCCTGGCTGAGCTGAAAGGCTTTGAAATCAAACGGCGTGGAGAGCTCAAGCTGATCAAAGTGTTTCAGGTGAACTGACTCTCTCTCTCTCTCTTGATTGATTATCTTGGTACCTCCTG
>Ga0116229_10014353_pt1 | contig 11014 bp, 6 predicted proteins | sample S1TSphgellanicum_3_FD_87313 | JGI IMG/M metagenome (GOLD analysis project Ga0116229, IMG submission 87313) | Host-associated microbial communities from peat moss isolated from Minnesota, USA - S1T2_Fc - Sphagnum magellanicum MG | ecosystem: Host-associated > Plants > Peat moss > Unclassified...
TCGGTCCATTATCTTTGAAATCATGAAAAACAACACGTTGGTGAATCATCCCCCCGAAGTGCGGGTGGCGCAGGATGACCGTCCGTTGGTGGCGCCGATCTACCAGTCGGTGAAATTCTCATTCGACGATACCGGCGAAACCCTGCGCTACTTGAAGGGCGAACGCGAGGGATTCTTTTACTCGCGCACCTCGAACCCGACGTTGAAACAGTTGCAATTACTGCTCGCGCAATTGCAGGGCCGGGATGACTGTCTGCTGACCGGATCGGGCGTCGCGACCATCGCCGCGAGCCTGTTGTCGCTCTGCAAACAGGGCGATCACGTGCTCGCATTCGTTGAGTCCTATGGTCCGACCCGCTACATCGTGCAGCATCTGCTCGCCAAGTTCGGGGTCGCTCATACGCTCTTGTCGATCGAGGATCTCGCGGGCATCGAGCGCGTATTGCAGGGCACGCCGACGCGCCTGGTGGTGTTCGAAAGTCCCACCAATCCGGTCACCAAGATCGCGGACATCGAGCACCTGACGACGCACGCGCGCCGCGCGGGCGCGCTGACCGTGCTCGACAACACATTCGCGGGGTTTCACAACCATGGTGCCTACGACATCGACGTTTTCCTGCACAGTCTGACGAAGTACGCCTCCGGGCACGGCGATGTCATGGGCGGAGCCATCATCGCGCGCCATGAACTGATCGCGGCGATGCGCAAGGACATCGTGTCCATGGGGCCGACGCTCGATCCGCACGCCGCCTTCTTGATCCAGCGCGGCATGCGCACGTACTTTTTGCGCTACGAGCGCCAGTGCGCGAACGCGCTCGCGGTGAGTTCGTTCCTGCAGGGCCATCCGAAGGTGCGGCGTGTGCATTACCCCGGCCTCGACGGTCACCCGCAGCACCTCCTGGCGCGGCGCCAGATGAGCGACTTCGGCGCCGTGGTGACGCTCGAATTGGACGGCGGATTCGAGCAGGGCGCGAAGTTCGCCGAAGCGCTGGAGCTCTTTTCGATTTCAGCGAGTGTGGGGTCGGCCGAGTCTTTGGTCATGCCGCCGCAGTTGCTGGCGGGCAATGTCTACACCGCCGAGCAGCGTGCTGCCTCGCTGATCACTCACGGGACCGTGCGCTTATCCATCGGTTTGGAGGACGCCGAGGATTTGCTGCAGGATCTGGGGCAGGCGCTCGAGCGCGCTTTCAATGGGCCGGTGTAGGAGGTCCCTGGAGATTGCGAATCAGTGCATCGGCGAACTCACTGCATTTGACTTCCGTGGCCCCTTCCATCTGGCGCGCGAAATCGTAGGTCACGATCTTCTGGGCAATGGTCCTGTCCATGGCCGTGATGATTGCGTCGGCGGCTTCGAGCCATCCCATGTAGCGCAACATCATTTCGCCCGACAAAATCACCGAACCGGGATTGACGCGGTCGAGATCGGCGTACTTGGGGGCGGTGCCATGCGTGGCTTCGAATACCGCATGGCCGGTCATATAGTTGATGTTGCCGCCCGGCGCGATCCCGATGCCGCCGACCTGGGCGGCCAACGCATCCGATAAATAGTCGCCGTTGAGATTCATGGTGGCGACCACGTCGAATTCATCCGGCCGCGTCAGCACCTGCTGGAGCGTGATGTCGGCAATCGCGTCCTTGATGATGACCTTGCCGGCCGCTTTGGCCGCCTCCATCTGCGCGTTGGCTTCCTTTTCTCCTTTCGAGGATTTGATGCGCTCCCATTGTTCCCAGGTGAATACCTGTTGCGGAAATTCGCGTTCCGCCAGCGCATAGCTCCAGTTGCGAAACGCACCTTCGGTGAATTTCATGATGTTGCCCTTGTGCACGATGGTCACGCTCTTGCGCTGGTTGGCGATGGCGTAGGCGACGGCGGCGCGAAACAGCCGATCCGTGCCTTCCTTCGATGCGGGCTTCAAGCCGATGCCGGAACTGTCGGGAAAGCGGATCTTGGCGAACTGCTTCGGGAAATTTTGCCTGAACAGGTCGAGAAATTTTTTGCAGTCGGCAGTGCCGGCCTCGAATTCGATTCCCGCGTAAATGTCTTCGGTGTTCTCGCGGAAAATGACCATGTCGACCTTGTCCGGGGCCTTGACGGGGGAGGGCACGCCCTTGAACCAGCGCACCGGCCGCAAACATACGTACAGATCCAACATTTGGCGCAGCGCCACATTCAGGGAGCGGATGCCGCCGCCGACCGGCGTCGTCAACGGACCTTTGATGGAGATCAGATAGTCGCGGCAGGCGGTGACGGTTTCCTCGGGCAGCCAGGTGTTGTATGCCTTGTTCGCCTTCTCGCCGGCGAACACCTCCATCCAGTGGATCTTGCGCTTGCCGCCATACGCCTTTTGAACCGCCGCATCGAACACGCGCACGCTCGCCCGCCAGATGTCGCGCCCGGTGCCGTCGCCTTCGATGAAGGGAATGATGGGCTGATCGGGTACGGTCAATATGCCGTCCGCGATCGTAATCTTGGCGCCCCCCGCGGGGACCTGCACGATGACGGGCTTCGCGTCTGACATTCGTCGCTCCTTCGGACTTGGTCGCAATGCTAGCATGCGCGACCGGAGACCCGCATTGCGTACACTCACTTCAACACCCGCGAAGGACGGCTTCCGCATGCCTGCGGAATTCGAACGGCATTCGGGCTGTTGGATGCTCTGGCCGGAGCGCCCCGATAATTGGCGCGACGGAGCCAAACCGGCGCAGGCGGTATTCGCCGCGATCGCGACCGCCATCGCCGCCGCGGAACCGGTGACCGTCGGGGTTTCCGCTGCGCAATATCAAAATGCGCGCGCCCGATTGCCGCGCCGCGTGCGGCTCGCCGAGATCAGCAGCAACGACGCCTGGATCCGGGATTGCGGACCGACTTTCGTCATCGATGCGCGGGGCCGCCGGCGCGGCGTCGATTGGACCTTCAATGCCTGGGGCGGGCTCGACGGCGGCCTGTATTTTCCCTGGGATCGGGATGACGAGGTTGCGCAAAAGGTGCTGGAGCTCGAGGGGGCGGACCGGTATCGGACTTCGTTCGTGCTCGAAGGCGGCGCGATTCACGTGGACGGACAGGGCACCTGCTTGACGACCGAAGAGTGCCTGCTCAATCCGAATCGCAATCCGCAACTCACGCGCAGCGAGGTGGAGGATGAGCTGCGCCGCTATCTCGGAGTCACGACGGTCATCTGGCTGGAAAAAGGCGTCTATCTCGATGAAACCGGCGGCCACATCGACGAGCTCGCCTGTTTCACGAGCCCGGGGCACGTCGCGCTCACCTGGACCGAAGACCGCAAGGATCCGCAGTACGAGATTTCCCGCGATGCGCTCGAGCGGCTTCGAGCAGCGCGCGACGCTCGCGGGCGGACGCTGACGATTCATAAAATACATCAGCCGGGCCCGCTCTATATGACGGCGGAGGAGGCGGCGGGAATCGATGTTCGCGCCGGCAGCCGGCCGCGCAAGGCGGGCGATCGGCTGCCCGCATCGTACATCAATTTCTATATCGCCAATAAATGCGTGGTGATGCCGCTCTACGACAAGCGCCGCGATGCGGCGGCCATGCGTACTCTGAAGCGCTTGTTTCCGACTCGTAAAATACTGGGGATAGCGACCCGCGAAGTGCTGCTCGGCGGCGGCAACATTCACTGTATCACGCAGCAGGTACCCCGTCCGACGGGCGGTTAGAGCGTGGTTCGAGCCCGTCATTCGGGCATGCCGATGGAACTTTGCCGCCCGCGCGCTCTCGAAAGCCTCTATCCTACGCAGCCTTAATACGTAAACCCCCACAATACTGGAAGCTGTAGTGCATTCATCGTTCGTTCCCTATGCTCGCCAAGCGCTGAGTGCGCTGCTATGCGCCGGCGCAATTTTCGCGGCCGGCTGCCACCGCAACAACCTCGACAGCGGCTACGGCATCGCCTGGGTCACATTGAGCGATGAACCGGGCGACTTCACCAGCTACATCGTGAACGTCGATTCGGTGACGTTGACCGGCAAGACCGTCGGGGCCGTGTCCGCGGTTTCGACGGTGGAAACCGTCGACTTCACCAAGCTCAAGAATATTTCCGAGCTGTGGAGCTCCGCGAGCATTCCGAACGACACCTACACGTCGGCGTCCATTACCTTGGACTACACCTCGGCCGTCATCTCGGTGATGGTCAACGGCGTGCCGCAGAAGGCAACCGTGCAAGCACTCGACGGCAGTCCCATCACGACGGTGACCGTGACGATGAATTTCGATCCGACCAATCAATTGGTCGTTATACCGACCTACGCAACCACCGACGCGCAGCTCCTCGCCGTCGATTTCGACCTGCCCGCCTCGAACACCGTCGATTTGTCCGTGAGCCCGCCCGTCGTGCGCGTCAAGCCATACCTGACGATTGCCACCAGTCCGCCCAACAACAAACCGATCCGTGTGCGCGGCCCGCTGATCAATTCGAGCGTCGGCATAGGAACGTACACGGTGTACGTGCGGCCTTTCTACGACGAGGTCGACAGCCTCGGGTCGCTAACCATATTCAACAGTGCCGACACGATCTACTCGATCAACGGCACCGCCTATGTCGGATCCGCGGGACTCACGGTATTGTCGCAATTGTCGGCCGGGTCGACTCTGACCGCCGCCTATGTGACCTATCAGCCAACCGCCACACCCGTGGCAGTCGCCGGCAAATTTTCCTCGCTGTACGTCGTCGCCGGCAGCACGCTCGAGGATTTCTACACCGAGGGCATCGAAGGCGACGTGATCGCGCGCACCGGCAATACCCTGACCCTGCGCGGCGCCACGCTGGTGCAAAATGCGGCCGAGGTGTCCTCGTACATCGATACCCCCGACGCAGAAGTCTTGGTCGGGCCCGGCACCATCGTGACGGCCGACGACACACCGAGTTTCGCGGGCTTGAACTCCAACTCCATTTCCGTCGGCCAACATATCACCGCCCGCGGGATTTACAGCTTGACGCCGGCAGGCGTCACCGTCGTCGATGCAACCGGCACCTCCAGCACCAATACGGGCTCCGTTCGCCTGCAACCGACACAGACACAGCTGTGGGGATCATTGGTCTCCTCGGCAACCGGCAGCTTGGTGCTGGATTTGCAGACCATCAACGATTGGCCGGTCAGCGTGTTCAATTTCGCCGGCACCGGCGTGAGCGCGGCACAGAATGCCGCGCCTGCCGATTATGCGGTCGATACCGGAACCCTGGCATTGCCGGCGGGTGCGCTGGTGGGTGATCCGCTGTGGATCAACGGGGTGATGAGCGCGTTCGGATCCGCGCCGCCGGATTTCAACGCGACGGCGGTCAACACCGAGGCGAGCGTGCAGGTGGCCGGGGGAACGACGACCTGCGGCCAGGGAAACTTCGTGTGCGTGCCGGCGACCTTGCACGTGTTTTGGTCGGGCATCGGTACGACCGCGCCGTTTTCGTCATTCACCAACAGCGGATTGACGATCGATTTGACCAACGCGGACTATACCTCCGGCGTGATCCGCATCGGGCCCGAAAGCATCGACCTGACTTCGCTGCCGGCGAGTCCGACGATTACTCCGTTGCCGCCGGGACCGACGGGGACTCCGGGCGCCATCGGTACTGCCGGATTGGCCGCGGTGTTTCTGCCCTTGTTCTCGGTCGGCAACCCGACCACGTCGTCAGCGACCACGACCACACCCACGACCGGCTCGGTGGTCACCACACCGACGACAGCGCTCGGCATGTACAACACGTATGCCGATTTCGTCACGCAGGTCAATGCAACTCTGAACTCGAGCCAACCCGCCCAGCAGTTCGTCGCCACCGGCTTCTACAACCGCACCCTGAATACCTTTACCGCTTTCAAGATCGACCTCGTGCTCTAGACTGTGTCCCCATGCCGGGGAAGTTCTCTGCACGTCTGGGATTAACCTGTTTGCTGGCCGCAAGCGGCCCGTGCCTCGCCGCCGGCGCCGCGCCGCCGGCGACGGGTCCGGCGGCATCGGCGCCGCGCGATGCCGCGCCGGCCGCCACGCCCGTCCGTCCGCGGATCTGCCTGGTGTTGTCGGGCGGCGGCGCCCGCGGCTTCGCGCATATCGGCGTGCTCGAAGTGCTCGAAGATCTCAAGATTCCCATCGACTGTATCGCCGGCACCAGCATGGGCGCCGTGGTCGGCGGTCTGTATGCGAGCGGAATGTCGGCGCACCAGATCGACGCCACGATGCGCTCGGTCGATTGGCAGGAGGCGTTTCGCGATGCACCGCCGCGGCGCGACCTCGCCTTCAGGCGCAAACAAGACGACCGCAATTTCCTGGTGCGCCTGCCGCTCGGTCTCAAGCACGGCAAAGTGTTGCTGCCGAAGGGCTTCATCCAGGGTCAAAAACTGCAGGAAACGTTGCGGCAACTGACGCTGCCGTTCAGCAACAGCACGGATTTCGACTTGCTGCCCACGCCGTTTCGTGCGGTCGCCACCGACTTGGAAACGGGCAATGCGGTGCTGCTCGACAAGGGAGACCTCGCGATCGCGATGCGCGCCAGCATTTCCGCGCCGGGTGTGTTCGCGCCGGTGGAATCGAACGGCCGGCTGCTCGTCGACGGAGGTCTTGCCGAGAATCTGCCCATCAATGTCGCGCGCGCCATGCATGCCGATATTCTCATCGTGTCCGATGTGAGTTTCCCGTTGCTGTCGCGTTCGCGGCTCGATTCGGCGGTGGAGATATCGAATCAGATGCTGGCGATCCTGGTGCGCAAGGACTCCGACCGCCAGCGCGCGACGCTCACCCGGCAGGACGTTCTGATTGAACCTCAATTGGGCTCATCCAGTGCGACCGACTTCACCGTGAACGGCGATGTCATCGTGCGAGGCGAGGATGCGGCGCGCGGCGCCATTGAAAAGCTCGCGGCGTTGCAGGTCGGCGACGCGGCCTATCGTGACTACCTCGCACGGCGCGCCGCACGCGAACCCGGCCTGCCGGCGATCCAGTTCGTACGCGTCGATCACGATTCCCAGCGTTACGAAAAGACCATACTGGCCGAGATGCAGCCGTTGGTGGGCAAGCCGCTCGATCTCGATCAGGTGGGCAAGCGCATCACGGAGTTATATGGTCTCGGTAATTTCGAAACGCTGGACTACACCTTGGTCGAGCAGCGGGCGGGCCGGGCAGACGCGCAAACCGCTGCGACCACTGACCAAGCGGCGGGCGCTCAGACGGCTGCAAGCGCTGGCGCGGCGGCGGTAAGCGGTGACACCGCCGCGGGAATGGGCGACGGTTCAGGTGCTCCCAACGACCAGGATTCCGGCCTGGAAGTCCGGGCGCGCCGCAAATCCTGGGGACCCAATTACGTACGATTCGGGCTCAACCTGGATGATGATTTCCAAGGCAACAGCCACTACAACGCCGCGGCGCGCTTCCTGTTGACGGAACTCGACGACCTGGGCGCGGAGCTGCTCACGGACGTACAGATCGGCAGCGACCCGAAGGTCGTCAGCGAGTTCTACCAACCGCTCAACGCGTTGCGCACCTGGTTCTTCGCGCCGAGCGCGCGCATCGAACAACGCGATCTCGGTATCTACACGAATAATTCCGAGGTCGCCGATTTTCGCGATCGCGAAGTGGAGGGCGATTTAGATTTTGGACGCGAGCTCGGGAACTGGGGTGAAATTCGCTTAGGCGTACACCGGATCAACGGCGCCACCCGGGCGCGCTATGGCGACCCGTCATTGGTCGAACCGGAATACAACCTGGGCGAATATTTCGTGAAGTTCAGCTACGACCGGCTGGATAACGTGCATTTTCCCCGCGAGGGTCAAACCTTCTCCCTGGAATGGGACGCCAATCGCACGAACTTGGGCGCCGACGTGGCGTCCGACAAAGTAGAGGCCGATTGGTTGATGGCGCGATCGAGGGGGCGAAATACGATCCTGCTCTGGACCTCGGCCGGCACCACGCTCGATGGAAACATCAACCCGACCGCGTTGCCCGAGTTCTACACATTGGGCGGATTCTTCAATCTGTCGGGCCTCGCGCCCCAATCCTTGTTCGGTCCGAACTACGCCATCGCGCGCGCGATTTATTTTCGCAAGATCGGCCGCGGCGGCGAGGGATTTTTCGAGTTTCCCGCCTACATCGGCTTGTCTCTCGAAGTGGGCAATACCTGGGAACACCGCGGCGACATGAGCTTGGCGTCGGCGCGCAAGGATGCCTCGGTGTTCCTCGCGTTCGATACGTTCCTCGGGCCGGTCTACTTGGGCTCCGGCTTCGATCGAACCGGCACTGCCGCCTTCTATTTGTTTCTCGGCCGCACCTTCTGATCGCCCCGCAGGCGGCGATCGGTCAAAAACTTCTGCTCTCGCCGAGCTTCTCCACCTTTTCGAACACCAGCGACGGCTGATCCCCGATGCGCGAATACTCGTGCCGGCGCGACATGTCCTCCAGCACACGGTCGCGTTCCGCGGCGGTGAAGAACCAATGAGTCTTCTGCCAGTCGGTGCCGAGCAATTTCGCAAACGGATCACCGGGCCGCAGGCGAACCCGGACGCCGTAGGGGCGCGGCAGCACCGGCAGTGTGCGGACGAGATTCTGAGCGCTGGCAATTCCCATGCTCCAAAAGATAGCCGAACGCCGCGCGGGCCGCCACTCGATGGCGGCGGCAGACGCGCATGCCGTCTGCTAGACTCCGCCGCCTTCCGCCCCCATAGAGGTAAACGATGGCATCGTCTTATACGGCCTCCGACATCGAGGTATTGAGCGGATTGGACCCGGTTCGCCGGCGTCCGGGAATGTACACCGACACCACGCGGCCGAATCATCTGGCGCACGAGGTCATCGACAACAGCGTCGATGAGGCGCTCGTCGGGCACTGCGAAAATATCGAGGTCACGGTGTTCAAGGACGGCTCGCTGCAAGTCGAGGACGACGGCCGCGGCATGCCGGTCGATATTCACCCGAAGGAGAAGATCAGCGGCGTCGAACTGATCCTGACCCGCCTGCACGCGGGCGGCAAGTTCAACGACAAGACCTACCAGAATGCCGGCGGATTGCACGGCGTCGGTGTGTCGGTGGTCAATGCGCTGTCGAAGAACCTCGAGTGCTGGGTGCGCCGCGGCGGCAAGGAATACAACTTGAGCTTCGCGGGCGGGCGGCTGAAATCCAAGCTCGAAGTGGTGGGCGACGTGCCGAAATCGAAAACCGGCACGACCTTGCGGTTCTGGCCGGACCCCAAATACTTCGACACCGACAAATTCGCGATCCCGAAACTCAAACAGGTACTGCGGGCGAAGGCGGTGCTGTGTCCGAAGCTGCGCGTCACGCTGGTCAATGAATTCACCGGCGAGCGCGACGAGTGGTTCTACACCGGCGGCCTGCATCAGTATCTGGCGGAAGAACTGGGCAAGGGCGAATGGCTGCCGGCCGAAACGTTTTACGGCAAGCGCGAAATCGACGGGGGTTCGCTCGAGTGGGCCTTCGCCTGGGTGCTCGAATGCGAGCACGGAGTCACCGAGAGCTACGTCAACTTGATTCCCACGGTCGAGGGCGGCACGCACGTCAACGGTTTGCGCGCCGGCGCATCCGACGCGGTGCGCGAGTTTTGCGAGTTCAGAAACCTCGTGCCGCGCGGCTTGAAATTGGCGCCGGAGGATGTGTGGGACGGCGTGAGCTTCGTGCTATCGATGAAAATGCGCGAACCACAGTTCGCGGGTCAAACCAAGGAGAAGCTCTCCTCGCGCGAATCGGCCGGCATCGTGCAGGGCGTGATCAAGGACGCCTTTGCGCTGTGGCTCAACCAGCATCCGGATCAGGGCGAGAAAATCGCCATGCTGGCGATCGCCAATGCGCAGCAGCGCTTGAAGGACAGTCAAAAAGTCGCCCGCAAACGCGTCGTCGCGGGCCCCGCGCTGCCGGGCAAACTCGCCGATTGCGTCAGCCAGGATCCGGCGCGCGGCGAACTGTTTCTGGTCGAAGGCGATTCCGCCGGCGGCTCGGCCAAGCAAGCCCGCGATCGCGTGACGCAGGCCATCATGCCGCTGCGCGGCAAGATCCTGAATACCTGGGAGGCGGACACTCACGAGGTTCTGCAATCCCAAGAAGTGCACAACATCAGCATTGCGATCGGCGTCGATCCCGCCGCCACCGATCTGTCCGGTTTGCGCTATCACAAGATCTGCATCCTGGCGGATGCGGACAGCGACGGGCAGCACATCGCCACCCTGCTGTGCGCCCTGTTTCTGCGCCATTACCGGCCGCTGGTGTCCGCCGGCCACGTGTACGTGTGCATGCCGCCGCTGTTTCGGATCGATGCCGGGAAAGAGGTCATCTACGCGCTCGACGAAGCGGAACGCGAGAAGGCGCTCGCGCGCATTGCGGCGGACGCTCCGCGCACCAAGCCGGTGGTGACCCGCTTCAAGGGTCTGGGCGAAATGAGTCCGCTGCAATTGCGTGAGACCACCATGGCACCGCAGACCCGGCGGCTGGTGCAGATGACCATCGATGCGCACGACAGTCCGGATCAGCTGCTCGACATGCTGCTCGCCAAGAAGCGTGCCGGCGACCGGCGCGTGTGGCTCGAGAGCAAGGGTAATCTGGCGCACGTCTGAGCATGAAAGAGCAAGAACTGAATTTCGACGGGATCGAGCAGGAGCCTTTGAAATCCTTCGCCGAGCGCGCCTACCTCGACTATTCGATGTACGTGATCTTGGATCGGGCCCTGCCGCACTTGGGCGATGGCCTGAAGCCCGTGCAGCGCCGCATCGTTTATGCGATGAGCGAATTGGGGCTCGCGGCCGGCGCCAAGCACAAGAAGTCGGCGCGCACCGTGGGCGATGTGATCGGCAAATTTCATCCTCACGGCGATTCGGCGTGCTACGAGGCCATGGTGCACATGGCGCAGGATTTCGCCTATCGCTATCCCATCGTCGACGGTCAGGGCAACTGGGGATCGACGGATGATCCGAAATCCTTCGCCGCGATGCGCTACACCGAGTCGCGCCTCACCCGCTACGCGGCGCTGCTGCTGCAGGAACTCGGCAGCAGCACGGTGGATTGGGCGCCGAA
>Ga0116229_10014355_pt1 | contig 11012 bp, 10 predicted proteins | sample S1TSphgellanicum_3_FD_87313 | JGI IMG/M metagenome (GOLD analysis project Ga0116229, IMG submission 87313) | Host-associated microbial communities from peat moss isolated from Minnesota, USA - S1T2_Fc - Sphagnum magellanicum MG | ecosystem: Host-associated > Plants > Peat moss > Unclassified...
GACGCTGGCATCGCCGCGTCTTCACACTGAGCGCAAGCTCCGCGCAAGCACCTTTCATCCAGGGGCGCCTGCGCCTGCAACCCCATCATCTGCCGGCGCCAAAAAGCGCGCCGGCATGCGCTTTCCGGCCGCTCTCGCTGCCCTGTAGCAAGGCCGTGGGCGAGCGTCGAGGGGGGGCTTTTTTCCCTGCCGTTCGTCGCTTAAGCAAACGCCCCGCCCGGTTTTTTCCGAAGCCGCAGATAGGTCCAATTTCCATCCTTCTGGCGCCACTTCAACTCGAACGAGATTCGGCGCATCTCGCTTGGCGCGCACCGGAAAACCCGCCGGTACCGTGCACGTCTTCCGCCTCTTGCAAGGCACAGCCCTGGCCCCAACCCTAGTAGATAACCTTAATACCGTTAATCGGAAGACGACCGTGGAAGACTGCCCAACGGCACGAGTTGGCTATACGATTACCACGCAGGCCGCGGGCTTGGTAAGCTGCCGCTAAACCAGCCCCAAGTCGCACATTTCGGAGCCCACTAGCCAGCGCCTTACTCATGGATCTTTATCTCCTGACCGAGGACGTCACGCGCCTTGAGGACCAGCTCTATCGCGCCAAGGGGTCGGCGCGACTCAAGGTGCTGGTCGCGCTCGCGTGGGCGCTGCGACAGCGTGACAGTGCGCGGGCGCTCGAACTCGCGCGCGAAGGCGAGACGCGACTGGTCGATTCGACCATGGGCCCAGGCGCTGAAGAGATGAGCGCACGACTGCAACTGGTGCGCATGGAGATCGCAACGCTGTTTGGTGACCTGGTGCTTGCCGAAGAGTTGCTCGAGCGCTGCAAGCGCACCTTCGTTGCCGTCAAGGACCCGGTTGGCGAGGGCGATGCCTACGTCGGCGAAGTGCTCATCGCGATGTCCGAAGGTCAACGCGATCGCTACAACGAAGCGTGCGCGCGCGCGCTGCAGTGCTACTCGATCGCCAAGGATGAATTGCGCATCCAGATGACCAAGGCGCTCGCCGCGTTTCTCACCTCGCACTCCGATCCATCCGAAGGCGAGCGCGACCTGAATGATTTTTACCGCATCTACAAGGCCCCGTTTCATTCTGCAGTATCGGCGATGATTCTGGCCGCCGATGCCCAGCTCAACTTCTCCCGCGAGCCGGCGCGAAGCGCCGCCTTCTTTACGCAGGCGCGTGATCTTGCGCGCGAAGCCGGCCTCGTGCGCCACGCGATCGTGGCTTCGGGCAACGCCGGGGCGGCACTCTCCGCACTCGGCCAGCTGGGCGATGCAGCCGGCTGTTTCGAATGGGCGGTGACTGAATCGCGACGCACCCAGTGGCCCTGGACGATCGGCATCAGCCTCATGCGCATGGGCGAACTGCTGCGTGATCTGGGCCAGCTCGAAGCCAGTCGCGCCGCACTTGAAGAAGCCGTCGAACAGTTCAATACCGCCAAGGGCGGCAACAACAAGGCCACGGCCTATTCCGGGCTCGCGCAGACGCTGCTTCTAAGCGGCCATCCGGCCGAGGCAGTGCCCGCCTTTGAGACCGCCCTTCGGGTCTATCGCGAGCTGCAGGTGATGGACAACCTGGCCATCGATCTGATCGGCCTTGGCAAGGCACTGGCGGCCACCGGCAAGCCGCAGGAAGCACTCGTCGCCTTCGAGGAAGCGCGCACCATCGTCGCGCGCTTTGGCTACGAGTCGCTCGAAATCACGCTGATGGAAGCGCTGGCCGACACGCATCGGCGCCACCGCCTCGCGCCGCCCGCGGAACTCGACGGAGCCCCCGACGCCGTCGTCTATTACCTGAAGCGGGCCATGGCCGTCGGCAAGCGCGTCGAAGGTTGGTCTTCGCCCACGCCCCTGCTCCTGGCACTTGCCGATGCGCTGGCCAACGCCGGCGACACGGCCGGCGCTTTCCACTACGCCAAGGAGGCGGTCAAAGCCGAACAGGACGAGAAAACGCGCCACGCGTCCACTCAGGTCGCGTTCCTGCAGGTGCGCCACGAGACCGAACGCGCCAAGGCCGATGCCGATCACCACCGCCAGCTCGCACAGACGCTCGAGGCGACCTCGCGCACGCTGGCCCAGCTCGGTAAGGTCGGCCAGGAGATTACCGCCCACCTCGACGGCCAGGGGGTCTTTACCGCGCTTTACCGCAATCTCGACGCATTGGTCGATGCCCACCATCTGGCGCTTTGGCTGCTTGACGATTCCGGCGATACGCTAACGCTGCGCTACGGCCTTGAGGACGGCAAACCGCTGCCCCTGCGCACGGTGCAGCGCGACAGCCCGACCTCGGCGGTGGCGCGCTCGGCGCGGGAACAAAAGGAGATTCTCTACAAGTACCGCGAAGGCGACCCGCATCCGTCGACGATCCCGGGCACGCGCGACATGCTGACCGCGTTTTTCGGGCCTCTCATCATCAGCGAGCGCGTCGTCGGCGTGGTCTCGATCCAGTCGTCACGCGTCGATGCCTACGGCGAGCGCGAGCTGCTGATTTTCCGCACCCTTTGCGCTTATAGCGCGATCGCGCTCGACAATACCCAGGTCTACAGGCGCTTGCAGGAAGCCCAGGGCAAGCTCGAGGAAGCGACCCTCACCGATCCGCTCACCAACCTTCGCAACCGGCGCTTCCTCGCCCAGAATATCGAATCCGACACGGCCGTGAGCCTGAGGCGTTACAAGAGCTCGAGCGCCGAGTCGCGGCCCACCGATGCCGACCTCTTGTTCTTCCTCGTCGATCTCGACCACTTCAAGCAGGTCAACGATATTTTCGGGCACGCCGCGGGCGACGCCGTTCTGACCCAGATGCACGGCCGCCTGGCCGAGGTCTTCCGCACGTCTGATCACCTGGTGCGATGGGGGGGCGAGGAGTTTCTGATCGTCGCGCGCTCGACCTCGCGCGAGGGCGCCGAGCAACTGGCCGAACGTTTGCGCGCCAACGTCGCGGAAAAGCCGTTCATCCTCGATGACGGCAGCTCGTTGCACAAGACCTGCTCGATCGGCTTTGCGTGCTTTCCCTTCGTGCCCGCGGTGCCTGAATGTCTTGGCTGGCAAGACGTTGTGGCGATCGCAGACCTTGCCCTATACGCGGCAAAGCGCGCCGGTCGCAACCAGTGGGTCGGTCTTCTAGCCGGAGCACGCGTTGACACCGCGCAGCTTGCGGCGCGCATCAAGGGAAATCCCGAGACGCTGCTCCTGAGTGCGCAACTCGCCCTCGTCAGCAGTACTGCGCGAGCCGACACGCCGGGTCTGTTCGCGCCACACGCACTGTCGTGACGCTGGCGTTTGCGATCAGGTCGCAAACCCCGGAAAGCCCGGTCTAAGGCCCGATTTTTTGCAGCAACTCGAGCAGAATCGTGCGCTCGCCAGGCGAGAGCGGCGCCAGAATGTCCTTTTCGAGCCCGAGCACGAGCGCTTCCGCCGCTTTCACAAGGGTGCTGCCGGCACGCGTTAGGCGCGGGTGCTGGGCGCGCCTGTCGCTTGCGCTGCGCACGCGCTCGAGCAGGCCGCGGGCTGCAAGCTGGTCCATCAGGACCACCAGATTCGGTGCTGAAATCTCGAGGGCATCGCCGATCTGCTTCTGGTTGATGGCCTGATTCGAGTCGATCAGGACCAGCGTCGAGAATTCGACCGGCTTGAGCCTGAGATCGGCGAGCCGGGCCAGGAACTCCTTGCGCATGCGCAATTCCGCGCGCGCGAGGTTGTAGCCGAGCAGGCGCTCGAGTCGTAGCGTCGACAGCGTGCCCGCAGGGGTTTCGTATCGTCGTGCCACGCCCTACTTCGGCTGCAGGTGGAATTCGCCGTTTTCGACCTTGAGGATGACGCCGGTATCGGGCGCAAATCCATAGTGGTCAGTCGCCGTGTAGGTCAGAACGCCCTGCGATGCGGGAAGCGGGCCGCTGTGCTCGATGGCATCCTTGAGCGCCTGGCGAAATTCAGGCGTCCCTGGCCTTGCGACTTTGAGTGCCACGGGCACGCTCGCCTGCAGGAGCAAGAGCGTGTCGTAGATGTGCGCTGAAAACTGGTTGCGCGAGTCCGGGCCGTAGGCCTTCTCGTACTGCTGCACGAAGTCCATGCCCAGCTTTTTTGACGGGTTAGTGGCAGGCAGCTGTTCGGCAACCACCGCGGGCCCGGAGACGACCAGCGCACCTTCGACCTCCTTGCCACCGATGCGCATCAGGTCGCGCGAGGCAGCCGCGTGGGTCTGGTAGATCTGACCCTTGTAGCCGCGCTCGAAGAGCGCCATCTCGGGCATCGCCGCGCCGCTGCCGGAGGCGACAACCAGGATCGCATCCGGATTGGCAACGCTAAGCTTCAAGGCCTGACCGGTGACGGAGGTATCGGAGCGGGAAAAGCGTTCGACGTCGACAATCTTGATGCCGGCCGCATCGGTCAGACGCGTCAGGTCCCTTAACCAGCTCTCACCGTAGGCATCGGTATAGCCGATGAAACCGACGGTCTTGACGTGCGCCTTTTTCATGTGTTCGACAACGGCGTTGCCCATCACCGCGGTCGAATGCGCAAGCCTGAAGGACCAGCCGCCGTGCCCTTCGGGCAGATCGATCGGCGAGAGCACAAGTTGAACCGTATGCGCCTCGGCTGCGACATCGGCCATCGCCACGCCAACCGGAGTTGCCACCGACCCGATGATGACATCGACGTGATCCTCGCTCGTGAAGCGTCTTGCGTTCTTGACGCCCTGGGTCGGATCCGTCGCGTCATCGAGGATGATCAGGTTGACCTTCTCGCCAGCGATGGTCTGCGGCCAGAGGGCAAGGCCCTTTTGCACCGGAATGCCAAGTCCTGCTGCGGGACCGGTCAAGGGCAGGCTGACACCGATGGTCAAATCGGCCAAGGCCTGCTGGGTCACAAGGGTGATGGCAAGTGCTGCGGCGATCTTGAAGATTTTCATGGGGGGTCCTCGTTCGGGTTCAGCTGCAAAGGGCACGAATGTCAGGGGGCACTTCGATGCCGGAGATCCTGCCCGTGTCCTTGTCGCGTACGGCGAAAATTCGCGTCTCGAGACCTTCGCAGATGACGTCGGATCCGCGCGTGATCACGTGCTTTTGCACGAACGCCTTGCGGTGCCAGGTTTCAATCGAGGTCGCGATGGCAAGCGTTTCGCCATAGGTTGCATGCTTTAGGAAGCGGGTGTGGATTTCAAGCAAGGGCGTGCCGATGATGTCGCTATCCGATGCCATCTGGTGCCATGGCCGAACGCCGCAATGGATGAAGAAATTGAGCGAGGCGGCATCCATCCAGCGCGAGAAATTGGGGAAAAAGACGATCCCTGCGGGATCGCAGTCGCCAAAGGTCACGGCGATTTCGGTAGTCGTGGTTTTGCTCATCGCGATGGCTAGCGGGGCGGCAGGCGCAGCGCGCCGTCAAGGCGAATGACCTCGCCGTTTAACGACAGGTTGGTGACGATGTGCGCGGCAAGACTTGCGAATTCGGCCGGGTTGCCAAGGCGCTTGGGAAACGGGATCGAGGCTGCAAGCGACTCCTGTACCTCGGCGGGCAGCTCGGCGAGTAGCGGCGTCAAAAAGAGGCCGGGTGCGATCGCGACCACGCGCACACCGAACTGGGCCAAATCGCGCGCCATCGGCAGGGTGAGCGCGGCGATGCCGCCCTTGGACGCCGCATAGGCGGCCTGGCCGACCTGGCCGTCGTAGGCAGCAACCGAGGTCGTGTTGATCATCACGCCCCTCTCGCCATCGTCCAAGGGGTCCGCGGCCAGCATGTCAGATGCGGCGAGGCGCATGACGTTGAAAGTGCCCACCAGATTGACGTTGATGATGCGGGTGAAATCTTCAAGCGGCATCGGCCCGTTCTTGCCGACCAGTCGTTTTGCACCACCGATGCCGGCGCAATTGACGAGAATGCGTGCCGGCCCGTGCGCTTTTCGTCCGATGGCAATCGCCGCTTCGATCTCCGCGCTTTGCGTCACGTCACAGCAGGCGGCGACGCCGCCGATGTCGCGCGCCACCGCTTCGGCAAGTGCCCCGTTGACGTCAATGACCGTGACACGCGCGCCTTGCCTTGCGAATTCGCGGCAGACCTGCGAGCCAAGGCCCGAGGCGCCCCCGGTGACAAGTGCACTGTGTCCCATCAGTTGCATCAAGGTCTCCTGGTTGCGCGCCTAGTTGTGCTCGGGCAGATCGGATGGGTAGAGCACATCCCTGGCCGTGCCGGCGTAGATCGCATCGACGAGCGCCTGACGGTGAAGCAGCACCGCACGTTGATTGATCGAGCCCTTGTCGGTGATTTCGCCATGGTCAAGCGAAGGCGGCTCATCGACAACGACGGCAAATTCGATCTTGCTTGCGCTGCCCTTGGACTGTCGGTTGACATCGGCAAGCGCCGCCTTGAACTTGTCCTTGACGATGGGTAACGCCAGGGCTTCGCTCAAGGTCGGCGCAGTCGTCGCCAGGCGATCGGCCGCGGCCACGCCCCTTGCAAGCTGGATGCAAAGGTCAGGTCGCGGAAAGATCAGTGCCGCGACCTTGTCGCGGTTGATTCCTGCCAGCACGACGTCCTGGATGAAAGGCGCGCCAGCGGCAATGACGCGCGCGCGCAGTGGACCCACGCTCACGAAAGTGCCGCTTGAAAGCTTGAAATCCTCGGCCAGTCGGCCATCGAACTTGAAGCCGCGCGCGAGGTTCGCCGCATCATGCGGCACCAGCGCGTCACCGGTGCGCAAATAGCCCTCGTCGTCGAAGGTCTCTTGCAGCAGTTCGGGCGCGCGCCAGTAGCCCTGCATCACATTGGGCCCGCGAAAGCGCAGTTCGAGCTTGCCATCGACCGGTGCGAGTTTCATCTCGCAGCCAGGGCAGGGCAGTCCGACATCCCCGGCAATTGACAGCTCTGCGCGCGAGAACATGGCTGACGGCGCGGTCTCGGTCATGCCAAGGCCGCCCATCATGCGGATGCGTGAGCCGCAGGTGTTGACGGCATGCGCATCGATGGCATCCCAGACCGGTTGTGCGAGGCCTGCACCCGCGTAGAACAGCAGCTTCACGCGGCTGAAGAATCGCTCGCGCAAGGCGCTGTCAGCGTGCATGGCCAAGGAGAGATCTTCCCAGCCCTTGGGCACGTTGAAATAGACCGTGGGGGCAACCTCACTAAGATTGCGAATCGTCTCGCCGATAAGCGCTGGCGTGGGCTTGCCGGCATCGATATACATCGTGCCGCCGTTGTAGAGCACCAGGCCCAGGTTGTGGTTGCCACCGAAGGTGTGGTGCCACGGCAGCCAGTCGACGAGAACCGGCGGTTCTTCGGCGAGAAACGGGAACATGTGACGCAGCATTTCCTGGTTGCTGCACAGCATGCGCTGCGTATTGGGCACGGCCTTGGGCAATTTGGTTGAGCCCGAAGTGAAAAGGAACTTGGCAATGGTATCGGCGTTCACGCCCTGGTTGGCCTTGTCAGCGGGTGCCGGATCGAGGCCGTAAAATGATTCAAGGGCAGTCGCGCCGGCTGCCCCCGCCTCGCTCGTGATGACTTCGATATCACCAGGAAAAACGGCATTCAGTGCGGCCTTGAACGGCTTCAGTGTGTTGACGAACACGGCGCCTGGCGTCATCAGATCGACGAGGTAGCGCAGCTTGCCAAAGTCGGTGGACACGAGCGAATAGGCCGGCGACGCCGGGGCGATCGGGATGCCCGCATACATGGCGCCAAGCATCAGTTCAAGTTGCGCGATGTCGTTGCCCGACAGCACCAGAAGCGGTCGCTCGGCAGAAAGCCCGCGCGCGAGAAGCGCACTTGCGATCGAGCGCATGCGCGTGGCCATCACCGCATACGTGACGCTGCGCCATGCGCCGCTTGCGTCGCGCTCGGCAACGCAGGTCAGCTGACCTCTTTCCCTGGCCCATTTGGTGACGCAATCGGTCAAGCGCAGGGGATAAGGGCCAAGCGCGTCGCCCGCCCTGACGCGAATCACGCCATCGGGCGATTGCGCAATGACCGGGGCACCGCCCGTTGCAAGCGCCACCGGTCGATAGGTCATGTGCAGACGGCCGCTCACGGCTTCACGACTTTGCCTGCGCGACCGGCGAGGAACGCTTTCAGGCGCGCCTTGGCGTCGGGCGCGCTTTGCGCAACCGCCGACATCAGCGACTCGGTAAAGAGCCCCTCGGATTGCGACTGCTGCGTGATTCTCGGCAAGGCGTGCATCACGGCGAAGTTCGACAGAGGCGCGTTGGCTGCGACCGCACGGGCAAGCGCGAACGCCCGTTCGAGCGCAGCGCCATCTGCCGTCGCGTAGTGGACAAGGCCGATTGCTGCGGCCTCCTGCGCACTTAACACGCGACCGGTGAGCATCATGTCGGTGACTCTCGAAAACCCGATCAGGCGCGAGATCCTGACCGAGCCGCCGCCGCCCAGGAAAAGTCCGCGCTGGCCCTCGGGCAGTGCAAAGAAACTGTCTTCGGCGGCCACCCGAATGTGCGTCGCTGCGGCAAGTTCGAGGCCGCCGCCAACCACCGCGCCATGCAGTGCCGAGATCACCGGCACGCGCCCAAACTGGATTTCTTCAAAGGCTGCATGCCAGCGACGCGAATGGAAAACGCCAGCTGCCGCATCCTGCTCCTTCAGTTCAGACAAATCGAGCCCGGCGCAAAAATGCTCGCCCTGGCCCGAGAGCACGACGGCACGCGCCGCATCACCCAAGCCAAGCATGACCTGGTGCAGCTGCATGATCAGCTCGTCACTCAATGCATTGCGTTTTTGCGGCCTTGCGAGTTCGACGTGCACGATGCGACCGTCATCGCTTGCACTGACGCGAACGAGATCTGCAGACCTTGGGATCGATGTCATGGGGGACGCGGCCGGGATGTCGTTGATGAAATTGCCTGGGAAACCTGCTTGTGAAATTTGCTTATGAAAAGTAAGCAAGTGATGCTACACCACGCCGGGATTGCAGAGAAGCGTTGGGATGATTTTTCTGTGCTGCGCAGCAATAAAGTTATGCGAAGCAACTAATTGCAACGCACGCCTGCGAGGCAAACGACCGTTTGCGCAAGAAAAAGGGCCCGCTTGGGGCCCTTTGCCGGCAGCGGTGAAAGAACTATTTTTTCAGCGATGCCTGCAGGTCCTGGGCCAGCTTGAGGTGCTCCTCGAGCTTGGGCAAGGTCTTGTTGGCAAAGGCGACGACATCCGGGTCCGAGCCTTTGCTCGCCTCCTTCTGGAAAAGCTTGATCGTCGCCTGGTGCGCATCCACACCCACCTGGTCGGCGTAGTTCTTGTCAAAGTGATCGCCGCTCAAAGCGCCGAGCGCCTTGAGCTTGCCACGCTCGACGACCGAAGGATCTGCGGGCGGCGTGACCCCTTTGGAGGAAGCCAGCGCGCTGAGCTCGGCCGCCACCTTGGTATGGTCTGCGACCATCGTCTCGGCGAAGGTCTTGACCTGGGGGTTGGACGATTTCGACAGGGCAAGCTGGCTGCCCTGGATTTCGAAGGCGCCGCCTTCGGCTGCGTCCTTCATGAAGCGCTTGTCAGCTGAGCTCGGGTCAGCCAGGGCGGCTGCGCTAAAGAAGACGAGCGACGAGCAGAGCGCGGGTGCGACGATCGAAAATTTTTTCATAGGGGCCTCCGATTAGACGAAAACGACGGGTGACACACCGTCTGTCCCGGGCGGATGGCAAATTGCATTCCCAGAACGCAGAAAAGGGGCATTGCATGCCTTGGTTTATGTGTTATAGTTAACTACAACACTATCTGGCAGTCACGCAGCTTGCTAACACCATGATTGAGCGGGAATGGAACGACGATCAGCCGATTTATCGGCAACTCAAGGCACGCATCGTCGGCCTCATCCTCGATCGCGTCCTCAACGACGGGGATCCCCTGCCTTCGGTTCGCACGGTTGCCAGCGACTACCGCATCAACCCGATCACCGTCCTTAAGGCCTATCAGCAACTGGTCGACGAGGCGCTCGTCGAGAAGAAACGCGGTCGCGGCATGTTCGTGAGCAAAGGCGCGCGCACGTCACTGCTTGCGGCCGAGCGCCGCAGATTTCTCGAAGAGCAGTGGCCCGCAATTCACACCACCATCAAGCGTCTTGGCCTTTCCGCGACCGAGCTGCTTGCCGCAGAACACGACAATGAGGCGCCAGACGCTTCCGGGGGAATCTGATCATGCTGTGTATCGAAGCACGCGGGCTCTACAAAAACTTCGGCTCGACTGTCGCGCTCGATGGACTCGACATGAATGTCGAGTCGGGTCGCATCGTCGGGCTGATCGGGCCCAACGGCGCTGGCAAGAGCACGGCGCTTAACGCCATTTTGGGCCTGGTCCCGTTTCAGGGGCAACTCAAGGTGCTTGGCCGCAACCCCTGGACCGAGCGCGACGCACTGATGCGCGATGTCTGCTTTATCGCAGATGTTGCCGTCATGCCGCGCTGGCTGCGCGTTCACCAGGCGCTGGAGTTCGTCGCCGGCGTGCACCCGCGTTTTGATCGCGCCAAGGCCGAGACCTTGCTGGCGCGCACCAACATTCGCCCGAAAAGCAAGGTCAGCGAGCTGTCCAAGGGCATGGTGACGCAACTCCATCTCGCACTGGTGATGGCCATCGATGCACGACTGCTGGTGCTAGACGAGCCGACGCTCGGGCTCGATCTGCTCTTTCGCAAGCAGTTCTACGATTCGCTCTTGAACGACTACTTCGATCGCAACCGCACGATTGTCATTACCACCCACCAGGTCGAGGAAATCGAGCACGTCTTGACCGACGTGATGTTCATCAATCGGGGGCGCATCGTGCTCGAATGCAACATGGAAGAACTTGAGACTCGCTATCTCGAAGTCCTCGTGCCGCCCGAGAACGTTGCCAGAACGCGCGAGTTGAATCCGATCCACGAGCGCCAGATTCTCGGGCGCACGATCTTCGTTTTCGACCGTTTCGACAGGACGCTTCTCGCCGGACTCGGCGACATTCGCACACCGAGCATTGCCGACCTCTTTGTCGCAACAGTCGGGCAAAACGGGCCCGAACAGAAAGCCAAGCCATGAACGACACGTC
>Ga0116229_10014357_pt1 | contig 11011 bp, 14 predicted proteins | sample S1TSphgellanicum_3_FD_87313 | JGI IMG/M metagenome (GOLD analysis project Ga0116229, IMG submission 87313) | Host-associated microbial communities from peat moss isolated from Minnesota, USA - S1T2_Fc - Sphagnum magellanicum MG | ecosystem: Host-associated > Plants > Peat moss > Unclassified...
AAATTGTAAAAAAAAAAAATCAAAATCTTGTTTGAAATCAAATATTGAATACATTTAACCAGAAATTGAAAAACAATTCAATTTCAACTTTTTGTGTGACCAAAATTTTCATCCAAGTGATCAAAAAATTGATGTTTACCAATATATATATACCAAATAAATATGTATTGAAGTGAAAATGAAAATAATGGTTTAAACAATGGAAAAGAGTTTAGGGTTAAAGTGTTGTATCAAATTTGAGTTGAGGCAATTAGTGTTTCAATGTATTCATGGATTACATGATTAAAATTTGTAAGATACCTTGTTTATTATTAGACCATAACTTAGTCGTTAAACCATGAAAATAATTTTTCATTGTTAAGTTACAATCACCCATGTAGTTAGAATTAATTACAACCAAAGAACATTAATAAAAGGTTTAGGTTAGGTTTAGGGATTTAATCAAGTTTTTTTTGTCTCATATTAAAGATTACATTGCATGTTTGTTATCTCTCTTTCTAACTAACATGAACATTGTGTTTGATTTAAGCTTTCATTTTGTATTGATATTTTTTGCAAGCTTGAATTTTTTCAAATGTGTTTTTGCAACTGTGTACTTGCTAAATTCCATTTTTTTGTTACTTCATTTGTTGGTTGTTACATTCATTTTGGTATGTTTTATTTTCTTTCTTACACATTGGCTATTGTTCTAGAATGAAAGAAACTCAATTAGTAGTTGCAATGGATGATTTGGATTTTGGAGTTAAAGATGTGTTTGAAACAAAGGCGCTTAATAGGTATGGCATTTTTGATCGAATTGTAAATAGAAGCATGGAAGATCCAAGCTATGCATATTTGCATTATAATTTGTTAAATAAGGCAGTTCTAACAACAATCACTCTAAGAGGCAAATCACCTCATATAGATATACATGAGTAATATTTGCAAAAAGGCATGTTTGTGAAGGTCAACAATTTTGGCATTGAATGAAAATCCAAAAGGGGATTTGAGAAAAGTGACATGCATGTTGTCAATTTAGTTGAATTGGTGACCATTGTGTCACCCATCACTATTTTTGAACCAAAATTGGTACCCATGTTTTCGTACATGGATTCCATTGGAAAATTCAAAAATTCTCTTCAGAATTGGAGTTTTGTTACTATAGTTGTCATCATTGTTGGTGTAAGGGGAGGAGGGAATAACAAAGGTGAAAATTAGTTATTAAAAAATAATCGAGTGGCCACCAAATTGTGTCCTTCCAAAAGGGAAAATAACCTTTTTTTTTTAAATTTCACAATCGGGTGGCCACCAAATTGCATCCTTCCTAGAAAAAATTTTACTTTTTTAACAATCAATAGGCCACCAAATTATGTCCTTCCTAAAGGAAAAACATTCCCTTTTTTTTTATAAATTTTTATAACACGTTTTTCCACATTCTTCGTTACTTTTTTATTTTAACATTTTTTTTAAAAAAAATTCAGGTGACCTACGTGTTGTCCATAATTAACCTTGATACCATTTCAAAAAATGTGTAAAAATTATCATGTAATAGATGTCATCATTTGTTCAACAAATGATGTTCATTGTAATGCTTGTTGTTCAAAATCAAATCTTCATAAATCAAGTTTCCTTTGGGATTCCATTGCAACCAAAGATGAACCTATATTATTAACCATTGAGGGAAATGGCTTGAAGTAGTTGTGCATATGATAAAGTTTGAATTCTTGAATTTGATTCATCCAAAACAAATTCAATTCCTTGTTTTAAATCATGTTTGTGGTAAATTTCAATTGTTGCCCACATTTGCCCTTATTGGTTTCCAAAAAGAGATATAGCAATTTATCCCAGAAACAAAAAGAAATTCGAATGCTAAAGGGTTGGTTACTCTTTTGGCAATTAGTTTTAGTGACCATGTTTAGTGTAATGTGCAATGCAAACTTCACTTTGATGAGTTGAAGTAAGTTCCTAAACAAAAACCTTCTTAAACACTATGATTGTGATTTTTCAATATAAAAAGTTTTTAAATATAAGCAATCCTTGAATCTAAGCAATTTTTGAATGCAAATAATTTTAACTTTTAATAGCTTTTCATTGTAAGCAATTTTTTCAATATAAGCAATTTTTTAGTATAAATTTTTTTTTCATACAATCAATTTTTCAACACAAGTAAACTTTCGATACAATAATTTTTTGAATACAAACACTTATTTAATGCTAGTACTTTTTCCATCCAAACAATTTTTAAATCCAAGCAATTTTTTAATGCAAATAGTTTTTCCATGTAATTAATTTTTGAATCCATGTAGTTTTTTAATACAAATAATTTTTCCATCAAATCAATTTTTGAAGCCAAGTATTTTTTAAATACAAACAGTTTTTGCATGCAATCAATTTTTGAATCTAAACAAATTTTAAGTATAAACAACTTTTTCATCCAATCAAATTTTGAATCTAATTTTTTTTTAACACAATCAACTTTTTAATATAAATAATTTTCAATTCAATCAATTTTTAATATAATTTTTAAATATTATAAATAGTCTTTCAATCCAATTAATTTTTTAAAAAAATAATGAATCATTGATTACATGTCATTTTGAATGTGTATGTGTGAGGAAGGTGGTTTTTATTATTTATATATTTGGATTATATTGAAGTTCATAATAATGAAAAGAAATTTATCAAATCTTGTTGATTTATCATTTGAACATCTATTACATTCATATGGTCTTCGTTTGGTTTCAAAATACAAATGTGAAATAGGCAATTGTCTTTTTTTTTTAAATATTAAATAATCATTTGTCATCTCTTCAATTGAGGCAAAATAACATGGCAAATTTAAATGAATGTTCATTATTAAATGTAGAAAAAACCCAACAATGTCGAATTCAAGAATTAAATCCTAGTTTTTGTTGATTTACATCAAGGTGTGGTGGCAAATGAACATCAATATGTGATAAAAATAACATTATGTGTTATGATAGGAAGTTTGTGGGGAGATTTCACTGCAATATTTTGGATAGCTTAGTATTTACATTTGGAATAAAATATCAAAATGAATTATGTTTCAATGTGGAATGGATTTTCAATTTATCCTTTACATACAACTTACAACTTTCAACATTTTGAGCCAATTGAATATGTTAATGGTTTATCTCACTCTTCACCTACTTTTCAAGCAAATGATCCCAAAATTCATACAGGTTTGATGATTTTCCATCTTTTTCAAAATTAGTGATGCAAAAACTTCAAATTCAATTTTCACAACCAACTACGCATTTTTATTAGAATGAAAAAAACCTTGCTTCTACAACAATGTAAAATTTGAAAACTATTTGGGATTCACAATTGCAATATGTTGTTTCTTTGTTCAACATTTTTTGCAATACAAATATTACGTATAAAACAAATTACAAATTGTATTCAATATTTACCAAAAATATGAAAAAAAAAAAAATTCCTATGAATTATGAGATTTTGTTTAATCCATCCACTTTAATGTTTGAAACCAAAATTCAAAAAATACCTAAAGTTCAAATGGAACATTTTCAAATTTTAATTGTTGATCCTAATATATAACACATAAGAAAAAGTGAATATTTTGATTAAGCATTTTATGACAATAATATTTTTGAATAATAAAATGTTTGTCTAAACCTTATTTATTCTAACAAAACATCGAAACTTATTAACATGTTGCCAAATATTTAAAAAGCAAAATCACAAATTATGAATCACATGAAATAAATATATATATATACACCAAAAAATCAGATGAATATTTCATAAATCACAAAATCTAATCATCCTATAATGAATTCATTCTAAAAAAAATTAAACAACTAATTCGTAAACAATAGTTTTTCGCAGAACATGATGTTTAATCAAATAAAGTAAAACATAATGTTAATAAAAGAAAATACAAAATAATCAATATACATTGAGATTTAAAATAAACAAATCATGTTTCCATAATTCCATGTTTTAGTTGTGAAAAGTTATATTTTTTAAACACCTTAAATGTTTTTCCAAAAAATTATCAAAACAACTTTCTACATATTTTCAAATTCAAATAAAACCTAGCTCCACATAAAATGTTTACTTGATATTAATGAAAATAAACCTCCTTTATATCAAGTACCAAATAGAATTTCCAAAAACAAAATCATTCCATTATTTAAAAAATTAAAATAATTTTAAAAATGTATTATTTCATCACTTTTTGTTTTTGTTCAAATTTATAAATTATATGGGTATGGAAAATTATAAATGCATAGTAGTGTTATTAATGTCCTTACAAACATGAATGAAATTCAATCAATATTACCATGTCTATCACATGATGATGCAACAATAAATGTGTTTCTTAAATGACATTTTGAATACAAATCACCTTATATTTCAAAAACATTTCCTTCAAATATGATGATAATTAATTTACGAAATTTAATTAAAACACCATTATATAAAGATTTGAATGTTATCATTCATCATCAATGAGCAAATTTGTTTACTTTGCATATGGACTTAGAATCCCAAATTTTTTATTTTAGTGACGCATTATCTAATAACTTTGATTCTAATAGTGAAGAATTACATTGTACATCAATAGATTTAATGATACATAACTTTTTGGAAGCTCCAAAAATAATGGATTATGAAAATACTATATATTCTATTACTAAAAATCAACATTTTCACCTTCTAAGTTTATCTAAAGATAAACATTTAAAGAAATTAAATTTTCCAGCATTGTTTTATGGCCAACCTTGACAATTTTTACAAGGTTTTATATATCAACAAATAACTTAATGGGAAATCCAAGGATTTTTCAACCAAAAATTTCAACCTTTTTTTTTTAACGTTGTTAATATTTCCATAAAAAAAGTCATAGGTTTAGGTTAGGTGCAAATATGAAAAGAAAATTTATGTGGCAAATCTTTAAAACTTTTCAAAAATGAAATAAACCAAACTTAGATAATATTTTCAAATCATATCTAGGTTATCATGATTTACAAGGTTTAAGCAATTCACCTGATTATTTTGAAAAGTTACCAAAAAATTTATGTACAATGATCAGTCAACTTAATCTTCCGACATTGTTTGTCATTTGGGTGAAAGCATGAAATAAAGAACTAGTTGCACCAAGGTTAAAGTCTTTTCCAGGGACTGCATTTTCCATGTGATAGTTTTCTATTAGTTTATATTGCATTTTTCACACAGTTTTTCAAACAAAATATCAAATTTGAAACCAAATATGACATAGAAACTCAAATTGTTTTACATCAAGCCACAGATTATTCTCAAATCTCTGACTTTACTTTGGACCATGATCACAAAGTCAAATTTATAATAATGCTTAAAATTTTTTGAGTATCAAAATCTAAAAACATATATGTAGTTTTATTTTTTGAATCTTTGGAACATATGGATCCCTTCTTGTGGAATATATTAAAGTTCACAAAAAAATTGAAATGATTTGGTGAACATTTGATAAGGAAAACAACCTTTTGAAAGAAAAAAAAAGACCTATCCACATGTTTTTCTTGAATGCCTTAAACATATAAAAAGACTCTTGAAACATGATGAATTTTCATGAAAATTTTGTAGTTCCAACTTTGAAAGTATAAGAATTTATTTCAAAAGTTAAATGATTTTTTAAATATATAATGTTCCCATAGTGATTTTTCAAAATCTTGAAAAACAATTTTTAAGGACTATCCACACACTCTATGGCTCTTTATTTCATGCTTTCACCCATTTTTACATCTACTAAAAGATTATGGGATCCTTTCATTATAACTTTGCACACATTACATGCATTGAAATTAAATATCTCAAATAAAATAGAAGATTTATAATCTTTTCATATAATAGAATTGATACAAAGCGACCATGTCACATGTGCAAAATATTACAATCATAAAACATTTTCTTTCCACAAACTTATACAAAAGACCATGTTTTTTGGGGGCATATTTCTGATTTTTATTTTGTCACTAAATTCCAAAATTGTGGACCATGGACTTTTATGGACTAAAGGTGTGCCTATATATGAAATGCACATAAATGAAAAAGTTGAACGATTTGTAAACATATTCTTTATGATTCATCATTGTTACCAAATCCATTGTAAAATGCACAACATCGACACACATGTACATGTTAAAAAAAAACAATGTTTGTAAATTTCATTATCCCTTACCTCCCATGTGTGAAACAAAAATTTTTAAACCACTTCAAATAGATGGGAATGATCCATTTTCACAACAATACCTCCATGCACAAGCAAAAAATATATTTCAATCTTTGAAAGATTTAAAAGAAAATGAAGATATATCATTTTAAAAATTTATAAATTCTTTGAACCTTCATGAAAATACATATATATTAAGTTTGATAAACAAATTAACAAAGTTGTGCATTTTTTCTGAAATGAACTCTTAGAAACATAAAAACTAATGCATTTAATACATGTGTTGTTCATTTGTGCTTTGCGAATACAAATATCTAATTTATTTTAGACCCATGTGCAGTTGCAACATATTGCACATCATACATGACAAAAGTAAATAAATCAATAACATCATAACTATATTTTATCATACAAAAATGTATCACAAATAATATAAATGCAAATACAAAGATTCAAAAGTTAGGTAATGTTTTTCTCAACATTTAACAAATGGTTGTTCAACTTGTTTATCTTATGTTTTCTTTACCATTATATCATTGAACATTTTTATTCATCAATATTTCTCCTTTTGAAGAATGTGCTTTATGTTAAAACCAGAAGTTGCATTAATTGAATTAGAACATGATTCAAATGATATAATGTATTCATCAATCATAAAAATATATATTAATTGTCCTAACCAATATGAGTTTTTATCATTAACAAAATTTAGGTTTTTTTCAACATTAAACAAACATTTCAAAACATCACACGCCCAAAATTATTAAGTTTATAAATTATAACAAATATTAAAGTAGTAAAAATTGGTCAAGAAAATAATTTTTATTATATTCACCATTTTGAATTTCAAAAAATTCCCAACTTGGACTTAATGTAACATGGCATGATGCATATTGTCAATAATCTATTTTTAACCACTAAATGCCATATCCAAATATAAAATAAATGAATGACTCAATATACTCAAAATCAAAACCATTACATCAAATTAACATTTGGAATGATGACACAAATAATGAAGTAAATGGTTCATGTCTTGTAATTTATATTACAAACACAATCAATATTGAACATTATGATTTAGGATCTAACTTTTTTGTTCAATCACATAATATATCAAACCAAAAATCACAAACTATAGAAGATGAAAATTTCACAAAATCTTCATATTGTATGATGATGGAAGAATTTTAATATCTTAGTTTTTTTTTTAATTAAATGAAAAAAAATTTCATGACATTATGCATAAAAAACAATTATACCTTAATATATCGATTTATTTATTTTTTACAGGAGGTGTTAGAACTTGTAAAAATTTTACATTTAAACTTATAATTCAAAGATTATTACAATTATACAATATAGATATATCTTATGGCTTAACAAAAACCAATGCTTTACTTATGGCATCAACATGTAAAATTGCTTTCAATATTGATGGTTTAATAATACATTCATCATTAAACATACTAGTCTAACGATCCTTATCTAATTTACCAAACTTATTAATAAATTCATTAAATAGGCATACATGCTAATATGAATATAACAACTTATTGTCATAGATAAAAATCATTTGTTGGTGCTAAAGTGGTGAATGTTATAGATAATAAATTAAGGTCCATAAAACATATTCAAAACAAATTCTTCAATGGTGTGGATGTTATCATGACAAATGATTTTTATTGAACACCCCTTGTGAAAGATAGCTGCATCTTTCAAAATATCAAAAATAATGTTAATGGATTAACACCAAATGTTTAGCAAGCATATGTCCAATGTTATGAATTAAATACACTTATGCAAAAATCTAATATGGTTTTCATACAAACTTTGAACAAATTTCACATTACAATAAATAACACAAAAGGATATCCAATTTATAAATTCAATTTGTAATCAACAATCATCCAACAATTTTATAATTACATATTTGTTTTATACAAATAAACTTTTATAAAAACATAATGAACATGTGCTCGTTAATACATTAGGTCCCACATTTATTTCCAAAACAATGGACATAAATCATCGATCATGCTTGCCATCTTATAAACTCTTAAATGATCCAAGTAAAATTACAAGTTTACATTTTACAATTCAAATAAAAAAAGATATGTTGGTTGAATTATGTGCTAATAATTATGCAAAATATGATGATATTATGAATGGAGTTAATAACAATTTTAAAACATGAACAACATATTATGACAAAACCACCATATGAATAATGTTTCAAAATTTTAAAATGGAACATTGACAAGAAAAAAAAATAGTCATTATTATAACAACATTGAATCAAAATGGACACTAATTGAACCTATCATCAAAAATATAAGAGTTGATAAATCCCAATAATTTATCATAACAAAAATTCAATTTTTAATTCAACTTGTAATAGTAAGAACCATCCATCCTTTTCAAGTATTATCACTAAATGAATTGATTTTTTATCCCATTAACTTTAAAAAACATGGGTTACCATATACAACATTATGTCACATTCAAACAAAAGAAAATATATTTTAATTTGTTAACTCCTCTCTAACATGAAATTTCTTATGTGAATCCAAGAATACATATAAAAATGAATAGATTGAAAATAACTTCAACTTAGATATTACTAATTCTTTAATTAAAAAACTTACATAATTTTCATGTAATTATACAAGCCTTGAATACAACTTCTTTATGCCAACATTACGAACACATCAATCACAATCATAGCTTTTAAATGTTTCATATCTTATATCTTATAAAAACAAAAATACACCATGCATCAACAAATGTGCACAAATTTATAAATTCATCAAAATATTCATATATTCTAATTCATGATGGTCATGAGTCAATGATGATGTATGACATGTACACATGCACTTAAATTCATTCAATACAATAACTAATGATGGTTCAGAATATATAACAACAACTTTTAATATTAATACATAAAAAAATACATATTGTATGTGTATGTAGAATTCATTCATGTTTAGTTCCTACATTCTTAAACAATCTTCAAACTATAATTCAACATTCTTTCAAACATTGTCCAATCATAATTATGGGAGATTTTAATGTTGACATTTTAAAAAACAATAACCAAACAAAAAAGAACAAGAATTATTAGGTTTCATGGATAAATTCCAATTAAAATCACAATTTGATGAAAGCACCACAAAAGTTGGATTTCAATCAAACAATATATGGGCAAATGTCCCTAGGAATGACTACAAATCTAGTGTAACAAAAGCATATCGGTCGAATTTTCACAAACTAATTTATATTGCATTCAAATTACCAAACACACATTCAATGTATAACAAAAATGATTAATGTCTCCATTCATTTAAAGTGTAATGATTGTGATTATATCATGTAAATGTTGCATTTTCCACCTAATTGATTACTCCCAAAATGTTGGCACCTTGTGGCTTGAATTTGTATTTTAATATTTTTTTCATGGACCATGTGTGAAAAGAAATCATAAATATCAATAAAAATACAAACAAAAATTTGGACAATTTTTTTATCCACACATACTCCCATCAAACACCATGACAAAACACCTTTCATGAAAAACCTATTTACCTAAAATGTGACAAAAACAAATATAAGAGTTGCCAAAAATTTTAAACTTAAAAAATAAAAAAGAGACTAAAAATAAAAATCTTTCCATCTAAATTATATCCATTCAATATTGATGTTTATTTCAAACATCGAAATACCTCATGCACATTGCTAAAAAAAAATTATATTCAAGTTTTTGAAACTTGGATTTTTTTTTAAAATGTGATTATTTACAACTTTATATTCATTTGTACGATTAAACAAAAGAGAATGGAACTATAGTTTCAGTTCCTACATATCCACAATGAATTTTAAGAGGGTTATAATTTTTTTAAAAAAAACTATTCATGTTAATATTCATATTAAGAATTTTTTTTAATACGAATGTGAAAAAATAAAATTCATGATCTTTCATAAAATCAACAAACTTTCATCCAATATAACTTGAGTTCATAATAGAATATTAAGTGTAATACCTTATTTTCAGGACAAAGCCTCTCGTGGGAGAGCCACTAGTCCAGGACTCCTCCAGGGCTCTGAAAGCCCTGAAAAAGTGTATGTTTTGAGGGTCCAAGGAATCTTCTGGTAGAATCATTCAATTGGGCTTATGAACCTCATCCAAGATTTCCCATGCAGGGTCACACACTCAACCATTGGTGGAGCCCAACCGAAAAATATATTCTCAAATTGGAATGAATGTGACTCGCACTAAGAGCATTGGGGAAAATAGATTGTCAAATCCTATATGTAAAAGCAAACATGGTGTCTGTTCGTCTGTCTGTGACGACAAAAACAAGACGAGGTCCTGAAACGAGCGAGGTCCTCAAAACCTTCGAGGACCTGAACCGAGGTGGCCAGAATCCTCGATAAAGGACCTGAATCGAGATTCTCAGTACTCGGTCCAGACCTCGAGACGGACCTGAAATGAGGTTCCCAGAAAGAAAACCCATTGTTGGGGACCTAAAACGAGGTCCTCAGAGAGAAAACTCGTCGTTAGGGTCCCGAAACGAGGATGCACTTCGACTGACAATTCTCGATTTCAGACATATTGAAGAAGAACCGACAGCCAAACACAAGTCCGGTTCAGTGTTGGGTGGTGCTTTTGAGTCACCGGTTCAGGTCCTTTAAATATTTCAGACCCTAAGAGCCCCCTGCTTCCTGTTCTTTGAAAAAACAGGCCAGGGCAGCCGCTGTGGGGGGCCGGGCGAGGTGCCACGGGTGGCTGGAGTGGCGTAGCCATGGGTTGCCCTCACTCGTTTGAACGAA